>Ga0194124_10000078_pt1 | contig 146969 bp, 129 predicted proteins | sample TA2KigCas0mmetaG_FD_148605 | JGI IMG/M metagenome (GOLD analysis project Ga0194124, IMG submission 148605) | Freshwater microbial communities from Lake Tanganyika, Tanzania - TA2015031 Kigoma Deep Cast 0m | ecosystem: Environmental > Aquatic > Freshwater > Lake | place: Tanzania: Lake...
AGCGAGTCATTCAAAAGAAACCCCAGAATAACAAACTTAGTCTTCTTCTCTTTTGCCATAAAACATTCTTCAATTTACCTAATGATTAGGTATCATAAGAAATAGCAGGCTATATGTCAACGTTTTTTTGAGCTAATTTTAGCTCTATACGCAGTAAGCTTATCAAATGACTGTTATCTAACAGCTTAAGAAAATGGGGCAACCTGGACTTGAACCAGGGACCGACGGGTTATGAGGGAGGGAGATTTTCCTCATATCCAGCACCATCCAGCCGCTTTACGAGTAATAATAGAGAAATCTTCAGCAAAAAGCTACTGGATTTTATCGGATTTTGATGGAAAAGTGGGTGGCTCACTGCACCACTAGTGCACCGTCTTTTAAGTTGCTTCGAGCATCAGAAGAGCGGTTGGATGAGAATACTTTTCTTGGCACCATTGGTACTTGTCTAGAATCTTTTGAGGGACCAGTTCTTGGTAGGAGCAGTTTTTAAATCCACACTGTGTGTAAAAAGGGAGAAGATGTTCAAAGGGAATACAGTACACTCGTTGCGTTGGTTTTACGTGCGTTAAAAGAAACTTTACGAGTTCCTTGGCAGCTCCTTTACCCCTGAAGGCTTCAAAAACATACATGCCCCCAAGTTCTAAATGCTCCTCATCCACTTTAACAAGACGGCCTAATCCTGCTTTCTGTCCATCACATTCTGCAATTGCAATGATTTCATGATCAAAATCAGAATGCATAAATTCGACTTGGTCATAGCAGCTATTTATCCATTCGATTTCCGATTTTCTCGCAGTTCTGACTGTTATAGCATTTCTGTAATAGCTTAGCCGAGTTGTCAGATCGCCTGTATGGAGTTCGAATAAATGATTATCATAGTCATAAAAGTATATGGATTGTCCTTCTTGTGAATTCCGAGGCCTGCTTGGAGCAATATCAAGTTTTAGAGCTTTAATTTTGGCTTCGAAAAACGAAAGATCTTTTTCTTTGATGTGAAAGGCGATGTGGTTGTATGAACGTTCTAAAGGCTCTCCTTCCATTAAGGCGATCCAAAGATCTCCTATGAGGAGAAATTTTTCTTTAGAAATTGAAAATTGCTTTGCCTCGCTAGAGTATACCTCAACAGCTCCAAGCAGATCACTAAATAGGCCAGCAGACCTTTCTAGATCTTTGCAAATTAATGTAATATGACTGATTCCGTTTATTTTTAGTTTTTGATTCATGGGATTCCAAATTCTTATAGATAGATAACCCATCCCTTCTCTTTTAAATTTTAGCTAGCTAAAGGCTACCGCCACCATCCACACAAAGTGTTTGTCCAGTAATGAAGCCTGCATCCTCAGAAAGAAGAAATTCAATTGCCGCTGCAACTTCTTGAGGTTTGCCCACGCGACCCATTGGAATACATGCTAAAAGTTCTTTTTCTTCTTGGCTACCGATAGGTCGAATTTTGCGAAACATAGATGTCTCAATCGGGCCAGGAGCCACTGCATTCACCGTGATACCAAACATAGCTAATTCTAAAGCCCATACGCGGGTGCAGCCAATTAGAGCACTTTTGGCAGCTGCGTAGCTCGTACGTCCGGGCACTCCAAAAATTGCTCTAGAAGCAAGGTTGATAACGCGTCCCCAATTCTGTTCTTTCATTCTATTTATAAGTCCCTGAGTCATTTGAACAGCTGTGCGAACGTTAATGTCATAGAGAGTTCGCAAAGAGTCAAGATCTATAAAACCAAGAGGCTCTGGGCCACCAGCTCCCACATTATTTATCAATGCGTCTACATTGTAGCGATTTATAAGAATCTTGATGACGCTTTCGGTTTCTTTCTCACTTCCTAAATCGCAAGAAAGAAACTCACCTGGAAAAGCTTCTGCCGGTGATGAGCGCGCAATGCCGACTATATGGTAACCAGCGCTTGCTAAACGTTGGCTTGTAGCCCACCCGATGCCTTTTGATGCCCCTGTAATGACAACCGTTTTCTTTTGATTGGATAATGAATTCATAAAGTTCTTTTGCCCTGTTTTGATCTAATTTGCCAATCAGCCGCAATACGAATCATTCCAGGTTCTCCTTAGAATAAAAGATCCGATCAGAAAATTGTTTAGCGGAGGATTCGTTATCTTTGGCAAGCTCCGGATCTTCTCCACTGTAAAAGTATAAACATCCCTTGTATTGCATATCCAGGTAATCACATGTCTGAGAAAAAGCATCTTCAAACCCCCTTGGCAGGCTTGTCTCATAGCATGCTATCACAAATAACTCCTTATGGGATAGTCGACGTCCTATGTCCTTTCGGGTATCGAGTAAATCGCTCCAACGATCAATGAATGTTTTCATGAGTGCACTCATTGTATACCAGTACACTGGGGTTGCTAAAATAATAGGGTTGTGTTGAACCATTTTTTCAGCTATTGCCATGAAATCGTCATGTTTGTTTTCGTAGTTATAATCATAGTGGGCAATATTTAAATTTTTGAGATCAATAATTGGTACCGAAAGATCTTTGATCACAGCCTTGATAGCTTGTAAAGTATCTCCATCGCTGCGGGAACTGCCAAAAATGACGATAGGCTTGCGTTGTTCTATTTTTCTAGCAACCATAATGATAATTGAAGGCAGATCTTTAACAGTAGAAAATCCGGCCTTAGAATATGTTTTGAGAGCTATCTTATTGTTTTTCTCAGGATCTACTAGACAAGCATCGTATTGCTTAAATACTTGAGTCTGAAGAAAAAATCGCAACACTTGAGATCCAAGCCCTTTTCCGATATAGGCAGGTTCGCCAATATAGAAATCAAGAGCGGCTAGAGATTCATTTTTCCTATCCCAGATCTCTTGCACATCAAATCCATCATCTCTAGGGAAGTCAAAAGCATTATAAAATTGAATGAAGCCGATAGGTTGTCCCTGAAAATTGATAATGAAAGGGTGGATTGCTTTTTTAATCCCACGATCTATTTTATAACGAAGGGTATAAGAGTTGTATTTTGCTGTAATCTCGTCAAGGGTCCACGACTTGCCTTCTCCCCACCATTGCCATACATGAGGCTCTTGAATCCACTTGTGAAGAAGTATAAAGTGGTCGGCTGCGAGGGGTTCAAATGCAATTTTAGGGTCGTCAATAGTCAAAGTCTTGCCATCCATACTTGAATCTCTCTAGCCTACTCTTTGGTAAAGCCAATTAGGCATTAATTTAAGAGCCCAGCCAATAAGTCGCCAGCGATGGGTGATGTAAGCGCATTGTTTCTGTTTATTGATTGCTGAGTAAATTTGCTTCGCAGCTTTTTGAGGAGTCGCAACCCAAAATTTACCTTCTCCTTTTGCCATATCCGTGTCTACAAAACCTGGTTTAATATCCGTAACAATGATGGGTAATTTTTCTTGGAATGCTTTTTTTCTTAATCCTTCAAGATAATTAGACATGAAGGCTTTAGAGGCGTTGTAAGCGGGAGCTATCGGATTGCCTCTTAAAGCTCCGATGGATGAAATGCCCACTATATGACCTTGTCTCTGTCTTGCAAAAAATTTATATACCTCTCCAGCTAAAGCGCAGAAGCCATAGACATTAACATCGAGTGTTTGCTGCTCTTTTGACCAATCTAATTCCGGATTTAAAAAACCGATACCTGAGTTGATAACTACAAGATCTATTCCCTGCATAGCTTGAGTCATATTATTGAATTTTTCAATTGTCTCAGGAAGTTTGCTGAGATCAATATGTCCCACGTGAGTTTTGGTTGGAATCTCATTTTTTAAAGCCTCAAGCAATTCGGTGCGTCGTGCCATTAAGCCGATCTCATAACCATTCTTTGCAAGGACGATGGCAAGTTCTTTTCCTATTCCTGATGAGGCTCCAATAATAATCGCTTTTTTCATTCACTCGGGTTATGAGTCCGCTTATTTACCACATTGGTCATCTCTGACCATCTGTTCACATCACTATCATACAAAGACTTAAGTGTTGAAGTCAAATGAAGAAAGATGTTGTCATCTGGCATAAATAGGCCATCACTGTGCCGCTAGCGTGCCATGAACAATGATGTTACCCTCTAAAGAATTTTCCTTAGAGGGTATGAGACTATAGGACTCTTTTCCCACTATATCTTATCACCACTCTTGCCATCTGGTTAGGGACATATGAATAGGGAATGATTTGCTGGTCTATTAATCGTAATGTTTCTGGTTTAGCCCCTTGATCGACTGCCTTCTGTTTGGCCTTTTCATAAAGTTGATTTAATACCTCCTCTCTATTTTGTAGACTGACCACAGTATCGATAGTTCCTGAGATTTCTGAAAGTGCTGCTCCATAAGCATTCGCAACGTTAAAGAACGAGGGCGTTTGATATCCTTCTCGAAAGTACGAAGAAGGGAGCAATGCTGATCCACCACCTACAAAAACGACAGGGATATTTTTGTGTTCTCCCTGAATATTTGCTATCAATACATCTAATTGAGCTTTAATTTTTTTAAAAACCACGTTTGCACTGTCTAAATCGAGACAAACTAGATCAGGATTGGATTCTTTTATTTCCAAATTTCCCATACGAAGAGCAACATCCGTCAGTGTAAGCTCAGCACCTCCAAAGCAAAGGGCTTTTGAAGTGAGCTCTTTAGCCACACTATTTGGCCCTATGAAGGGCCTATCTGCATCGAAACAAACGGTGCTTCCTCCGCCTAGAGCTATCGAGAGAACATCAGGCATTGAAAAATTGAGAGAAACGCCGCCTATATTCGATTTGTTTAAGCTTCTGATAGGAAATCCTTTTCGCACTAATCCAACGTCTGTGGAAGTTCCTCCAATATCGACAACAATGGCATTTTCTAGTCCTGCAAGTCGCACTCCTCCGATGAATGAGTTCGTAGGTCCTGCTGAAATAGTAAGCACTGGGTAGTCAATCGCTCTTTGGATTTCAATAAGACTTCCATCATTTTGCGTAATCATTAAAGGACAAGTTAGTTTTAGGCTTGTACAAGCTGCTTGCAGAGAGTAAAAACCCTTTTCCATCACCTGCTTTAAGGCGGCATTGAGAATGGTGGAGTTTTCTCTTTCAATAAATCCAATGCCTCCAATTTCGTGAGAGAGTGAAATCGGAAAATCAAAGCCTGCTATTTCTTTTGCCAAATCCGAAACAACCTGCTCTTGATAGCCGTTTAGAGGAGAGAAAACGCCTATAATGGCTATACTATTCACTTCTTTTTCAAGAAGGGACTGGATAGCTTTACGGGTTTCTTCTTTGCAGAGATCAGTTAAATTACCTCCGTGACATTCTAATCCTCCGCTGATTGTTTCTACTCCTCCGATCACAGCATTTTTTAACTCTTCAGGCCATGCAAAGGCTACGGGTAGTGTTTCTGGCCTTTGTCCTGCAATCCGAATTACTCCAACACGGAATAAATCCCTTTTTTGCAAAATAGCGTTTGTTGCATGGGTTGTCCCTAAAAAGATGCCCTGAATTTGCTCTGGGTTAATAGCTGATTGCTCTATTAAATTGTTTAAAGCAGACCTAAATCCCAAACTGATGTCTTCTGTGGTAGTTGTTTTTACAGCCCAAACAATCTTATTTTGTCCATCCAGAAGCACGGCGTCCGTATTTGTTCCCCCAATATCCATTCCAATAACGTACTTTGTCATAAATTAGTCTCCTATGATTGTTTGCAAAATGGGTTGATAGTTGATTTCATACCCAAAGGCTTTGGGTCCTACAAGTTTAAGACCTTCTGATGTTTGCCAAATGTCTGGAGCAGGAAGGACAATGAGAGCAACTTGGAGTCCGTAGCGTAGCATTTCGCTAGTCAATGGAGTGCCGCTATTTTCATCCAATAAGACCAAAATATCTGGCGTAGAAGCTAGAACTTCGGACTCTTTTTTGGCGAGCAGATATTCGTTTTGATAGAACAGTTGAATTTTTTCTTTATCGCATAGAAGAGTCACGGAACCTTGTAAAAATCCGTCTTTTACCTCCTGATTCACATCAATGAGAGTGCCACGTCCTATTATCACTCCGTTTGCACTTTGGATAAGTGCTTGAATAGAATCTTTGCCAGCTTCTTGGGCAGTCCTGATAGCATTCCCTAGACGTAAGGCTTTTGATAAACTACCTGTAACTACGCTTCCAGGGACTTCATTTCCTTTCATCAGGTAGAACCCTACTGCACAACTAGACCCCATAGATACAGTCACTGATCTTGCTATTTTTTCCAAAGTCTTAGCATTTGAAGTTTCAATAATCACACGATTACCGAGACAGTCCACCATAACAGCAGGGGTGCTTTCAAGATTTTTTAAAAAACAACTGCTCATCTGCAATTCAGGAAAGGCTCTCCCAATCATATCGGCATCTAAGACTGGCAATTTTAATTTTGCAGCAACCAAGAGAGGAGTAAAAGCATTTGCCCCTCCGATTTCAGCTGCCATTAAAACAGTCGGTTTACGGCCTAAGCGGTCTTCAATTGTTTGCAGAAGAATATTCAATTCATTACCGCTGGGTAATCTTTCCATGTTGATGAGAGGGGCTCCCATCTGCGAAAGTGGTACTACTAAATCATCTTCTTGCAGCTCATCTACTGTGATTATTTGTATGGGGCCATATTTTTCGATTAGATAGCGTGTCATTAAAGCAGCGTAAGAGGGGTCTCCGCCACCTCCTGAACCCAAGACAGCACTTCCTAGACTCAAGTCTTCTAAATCATTAACCGTCAATTCTTTCATAAGTTTTTCTCCTTTGATAAATAAGATTTAAAGTTATTTGTGTTAGAAATGATGTGAGGAAAGCGTCCATGGCAGGAACACCTGTTGTCCACCATTGCAACAATGAGGCAGATATGCTGATTGCAACTCCTATAGACCAGCTCACAAGAGATAACTGCGGAATCGGTGTATAGTTTGTAGTCGTTCTTTCCATGAGATAGTTAGCAAGAATGACAGCTCCCATTCCTCCGATGGTAATCCCTAAAAAATCAAGAACGGATTCAATGTTTCCTAGAGGGTTAAAACAGGCGATCAAAGTGCCTATTCCTCCTAAAACAACGGCTCGAACCCAAGTAGGGAACGTGCCTGGCAATGAAAAGGAAGAAGCAATAGAGGAGTACAAATTTGCATTGTTTGTTTGCCATCCTGATAGCAGGACAAAACAGCAGGTCCACATCGCCCACAAAGCGCCGTGTCCTATCTGCAGTGTATCCAAGATGGAATCTCCTCCTATGATAGAGAAAAGATAGACTCCAATGATTTCAATTAAAGGAACTACTATCCCATAGAGTAAAAGAATGCAGACCTTTGCATCTTTTTTTGATTTTGCATGCCTAAAAAAGGTTGGCAAATCAATAACAGCCGCAATATTAGCCCCAATCACCAAAGAAAGACCCGAAATCCATGAAATGGGTAGAGAAGTCACAGCAGGCATAACTCCCCCAGCGGAAAAAGCAGCATAAACAAGAGTAATCCCTAATAGTGGAGCGCTAACATAAGACAGGTTCTTCATCGCTTTCATGCCAAGACACATGATCAAGCTGATGATTAGACCCATTCCAATATTCAGAGGAAGAAAGGGAATTGAAAATCCTAATCCACTAAAAACTTGAGCTGCGCTTAGGCTCATTACATTCAATTGAATGCCAAACCAACCTAACATGGAAAGGATCATTACAAATCCAAAAAGCCACTTACCTGTCCTGCCAAAATAAGTTGTAGCATGTTCTACAGTGCTTTGGGGGCGGTATGTGCTCAAAGACGCCAGAAGATAACCTAAAATCAACAGAAACAGATTGCCAGTGCCTACACTAAGTAATGCAGCAACCCATCCAAATTTTTGACAGACAAGACTGCCAATCATGATAACGGGGAGACAGATTGTCCCCCCAGTTTGGATGCTTAGTAGTTGCCACCAGGATTGTTTTTTAACATTGTAAGAACTCATCTATACCTCCTCCCCAAGATAGCCCATGATTTGAGTAACAACTCTCTGGGGCCATTCTGCTATAGATCGTCCTGGCGGAAAAGTCTGTATGACCTCCTCTGCTAACCTGGCTTTTAATACGATTTGAGGGAGTTTTCCGACAGTTGTTGGATAAACGTGTTGGATAAAAAATGTACTGGGATTTTCTAAAGCATAGCCACTTGCACGAGCCATTTTTCGATAGCTTTCAAATTCTTTATCCCCTAGTTCCTCAATCCTTCGGTCTTCTCCAGGATCGGGGTATTGCCTGTGGTCGGCTGCTCCTGCGAGAATGACTCCTAAGTTCAGCGCTGAGATCACGCTCTTCCATGCTGCTGGAGAGGGTAATGAGGTTGAGGCAACAACTCCCTGTACAACGATTGCTGATGAGACTAAATCGCGTGGGTAAGGAGTGACCGCTTCATAAGTTTGACTTCGACTGTTTAGATTTGATTTGAAAAAGAGACATTCTTCACGAACAATGAAGATACTCCATGTCCTTTGCTAAGAATTTGGCACACACTATAAGAGGAACGCCCATTTTTTGTGCTGCCAAAAGAAGAGTTTTATAGGTCCAAAACATAGGAATGCACGGCCAGCTGTTATAGATAACGGTAAAACGATCTGAACTCATCTCTTCTAATTTTTCATCACCCAAAGATTTTGCTTGTTCACGAACAAAGCCCACAGAGGCCGTTGATAAGAGTTGCCGCGTTTTTTTAACAAGATCGTTAAGAAAATTTGATGAAACATCTTCGTCAAATCGTCTCAACCTTTTGTGATCAGCTGCATCATTCCTGCATAGAGGAGAGGAAGCTTTTGATGCTTTTACTGTTTTTGCAACAGAGAGCAAGTAAGATTCCACTAAGAAAAGCTCATCAGCTGTTAGTACAACGTCTAAACCTTGTACTTGTAATAATTTTTGTAAAGATACCCCACTTTTCATGAGAGAATCCCAAGATTTGGATAACTTTTCCACCTTCTCCTGAGCTATTTCGATTTGAGCTTGAACAGGTTCACTTGCTTCCAAATATCTAGGAAACGCCATTGCAATTTTAACCGCGCGAATTTGACAGGCATTTTCGCCAACAACGGCATCAAATTGTTCTAGATCGCCGTTCTGCACAGCGATCATTGCTTCCTTCGTTGCTGCCAAAAGCAAACTGTACTCTTTAAGCCCTGTTTTCAGACCTTTATGAATTTTGGTAGAAGCCTCATAGGGCAATAATTCACTTAAAAAGTTTCTTTGAGTAACTAAACTAGTCATAAAATCTCCATATATGTTTGTACTCTTTTCATGACCATTGCATGAAAAGAATGTTTGTTAAAAAGTTTCTGTTTTGAGTGATTATTAACAAAAGAACATTTGGTCCTTAAGTCAATAAAACCAGCTCAAAAAATATGTAAAAAATTTAGGGAAAAAAATTAATGAGCGAGATGCTCATGATGAGAAGAATGATGATGAACGCGTACACAGCTTGATAAGATGTACATAGATAGACCAGACTTAGCCGAATATGGCCTCGTCTTGTAATCAAATTGTTCCTGTTTCATAACTTCTCCTTAAATGGATCGCCTATGCTACCAAGCATAAGCGGCTTAATTATACTCAATTTTGAGTTTTTATGTCCATGAAAACATATATTGCTTGTTATAAAAGACTTATGTTCATCGCATAGAGGAGTGTAAGAACTTTTTTTAAGAATGTCAGGAGGAGAGGATGGGGGCTCCCTGATAAAAACCAGCGAATTATTCTATTTTTCAGGGACCAGCTCTATCTCTGCGGAATTCACATTTAAATAATTGGATTTACTGACTACTTTTCGACCGCTTTTTTGCTCTAGCTCTTTTCTTGCATTACCAGCAATTTCTCCCCCTTCCCTGGCTGCTTTCTTATTTTGATGGAATCCTTGAGCATCGCTTCTGTTTCATCCTTCGGTCGTAAAGCAGCAAGCAGGGTCGAAGCGTCGGTCATCCGTAGATCCCTCTTTTTTCCTGTCATTCCTCGCGCGACCTTATTCAAAATCTTTTCTCCTATCACCACATCAGCGGTCCCAGTAGTTCTTTTCAAAGCTGCCTTAATGCTGTCTCGATCGACCGTGCTCCCATCCGATAATTCGATCGAGACAGACTCGTGTTCCCCTGTCTTTTCATTCAATTTAGCGTTCCATTCAAGAAAGGGCTCAGAATCGGCTGTATAACAATCAACCTCTCGTTGTGCCTTATTTATTTCATTTTGAGCTCTCATAAATTCCCACCCTGCATTATTGATGCGCCTGGACTCAATTATAAGTATTTTATTTGAATTTTGCAAAAATAGATCGTGTGCAAGTTACTCACGATTGCAATCCAGATAATATCCATTTTCTCAAACTGCCACCCTTGGAAAAATAATCTCCGGGACTTTTCTCTTCCGGAATAGGCCAAGGTTCAAGGTTTGGATAGGATTTGTCCCAATGAGCATACTCCTTTTTTCCGGCTTCATCGAAATCCAATGCAAACAAAATGAGCTTTCTATTGAGCAACCATTCGTGGAGAAAAGAATGGGGTCTTTTTTGAGCCCCGCCAAGAGCAACACAGGCACAGAGATCTCCCGCTTCTTGCACCACAAGCATGGCGTCAAATTCAGACTCTACAATGATGACTGTTTCGTTGGAGGGGTTGCCGAAAATGGGCAGGCTAGACGAACTTCCGGGAACTTCGTAGTACTTGCCGTAGAAATCCCCTTCTTTCCACTCAGATTTGCGAATTTTGAGTTTTTGGATGTCTTCACTTTCAAAGATGGGGATAACGAATCCTGCGGGCAAACAGACCCATTGGCGTTCTTCCGTTTCCTCAAGCCCCCAATCTGTACGTCGACAAAAGAGTTTAAGCGGGTTCCAACCTAGCCTATTTTTTTTGATTGAATCTAAAGTCAAGCCCCGTTGTAAGAGCAATTTCACTGCTGCTTCATCAATCAAAAGTCGCTGCGCAGATTTCTCCACAAAAATCTTGGCTTTCTCTTCCCATGAGCTGGTAGGAACTCGAGTCGGAACGAGATTAGGTTGACGCCTTAGGTGGAAATTGAGATCTACCGGATCTTTCTGCACTTTGGCGCATGCAGAACGAAAGGACAGCCCTTGAAAGTCTCTGCAAAATTGGATAGCATCGCCCTTCATGCCACATTGACGACACCAATAGCGATCCTCTTCGGGCCAGAGCATAAACCGGTCAGTTCCCGCACAGCCTGGGCATGGGCAGTGATATTCTCCTCCTCGGCTAATCGATGTTTTACGCGGCTCTAGGCCCAATTCCTCTATGAGATCCAACAAATTCATGCTTATTCCATGAAAAAATAGCGCAGTGTTCAACTAGCGCTTCTTTTGTCACAACTACGGAAATTTGTTCTTTAAATTCAGGTAAGAGCTTCTGAAAAAGAGCGTGAATTCGATTTCTTTCTTGGAGAATGGATTCCACTATTTGTTGGTCTACAAGTTTATTGGCCCGCAGGCTTTCCTCATATCTAGTTGCACAATCTAACCACTCTTTGGCTAGAGTTGGTCTTGGGTCCCACATGCGCTTGACTTTTGCCAATAACTCTCGAAAATCCATAAAAAACTAACCTATGACCTGCGAGACTCTATCAAATTTTTGTAAATTAAATCCATAAAAAAAGGGAAAGCAAAAAGCCCTTCTAAAAGAAGGGCTTTTCAACTCCCCGAGTAAGATTCGAACTTACGACCAACGGATTAACAGTCCGCTGCTCTACCGCTGAGCTATCGAGGAATATGAGAAGACAATAGCATGGTAAGTCTATTTATTGCAAGGGTTTGTTGCAAATTCTAGGGGAGGGGGACCGGTAAGAGTTCTTTAAAGGGAGTTACTGCACCTTCAAAAAGGGAGTCACTAAATTTAGTAAGCCCCTGGACCGAGAACACCTGTTGCATAATTATACGCACAATGAGATCCCCCATCACTTTTGTTACCCCCCCTTTGCGGGAATCGAGGTTCTGATAGGTAACCGGGCCCCTAACGGAGTAGACTTGAGGTGCCTGGTTGGGAAGACGTAAGGTGATACGCAGATTTTGTAAGGTTAATTTTTTCACCGATACTGAGGATTCAGAGTCTTTTGGGGCTTCGGCCGTCTGGCTTGACGAGGATCCTAGAATCGGATCCCAATTCATTTTTTGATAGAAAGGGTCGTAGAACTCTACATCCACGTCAATTCCATTAATGACGATACTCTCTACTTCTGTATTAGGTTCTAGAAAATTCCAAATAGGGGTGTTGATCTGGATAGAATTTACGGTCATGGCACGGGGAACTATGGAGCGGGGAGGGTTTTGGATCACAAATCCGCCAACAGTTATCGAGCGCGAGGTCAAATCAAATTTCTCCAAAGAGACCGGTACTGAGAAAAGAGATGATAGATTTCGATTGATCAGTGGAACTCTATAGGAGTAAACCGCTGCCCCAGCTATACTAAGAAAAATGACCAAAAAGAAAAGCACAACAAAGATTTTTTTCATAAATACCTTTTTCACCACTCCTGAATCTCTGTCTAGCGAGCTGTCCAATAGAAAAAAACTTTTTTTTGTCTTTTGATGCCTTTGCCCCATCCCTCAGGTTACTAGTAAAAAAGAAAAGAGGGGCTGTTTGGCAACATCACTTAAACAGGGTACATTGGACGAGAGATAGATTTAATTGATTGATATTCAGTGAGATAGAATTTAAATCTATATCGATTAGTCTTAATAAAGGGGGGAATTATGGCAATTCCTGTTTCATATCGCCAGCATGCCGATTTACAAAATCACCAATTTGAAGCAAGCTCAAAAAGTCTAAGATATCATATTACTCAGATCTGACTAGGCATTTTATCGGGTTTAGGGTGTTTAGCCCAGTTGGCCTACTATCTGGTGGCCCCTTACCCCTCAGATGCGGAAAAATTTAGCAACGAATATATCTGGGATCCGATCGGAAAAATGTTTGATGAGAATAAGAATAAGGAAATCAAAAGTCTTGGTTTAGATAGAATTCCGATTTTCATTCCGATGCAAGAACTCTAAATAAAAAAGCCCCCTTTTAAGGGGGCTTTTTTTTAATCATGAAGCTACATCATGTCGCCCATTCCGCCCATCGGAGGCGCCGCAGGAGCCTCTTTTTTGGGAAGAGTGGTGATCGTGAGTTCTGTCGTTAATAGGAGGCTTGCTGATGATGCACCGTGTTGCAAAGCAGCACGTGTCACCTTAGTTGGATCGACAATTCCAGACTTATAAGCATCAACGAATACCTCATTTAATGCATCAAAGGTTGTCCCCGGTTTGCTCTCTTTGATTTTTGCCACAATAATTGAGCCGTCACAACCTGCATTCTCAGCAATTTGGCGGGCAGGGGCTTCAATGGCCTTCAAAACAGCCATCGCTCCCACTTTCTCATCACCATGGAGCTGATCAATCAGGGGCTTCAGATGCGTTGCGGCCATTAAAAGAGCTGCACCGCCACCTGGAACGATCCCTTCGAGAACAGCCGCTTTTGTCGCATGCAATGCATCGGTTACACGGTCTTTTTTCTCCTTGACTTCGACTTCGGTAGCGCCACCCACTTTAATCACGGCCACACCACCCGAGAGTTTTCCTAGGCGTTCTTGCAGTTTCTCTTTATCGTAGTCGGATGTTGCCTGAACGATTTGTTGACGGATCATATTGCAGTGGGTCTCAATCGCGTGTTTGTTCCCATGTCCATGGATGATTGTAGTGTGGTCTTTGGTAGAGATCACTTTTTTAGCACGGCCCAACATCTCAAGGGTTGCGTTCTCCAGCTTAAAACCGGCCTCTTCCGCAATCACAGTACCGCCTGTCAAAATAGCCATGTCTTCGAGCATTGCTTTACGACGGTCGCCAAAGCCTGGAGCTTTAACAGCGTTGACCTTGATCGTCCCGCGGACTTTATTGATCACAAGGGTACTCAAAGCTTCAGATTCAATATCCTCAGCTATAATTAAGAGAGGTTTACCTGTTTCGGCAACGGCTTGCAGCGGGGTCAAGAGATCTTTGATAGAGGAGATCTTCTTGTCATGGATAAGGATGAATACATCCTCATGAAGCACCTGTTGCGTTTCGGTCTCGTTGATAAGATAGGGGGAGACATAACCGCGGTCAAATTGCATCCCTTCAACAATGTCAAGTTCGTTTTCGAGTCCTTTGGCCTCTTCGACAGTAATCACACCATCCTTGCCCACTTTCTCCATCGCCTTGGAAACTTGCTCTCCAATCTCTGCCTCCCCGTTCGCCGAGAGTGTTGCTACTTGAGCGATCTCAGCAGAGGTGGATACGGGGCGTGAGATTTTGGTAAGCTCTTCAACAACCACCTTTACAGCTTTTTCGATCCCTTTTTTAACGAGGTTTGGGCTTGAGCCGGCGCTCACAGCTTTGAAGCCCTCCTCGTAAATCGAACGGGTCAAAACGGTCGCTGTCGTTGTTCCGTCGCCGGCAACATCGTTGGATTTTGAGGAGGCTTCACGGACAAGCTGGGCTCCGAGGTTCTCTACTGCGTCGGGCAGGGTAATCTCTTTTGCGACTGTCACGCCGTCTTTAGTGATAAGGGGGGTACCAAAGGAGCGCTCAATGATCACGTTGCGTCCTTTAGGTCCAAGAGTCACTTTAACCGCGTCGGCGAGTTTGTCGACTCCTCTTTTGACGCGGCGTCTTGCCTCGTCTGAAAAATGTAGTTCTTTTGCATCAGCCATTTGGTCACCAGTGTTATAAAATTCCTAAAATATCGTCTTGGCGTAAGATCAAATAATTTTTCTCGTCGATTTTGACTTCGGTTCCGCCGTATTTATTAAAAAGGACTGTGTCGCCCTCTTTTACCTGCATCGCCTCGTCTTTTTTTCCGGGGCCCGCTTTCAAGACTTTCCCTTTTTGAGGCTTGCTCTTTGCGCTGTCGGGGATTATGATTCCTTTTTTTACATCCTCTTCTTCGATAATCTCGATCAGGAGTCGATCGCTGAGTGGTTTAAAACGCATAAAGGTTTCCCTTGTAGTTTACAAATTTTGATAAAGATACTACCAACGGAGGGAATTAACCGCAATAAATTTAGCAGTTGAGTTTTTCGTTTGCTAAGAGAAAAATGGGTAACAGAAAATTCTTTAAGGATTGTATTTTTTTCGACAATTTAAGAAGATGGCCTTTATGTACGATCATGAAGACGTTTCCAGGTGGGACCTCAAACCACTTTATACCGATGAAAGGTCATGGGACCAGAACTATGAAGCTATGCTTCAAAAAGGTTTTGAGGCGGTGAGCCGCTTCAGAGGCCAGTTGGCAAAAGATCCAAAAAATTTGGAAAACTCCTTAGATGCCTTTTTTAGTTTTAACGAACTCTTGGAGAAGCTCTATACGTATGCACATCTGCTGAGCGACGGGGATATCTCCAATCAAAAAAATCTGATGCGCCTGAACCAGGCCCGTTCTCTTTACAGCGAATTTGATGCCGGCACAAGTTGGATCCGCTCAGAAATTCTAAGGATACCCGATTTAAAACCCTCAGGAAAGTATGCCCGCTATCTGGAGCGTATCCTTATTAGTCGCCCTCACACCTTAAATGAAGAGGAGGAGAAAATCCTATCTCTTTGCAGCGTGACTCAAAGAAGCTCGTCTTTGTTTAATATTTTGAACAACGTGGAGCTAAAATTTGAGGATGCGATTGATTCAAAAGGGGAAAGACATTCTCTCACACTTGCCTCCTTTCAAAACCTTGTTAAATCAAGTGATCGGATGCTCAGGGAGAGCTCTTTTCATAACCTGTTCAGCTCTTTTGAAAAAGTAAAAATGACTTTGAGTGAGAATTATTACCAGAAAGTTTTGGAAAATGATTTTTATAGAAAAGTACGCAATTTTAACTCCTCCATGGAGGCGGCCCTTTTTGCAAATGAGATCCCTGTTTCGGTGTATGAAACATTGCTTGAAACTGTAGAAAAAAAAGAGAATCTTGACCAACTGCATCGCTACGTTCGCTGGAAGGGAAAGGTTTTAGGGCTAGAAAACGTGCATCCTTACGATTTATACGCTGAACCTTATGAAGAGGTTGAGATGAAATTTACCCTTGAGGAGGCGATTCAGCTTGTTTTAGAATCGATTCGCCCTTTAGGCGAGGAGTATGTGTCGATCGCCGAGAAGGGATTAAAAAACGAGCGCTGGGTCGACTGGTTTGAAAGACCGGGCAAAAGGAGCGGCGCCTATTCTTCGGGCTACTACAAATCGCACCCGTACATCCTCATGAATTTTACAGGATCCATACGCGATTTGTTTACTTTAGCGCATGAATTGGGTCACAGCATGCATAGCTATTACAGCAACAAAAACCAACCCTACCCCTACGCCTCCTATACGATTTTCGTTGCTGAGGTCGCCTCTACTTTTCATGAGGAGATGCTCTACCATCATCTCATGCAAAGGATTCAGGATCCAAAAATTAGGCAATTTTATCTCCATTATAAAGCAGAAGCAATCCGAGCTACCTTGCACCGTCAAACTCTGTTTGCCCACTTTGAAAAAATATCCCATGCCACTGTAGAAAATAAAGAGGTATTGAGCGCCGACTTTATTTCAGGTGTGTTCAGTAATCTTTATCGAAAATATTACGGTGAAAATTTTGTTGTAGATCCGCTGCTCGGGATCGAGGCCCTGAGAATACCCCATTTTTACTCCTCGTTTTATGTTTACCAATATGCAATCGGGATCAGCGCCAGCTTGGCGTTGCACACGAATTTACTCAATGACCCTGTAGAGGGCAAAAAGAGGTATCAGGAGTTCATCAGCTCAGGGTCCTCGAAAACTCCCATCGACATCCTTAAAGATGCAAATGTTGATGTGAGGGATCCTAACACGATCCAAAAAGCTTTAGATGCATTTAAACAATTAGTTGATCAACTGGACACATGATCGATCAAAGAGACCAAAAAGCCAAAGGCTATTTCATCGTATTGAATGAAAAAGGGCTCCATACGAGACCTGCAGCGGAATTTGTCCGCTGTGCTGCGCAATTTAAATCGAATATCACCTTACGTTTTGAGGACTTGACTATCAATGGAAAATCTATACTGGGGATTTTGATGTTAGCTGCCGCAAAAGGATCCAAGGTGTGTGTTGAGGCGGATGGGGAGGATGCCGAGGAGGCGGTTCGATCGCTATTGGATCTTTCCAGGAACCGTTTTTATATCACTTACTAGAGATCATCTTTGGTAAGATCCAGCACTTTTTGAGGTATTTTATGACACGGCTAACACAAGTTGATGTTTTGAGGAGAAAAAAATTTTTTAATCAAGAAACGCCTAAAAGATTAGAATCAATAAAAAGAAGGAGCTAATGAGTTTCAAAAAGAGACTCTAGAATGGAGCTCTTTACGCATCTGGGGGAAAAGTATTTGTGAAATAAGTTTCAAGTTCCTTCATAAAGGTATCTCGGTTAACAGCGGGATTTTCTCTCAAAAAAGCCTCTCCCTCCTCTTTTAGTTGGTCCCATGTATTTATCGACATTCTTTTTTCTACTTTAAAGAAAAAACTTAATGCTTCTTGTGCAGTCGGTGGAAGTTCTACATTTTCTATGTTCACACCTTCAAGTCGTCCCTGTAAAACATAAATTAAAAGCCGATGAGTCTTGCCCTGGTTACAAACTAGAAACCCATCCTCAACGGAATCTGAAAGGGCACTAACCATACTATTTTTACAAATTTCTTGTTCTCTTGGATTTTTCTGCTGGTTCATTATGTAGCTCCATATACGGGCAATCAATTCCTTACCAGTCAAAGCAAAATTCCTTAAGCTAAATTCCCCATCCAGTAAATGGGGGAAAGGGGAATTTTGAGGTTTTGGGCCATAAAGGGCTATCTTAGCTTTTTGGTTTTTATCCGTTTCAGGCAAACTCTTAAAATAATCTTCAAAAGCTTGGAAGTTAGTTTCAATTTGTTGAGGAGTGAACGATTTTTCTACAGCCCATAATAAAATAAGAGCATCTTTTGCCTTTAAATCTCGAGCATCTGCATGAACGTCTACAGTATTAGGCCTCTGTTGAGCGTTTTGCTGGGCTATAGCTAATAATCTTTGAGCATAATCAGCTACTATAATATCATCGTGAGGCAGTTGATCGAGTAACAAATCTAAAGTATCGTAGTTTCTATTTCTAAAAGCCTCATGGGCAGCAGCCACGATAAATGCACGATCAGGATTGTAATTAAGAAATATTCGTAAGAGAGGGACATCCCCATTTCTTGAGGCTACTAAAAAGGCCCCCTCGAGAACGTCCGGGTAAATATCACCATTTTCAAGTAGAGCTACAACGATATCATGATTGCTAATTGACACTGCATGAAGCAAAGCTATCCCGCGATATTCCGTGGTAATAGCACCATCAACCAAAAGCGCATTTATGATATCCAGATTCCCAACTTCTGCAGCAGCAGCCAAAGCTAACCCGCGATATTCCGGGCTAATAGCACCATTAACCATAAGCGCATTTATGATATCCAGGTTCCCAATTCGCGCTGCATTAAATAAAGCTAACCCGAGAGATTCCGGGATAATATCACCATCTTCCAAAAGTGCATTTATGATACCTAGATTCCCCATTCGCACTGCATTAAGCAAAGCCCACCCGCGATATTCCGGGGTAATATCACCATCATCCAAAAACGCTTCTATGATATCCAGATTCCCAAGACTTAGAGCTGATAATAAAGCCCGCCCGCGATGTTCCGGGGTAATAGTACTTTTATTTAAAAGCTCTTTTATGATACCCAAATTTCCAAGTTCTGCAGCAGCGACTATCGCTTCTTCGGTAAATTCATCAGATATTTTACCGTCATCCAAAAGCTTTTTTATGATATCCAGATTCCCAACTCTTGCAGTAGCGACTACAGCTACTCCGCGATTATGATCGGTAATAGCACCATTCTTAAGTAGCTCAGGGATGACATTAAATTTTTGCGACTTGGCAGCATCCTCTACAGCGCACCCACGATAAAAAGCGGGTATAGCACCATTTTCCAAAAGCTTTTTTATGATACCCAGATTCCCAACTTTTGCAGCAGCGGCTACAGCTATCCCGCGATATTCCGGGGTAATAGCACCATGATCCAAAAGCTCTTTTATGATATCCAGATTCCCTTTTTTTGCAGCAGCGTATACAGCTTCTCCGCAATGTTCGCTAGATATTTCACCTTTTCTTAGAAGAGTTCTTAGGATTTCAAGATCCCCTTTTTTAGCTGCAGCTATTACAGCCTTCCCCAGAAAATTTTCAGCTTCTGGGAGTATAGTTACAAAAATTTCTTTGTTTCCATTTCTGATTGCAGCGAGAAAAGTCTGTTCGATATCGATTGCATCTTTAGGACCAATGGTCCCATTTTCGGAAATAGCCCTGAACATAGGTCCTACAACACTCTGCACTTTTTGATTAGCCAGGTTTTGTCCTAAATTTTCTGCCGGAGGGCTAGCTTGATCGGGACTCCCTGGGTTTATAGGGGGGATGTCTGACATGTTTTTTGAAATAACCTTGGGAGGGTATTTTTACAAGAGAAATGAAGAAGATCAATTCGAGATAATCTCGATAAAAACACAATCTGGGGCTGATGGGGGGGGGAGGCGGTCCGATCGCTATTGGATCTTTCCAGGAACCGTTTTTATATCATCTGCTGAGATCATATTCCCTCTTGGACAGTCGCATCGAGCACTTTTTGCGATACAAAGAGCGGGAATTTTGTTGTTTTTAGAAGGATCAACACATCGCTTGGCCGTATGTCGATCGACACTATTTCCTGTCCGCTTCTGTCCAAATAGAGTTTCGCAAAATAGATCGAATCCTCGACATGATCTATAATGCATTTCATAATCTTCAGGTCAAATCCTGTCACAACACCTGTAATAATGTCGTGGGTGATCGGGCGCCTGAATTCCCTTCTTAAATTTTCGTTGACTTCCAAGGAGGTGTAGAGTGGCACCGTCCCCTTTTTGGTGTGGAGCTTGAAAAGGGTGTAATTCGGGTGCGGATCGATTTCGTAGGATTCAATAGGTATCATTGCGTCTTCAAACATGAATCACCTCTGCCGAGTCCTGTTTGCCGACAACAAAAAGTTGGGGCGGGGGAAAAACCCCCACTTCTATAACACCGGGTATTTTCGACAGGTCGGAGCATACCTCAGGCGTAGATTTTTGACCGGGTAGGGGTGCATCCATATCAAATAGTACGGCCCCCTGATCGGTCGTGAAATTTCTTCGAATGGTCCCTTTGTAATGGACTTGTCGTAATGTGGAGCGTAGTCCGAAAGGGAGAACCTCTATCGGGATTTTTTTGAAACCGGAACCGATGGGACCCCTGTGGAGCTTTGTCAAATCCACCATGATGATCCTATAATTGGCAGAGTTGAATAATATCTTCTCTCTGGTCAGACAACCTCCGCCCCCTTTGATCATGTGAAAGTTGTGATCCAAGGAGACCTCGTCAGCCCCGTCAATATAAAAGTCGAGCGTTTCAAAAGCATCCTCCTTCATGTAGGGGAGTACGTCAGCGCTCATTTCGTAAATTTTTATAGAACTTGCGATACACTCGAAAGGGGGGAGCTCTTTTTGCCTTTTGATGAGTATTTTAAGAAATATCTCGGAGGTAGAGCCACTTCCAAGACCAAGCTTGAACGGGTCCTTGGCCTTTTGCAATAAAATCTCAAACGCCTTTTCGGCGGCTCTTTGCTTCATTTCATTGTGCATTCTTAACCTTTTTTTGCCGTTTTCAACGTTTTTTTTCAAAGCATTCTATGCTATTTTCTTTTAGATTGAACACTTCTAAAAGCTTACGAGGTTAAAATAATTAAAAAATTGAAAATATATTGTAGACATCGTGAGAATTCATAAATCATCTTAAAAAATATAAAAAAAACATTTTATTTACTTTTTTTGGGATGAAGATCCTGGTTTACAAAATTTTAAGAAGATCGCAAGATGGATCCATCCTATTTTTGAGGGAAATTTCGATGGCAACTCGTGTTGACAATGATAAAAACACAGCTCAAGAGAGCGAAAAAACAAAAAAAGCGCGTGAAAAGTTAAAATCTCGTCTAAAAAAGATCGATACTATGGTAACATCTCAGGCGATTGATGAAAAAAAAGATCAAATAGCCGACTGGATCTCCCGACACTCATGGTCCAGAGACGCTGTGAATAGAGATGATCTGGGTCTTTTCGACCAAAACCGCAATCCCGCTCCTTTGAGTAAGAAAACTCAAGGTATGAAGGAGCGACTAGAAAAGGACAAATAAATGAGACCGCAAAGCTCCGACACTATACATGCCCTTGACCACCTGAAGGAGAGGGGGCTTTACCATGACTCCACACCCGGTTTGGAGGAACACCTTAAAGAATCGAGGTATGTTTACGCAGGGTTTGACGTCACAGCGGATGCTTTGCATCTTGGAAACCTTTTGGTCATCCTCACTTTATACCGCTTCAAAATGATGGGGCATAAGCCGGTCATACTGTACGGCGGCGCCACTACAAAGATAGGGGATCCTTCCGGAAAACAGAGCGATCGCCCCCTTTTATCCCTGGAGCAGATCGAACACAACTTAAGAAAAATTTCATCGAATTTGGAGCAGATTCTGGGGAACGACCTCATTTTTGTAAACAATTCGGATTGGTTCGATCAGATGACGGTCCCCCACTTTTTGAGGGATATCGGACGCTTCTTCAGAGTGTCCCAAATGTTGGCCAAAGATTCGGTCCGTACTCGGATGGAGGCGGAGGAGGGGATCAGCTTTTGCGAATTTTCCTACCAGCTATTGCAAGGGTATGACTTCCATTACCTGGCAGAAAACCACAATGTTACCGTCCAGATCGGGGGAAGCGATCAATGGGGTAACATGACGGCGGGAACCGATTTTTCCAGGCGAAAAGGGGGAAAAGAGCTGCATGTAATGACGATACCCCTTATGTTGCGCTCGGATGGAAAAAAATTCGGAAAAAGCGAGTCGGGTGCGATTTACCTGAGTAAAGAGCGGACATCTCCCTATGTATTTTACCAATACCTGCTGAACATTCCGGATGAAGATGTCGAGACTTGTCTCAAACGATTTACATGGCTTTCTCTTGAAGAGATCTCTGCTTTGCACGGCTTGGAGCGGCAGAAAAAACTGGCTATGGAGTTGACCCGTTTTATCCACGGAGATCATGGGTTGAGCGAAGCGATGCGTCTTACCGAGGTGGCGTTTAGCGACAAACTGGGGACAAAAGAGGATTACGATCAGATATTCGACGCATTTCCCCATAAAGTACTGTCAAAAAATGGATCGGGGGCGAAAAGTTTATTAGAGATTTTGGTGGAAGCGGAGCTCATCCCGTCAAAATCGGAAGGGGTTCGTCTTGTGCAGGGGCAAGGGTTGAAGGTGAACGGAGTGACCTTGGTGGACCCAAAGGCCCCCTTTGCGGGTGAACTTTTGATAGGTGGAGTCTACCTTTTTGTTCAACAAGGCAAAAAAAAGAAAATGTTGATTAGTTTCAGTTAATTACGTTTTTTTAATTTGTCATAAATTACTGATTTTATTAAAGGAGGATTAAGAAATAAAAGTGCAGGGAGTTGACGAGATGGCGACCAAAACGAAGAAAGAGCTCGTTCTTAAAATTTCCGCGGAGTGCAACCTTCCTCCAAACGATGTGCGCCGCATAGTTCAGTCGTTTTTGGATAGCCTGGTAGAAGGGCTTGCCCAGGGGGATCGCTACGAGTTTAGAGATTTTGGGGTATTCGAGGTTGTGGTTCGCAAACAAAAAATAGGCCGAAATCCTAAAAATGCCGGTGTTGCAATCGTCATTCCGGAGAGAAAAGTTGTGAAGTTTTCACCCGGTAAAAAAATGAAAGAAGATTTGGAAAAGCCTGTTTCAAAAGACCACCACACTCATAAACAGCATCTCAGATCTGCAACTTTATAGAGACTTTCATAGAAAGTTGATTGCATAAGCCTTTTCACGATCGATTAGGCTTTTTTTTATATTTGAATTTCCTATACATTATTGTATGATTGTGCAGTAGTCATAGGTGGGTCAATTGAGATTCTCAAAGTTTTTATCACGTTCGTTTTTCTTGGTTTTTGCCGGTATCGGGGCGATGTGGTTTGTAAAAAACAAGCCCTATTTAGCTCTCAACACAGAGCATAGAGGGGAAGAGGCTGTCTATCAGGTAGCACAAGAGGTTTCTTCTGAAGATGGAAAAAAAGATCCCATCCAGGAAATTGATCGGGTGAAGCAGCTTTTTTCAAAAGGGCCCGATAAACTTCCCATCGTGGAGACTGTGACCTATTCAAGCAGAGTGCCCTGGTTGAAAGGGCGTCCCGCTTGGCTCGCTGACTACGCCTCCTATTTTAACACCTCAAGGCACTTTATCGCGCGCAGTCTAAACGGTAAAAATGACTACGTGAGTCAAAAGGTCTCTATTGGAGACAGATTCAACGTTTTCAAAAAGAACCTCTCTTTGGAATTTCATCTCAAGATCAATCTGTCGACGGCTAAAATGCAGTTGTTTTATAAAAACGTCGACTCTGGCGACGAGGTCCTTTTAAAAACATACCCTGTCGGGCTAGGACGTGTCGATCCGAATTCCCCTTCAGGTTGCCTGACCCCAGTGGGAAAATTCAAGCTTGGGGGGAAGGTTGCAATTTACACTCCCGGAGTTACAGGGTTTTTCCAAAATCGTAAAATCGAGATGATGGAGGTTTTCGGAACTCGTTGGCTCCCTTTTGATGAGGAGATAGAGGGGTGCTCTGATGGTGCCAAGGGGTATGGAATCCATGGCGTTCCTTGCCATTACGATGCTGCAACTGGTGCGATCAACGAGGAAAAGTCTTTGATCGGTGATTACTCGAGCGACGGATGTATCCGGATGGCCAAAGACCACATTGAGGAGCTTTTCTCGGTCGTGATCACAAAACCGACCATCGTCGAAATCACCCGAGGTACCACAGAATAGATAAGAAGCCTTCTTGTAAGAATCTTCAATATTGTTTAAAATAATCCAGGTATGAAACAGACGCAATCTACAATAGATCTAATTGGTCAGATCGGTGCATTGAAGCTTGAGTATGATCGATGTGAAGATCCTAAAAAGCGTATGGCGCTTTTTGAGGATTTACGTGTATCTGCTAATGCGCTTAGAGAACTTCTCGCTCCCATTGAACGGGTAGAACTTGCCCGCCACCCGGACCGTCCAAATATTGAAAAGATCCAAAAAACCCTTTTCAAGGATTTTATTGCGCTTCATGGTGATAGGCAGTTTAGTGATGATCCTGCAATTTATGCCGGTATAGGGACCTTTCAGGGTCGCTCCTGCATGTTGATCGGGCATCACAAGGGTGTTGATCTAAGGGATCGGGCGAGGCGGAATTTTGGAATGGCACGACCTGAGGGCTATCGCAAAGCGTTACGCCTGGCAAAGCTTGCCGAACGGTTTCAAATCCCTATCTTACTCGTCATAGATACCCCAGGAGCCCACAGCGATCTTGAATCGGAACAGAGAGGCCAAGGGATGGCGATTGCGAAAAACATCTACGAATTCTCCTCGATACGCACCCCGATGGTTGCTCTAATTATAGGCGAAGGTTCCTCAGGAGGTGCTTTGGCAATCGGAATTGCCGACCGTGTCTTGATGATGGAAAACAGTGTTTACAGTGTGATCTCTCCCGAATCTTGCGCCTCCATTTTGTGGCGTTGCTCCTCAAAAAAAGCAATCGCGGCAGAAAATTTACAACCTGATGCCCCTTTTCTACTCAAACATGGGCTGATTCATCATGTGATTGACGAACCGTATGGATGCGCCCACCTCGATCCCGAGGCAACGCTCGAAAATATGCGGCAAGCGCTGGAGCTTCATTTTAATGAGCTGTCTCGACTATCCCTTGAAGAACTTATAGAACAACGCTATACTTTCTTCCGAAAAATGGGAGAAGTGGAAGATTGTTCCAGCTAATTAAGACATGTCTCAAAATCCAACAATTTAGAAAACTAGGCTTTGCTGTTGTTTTGACAATGCTTCTTATGAGTGTTGCAGAACAAATTGAGGTGCTATGGGTAGCAATGCTTACAGCTGCCGGGCAGGATTTTGGGCTTTTAAAAGGTGGAATGGTAGGAGGTCTGGCAAATTGGATCGGTACTCATATCCTTGGGGGATCGAATGCTCTTAAAACTCTTCTTTGGATTTCTTTACCGGTTGCTATCTTTAAAGCAACTACCCTTTTTTGGGGTCGTTTTCTTGTCCAGAGGTTCTCCATCCAGATTAGCCGCGAATTGAGGGACAACTATTTCTCTCATCTGCAGCTTTTACCCATGAAGTTTTTTCAAGATCACCACATAGGCTCCTTATCGCAGAAAGTAACGGGCGATTCTCAACAAATTGCAACCTCGATAAATTCCTTTTTTAGAAACGTACTAATAGTCCCGTTTAAACTGATCACCTCTGTAAGTTTTTGCCTCTACCTTTCTTGGAAACTTTCTATTGTGATTTTGATTGGATTCCCTCTTTTGGTAATACCTCTTGTCATTTTGACAAAAAAGGTCCGCTCATCCACAAAACAGCTGATGAAAAAACAGGAGAGTTTCTCGAGCATTCTCTTGGATTTCCTTTCAGGAATCCAAACTGTGAAGATGTTTTCGATGGAAAGCTTCTCTCTGGATAAATACAAAGAAGAGAACGCCAGGATGGCTTTTTACGAACAAAAAGCGGCAAAGTATGATCTGATGACAAGGCCGATCCTCCACTCTGTAACATCCCTTTGTTTGGCCGGGATCATCTTAACGGGGTTATATATTTTTCAATTGTCCATCCCTGATCTTATTGCATTTTGCGGTATTTTACATCTTACTTATGACCCTATCAAAAAGTTTGCCGATGAGAATGCAAGCATTCAGAGGGGTATAGCGGCTTTAGAGCGGATGCAGTCGGTGCTCGATGTCGATCCACAAAGGGATTTAGAAAAGAGCATCAGTCTGAAAAGTTTTGAGGATTCTATCGTTTTTAAAAATGTGAGCTTTAAATATGAGGACACCCACGTGCTCAAGGATGTCTCTTTTTCGATCAGAAGGGGTGAGACGGTCGCTATTGTCGGGGCAACAGGGTCGGGGAAATCTACGATCTTAAATCTTCTTCCCCGCCTATACGATGGGATGGAAGGGGATATTCTAATCGATGGAACCAGCATACGCAATATACGTCACTCCTGTTTAAGAGGACTGATCTCCTATGTATCTCAAAAACCTTTCCTATTTTTTGATACGATTAAAAAAAATATAAGCTACGGTCAGCATCTAGGGGATAGCGCGGTAGAGGAGGCAGCGAAACAGGCATACGCTGACGAGTTTATTCTCAAGCTAGAAAAAAAATATGAAACCCATCTGAGTGAATCAGGCAAAAATCTATCCGGAGGTCAGCAGCAGAGGCTGGCGCTAGCCCGCGCGTTTGCCAAGAGGTCGCCGATTTTGCTGTTGGATGAAGCAACATCTCAATTAGACGCCCAAAGTGAGGAAAAGGTAAAAAAAGCGATTGAAGAAATGCATGGTAAATTGACGCAGATTATCGTCGCCCACCGTCTCAAAACGGTTGAAAAGGCAGATAGAATCATCGTCATGAAGGATGGAAAAAAGATCAGCGAGGGGACAAAAGAGGATTTGTATGCGACCTGCAGCGAGTTTAAAACAATGTGGGATTTGAATGATTTGTCTTTCAAGGAACTTTGAAAATTCTCTAGAGGTTTTTCCCTAAACCACTCTATTTCATACCTCTTTATTATATAAGGCGAATAATTTAGACCTCTAAAGTCCCTCAAAATTGATTTCTACTCTACCACCCTTTCGAAGAAAAGCGATTTCACCATAATTCAAAAATATAAAACAGGAAAATTTATAGAATGTCGTGTCATATAGGAGCAGAACTGTTCGCTAGTGCGTTGCTAGCCGATCCGGTGTATGCATGGGGCAAAGAACCCCCCTCCGAAAGTTTTACGGAAACAACCCCTTTGATCCGGGTAGACCCTCTTCATGAGGAAAGAAAACTCAATGGGCAAAAAGTTTATACCAAAAGGCTCAGTTCCTGTGATGAAAATTTAAATAATAAGCGCCAATGTCTCTGCGCCTTTTTTTTTTGCATTACAAATAAGAATCAAATATAAAAAAATAGAATAGGTAATTAAATGATCCCCTGGGAACACGTTAATTTTAATCCTTACTTGGGTTGCTTTCGCGAGGAACCCATTTGCGAGACGGACCGATCCGTACAACAAAACAACAAAATGACCTCCATCTTTTTTTCATACATAAAACAAAAAATGGATAAAGACCAATAAAGAGGGGAAGATCTACTAGTAAAAAAAAGATTAAGCCCCTTGAGCCTCTCTGATTAATTTGTTTTTTTATAAATTATCAAAAAATCGATGAGCCGTTAAGGTAGAAAAATTATAAAAAATGTCATTAAAAGTGGGACCAGCAGGACTTGAACCTGCGACCAAGCGATTATGAGTCGCCTGCTCTGACCAACTGAGCTATGGTCCCTTAGTCGATTGTATTGCGAGAAAAAATTAAATAAATTTATCTATTAGCACTTTAAAGTCGCAATTTCTAAATGAGTATATACGAAAGGAAATTTCCTTGCCAACAGAAGATTTATTTGGCATAGCGAGGGAATGCATTGGTTTCTTTTGTTGATCCCATTTTTTCTTTTTTCCGGATCACTTCGCGATAGGATGTACGTGGCTGGGTATAAAGATGGCAAGAACGCCAATTTCTTGTCCCGTTCTGATAATATCCCCCCTGGACAGCTCACGAAGGCGGAAGACACCTATCTTGAAGGATACATCCAGGCTTTGATTGATACCCATTATTACGAATTAGAAATCCTGGTGCTCGTCAAGGATCGCAAAGTTTACCTTTACAACATGCCGAACAGCTTCATTACAAGGGAAGCGTTAATATCGTTTGTTAGAGATTTGCCTGATATCGAATCGGTCGAAATAAAAGAAGAGCCGTTTCCCGAACCGGGTATAGCTACGATAGAATCTAGGGCTGGGCGAGAGAGGGTCTCTGGAATTTGGTTTCCTGAGTCCACAGTCCTTTTCCAACCGCTCATCGCAAATCCAAGAACACCGAACTATTCGTTAGCGTACCGGTTTGGTTCCGACTTTTTAGCCAAAGATACTGTTGCTGTTTCGCTAGGTGATTTTTTCCCCATCTACCGTTTCAATAATATCGGTGCCTGGGGTGCAGATCTGCAGATCGACTTTGCAGCGTGTGTCTGGACGGTTTTCAACATGAACGCCCCTAATGGACGCGGTAATGAGTGGGCCCGATTGGATAATAGCGATTACCTGGCCGCTCTACCGATATCATTGGCATTTGGTCGCTGGTCGTTTCGCTTGACTTTCTATCATATTTCGACCCACTTAGGGGATGAATATATTTGTAACATGCTCTACGCCGGGCAAACCGTCTACCGGGAAAACCCAAGCTTTGAAGTACTCGAGTTTATGTCCGCCTACCAATTGTCTGAAGGCTTAAGAGTATACGCAGGTCCGGGTTGGATTGTGCATACCGACCAATCGTTTCCTATGGGGAACTTTTATGTCGAGTACGGTTTTGAAGGGCGCTGGTTTGGAAAAAGGATCAATTATCATCGCCTTTTTGGCTGTCCCTTCATAGCGGTGGACGTGCAAAATTGGCAGTGTACCGACTGGAGATTTAGCGTCAACGCGCTTGTAGGGTATGAGTGGAGCAAACTCCATGGGGTGGGCCGCAAGGTCCGTATCTATGCTCAATACCATAATGGAAATAGCGAAGGGCAATTCTTTAAACAACACCTACAATACGCTGCGATCGGAATCTCCTGGGGATTCTAACTTTTTCATCGGCCTTACTGAGGCACCTATTTCTTGCTTTCCCATCCCAAGTGCTTTACATATCCGTTAAATACGTTTTTAAAAAATAGGTTCCATATCTTATAGCAGGCCTGGACCGGTTGCGCGATAAGGGCCGGCTCTTTCTTCAAGAGGATTCTTGCACTGAAAATGACCCCTGTACCGACTAAAATAAGCCCTAGAGCTCTCGAAGGAATCCTTTTGAAAATAGCGGATGTCATCTGCACCGTTTTATGTCTTAGACCCTTTTTTTTGATGTTTGCAACGACCCCTTTAGCAACAAGCGACCTGCTTTCCCATAAATTAAGGATCAGGCTGTTATTTTTTATCCAATCGGGTGCATACTCAAGTTTATGGGGTTTCTTCGCTAGCTTGAGCACAAAAGAGAAATCCTCAAAAAAAGGGGCTGGGATAATAGACCAGATAGCTTTCTGATGGGCTAAGGATAGTCGTTTTTCATCCAACTCCAGAATAAATTCTTTTGTCACGATTAGAGGATCGATAAAAGTGTAGTCAAGTTCCTCTTCCTTCATTTTCAAAAGATGATCGAGTACCAGATTTTTATTCAGCTTTAAAATTTGCGGCCAGGTAGCATAGTTGTCCCCGTCAAAAGGGGGGGTCTTTTTAGGGCATAAAGCTGAGAGCTCATCCAAATGCGATAAAAATTCCAGCGCCTCGACCCTTCCCATTTGGAGTATTGAGGAGGGAGATTTGCGAATCAGTTCTATTGTGGGTGGGACAATTTGCGAGGGGATTTGCTCCTCTTGGATCTGTCCGTTTTCATGTTGTTCTTTTAGTAAAAAACGCAATTTTGGGATGGGGTTTATGCAGTCTAGAAGCTCGGTTTGGATTCCGACTCCCGAACCGCTAGTTATGATTCCCCCCGCTTTTAACAAAAGCAGCGCCCCGAAATCGGAAAGTTCTCCGTTTTGTGTATCAAATAAAAGCTCTCTTAAAAGGTTTTTGGTGACCGTTTTCACAAAATCATCCTCTTTGGGAAGGGTCTCGATTCTGAAGGTGGTAAATAGGTCCTGTAGAGAGTATTGAAGACGTTCTTTAAGTCCTACAGGATCGGGACTTTTTAGGGTTAATTCGTACGCTTTTACTATGGAAGCGTAGAGTTGACGCACACTTTGAATGTACCATCCGGTGCAATTGAGAAGCTCCTGATCGATCAAATGGTCTCGCTCATCATCTATAAGTGCTTTAAAGGCGCTCTTGATCTCCTTGATCAGATGCTCTATGCTCAGGTATTTTTTTTTGGTACTTTCTATAACGGGGAAACAGTCTTTGCTATCTCCTGCCCGCCCCCATCTTAAAAAAGATGTACAGTGCGATTCGGGTTCAAGGTGCTCTTCGGCCGTGAGGCCCAGCCCCTCTTTTTGATGAAGAAATTGGTAAAATCCGGTGCGCACGTGCACATCGATATTTCCATCCGTGATCTCTTCTAGGACTCTTTGAGCGATCATCTCTTTTATCCTATGGACGACACTGAGGGGAAAAAGGGGTAATACGGCGCTCGGTTGGATTTTAAAACATAGGGGGAGGATGTTATGTTGGATACGGCTCAAAACACCGGGCCGGCATTTTCCGATATCCTCCAATATCAATAAACTTAAAACCCTCGATTCCTCATCGGGCTGTTTAGAATGTTTTTGTAGCCCCTCGATGGCAAGTAAAAAGTAATTTAAAATCTCCTGGTACTGGCGCCCCCTTGTTGCCGGATCTTCCGAAAAATAGAGATACGGCAAATTCTGCTCCACCCTAAAAATAAATGCGGTCCATTCTGAAATTTGGGTTCCAAAAGTTTCAATATCCTTTTGACTAAAGGCCTCAGCATACGCTTTTGCAAAGAAGGAGCTCATAAAGATGCACACTTTTTTTTGTGCTTGAGGATCCAGTCTGCCTGGCAAGGAGGGAATTTTTCTTTTCCCTAAAAAACTGTAAAAGAGATTTTCATGGGCGATCTTTACAGAAGGGCTGGGCTCCTCTTTAACCCTATCATACAAAACCGATGCCACATTTTGTACTTTGACGATTTCCTCTTTCAGGCTTTCCTGAATCAATAAAGTTTTTTTCCATCCGGTAGCGGTAATACTGCTATCTGAGAAAAAGAGAGGGGGAACGGGAGATTTTTTGTTTTTGGTAGAAGTCAAAAGGTAAAATCTATCTTGGAAATTCCCGCCCGATCGTTCAGATTTGGGCAGACTACAGAAGGGAGCCATTTTATTATTTATTTTAAGTTCAGGTTAAGACTTATCATCAAAAGAGCAATATCCTCTACATCAGGGATCTTAATCCTGCGTTAATAATTAAGCAAGAGTTACTTAAAATCGTTCCGCCCCGCTACAAAATGGGATAAATGGATTTTTAACTTGCTGACGATTTCCATTAAATGTTGATTTTGCACCTTTATAAGAAAATTATTGGTGTTTGGGAAAAAGACAAGGGAAGAGTCTCCACAGAGCTTGCTGTATACCAAGCCTCTTTAGAATGGTTTAATCAACTCAAATCACCCAGGTCCTAGATCGCAGGTGCGGCTTAGGTCGCATGTTTGTACAAACCCTTTTTCGTAAGGGGGGAAGTTAGGGCCGATCGGAAGGCTATCGGAAAAAAATCTTCTGTAAACTTCTAGTGCATCCATATGGTTCTCGACTACATAAAAGCAGTTAGATATCCATTCGGATCCTTTAATTGTCCCTGTTTTTAGATTTATAGTGAAACGGTTCGTAATCTTCATCTCCCAATATTTAGGGGAGCCAAATAGAATGACAGGGTAGGGGGGCACCGAATTTACTTTTCGACGCACCTCCTCAAGGCTATATTCAAAGTCTGTGCCGATCCCGCCTTCAAGAAAAATAGGGAAATCAAGGTAGAATTCGGCTTGCCGTTCGACCAGTTTGTCAATGCGGTAAGTCATCTTTGCATCAATATACGTATTGATAGCCTGCTCATTGACATAACCGCCTGTTTTCAGACTGAAATCCACGATATTGGCACAGGAGAGGATCCCCAACGATTTCGCAGCCCTGTTGCCACCCTCCATCACACCCGGTCCCCCTCCGGTGACCAAAGCGATCTGCGTTGTCGGATTTAAAAGGGGATGGGATAAGGAGGAACGCATCTCTAAAATCCCCTTGAGCAGCAAAGTGAGCTCATCTTCAAAATTCGACCCCTTGAGATTGGAACCGTAGACACCAAAAAAGGTCGCTTTTAAAAACTCCGACGCCCTCTCTTTGGGGACGAACATCCCGGTATACCTACCCGGTCGTTCGATAAATTGCAGACACTTTTTCGTCACAAGATCTACCCAATGTATTTCGATTCCAAGCCGGTATAAATCGATCATGAAAGTCCGGTCCTCATGTGTGAAAAACTGATCTGAAGAGCGGGAGGCGTATTGGAAGTAGAGCCTTTTTATCTGTTTTTTTGTTTTATCTGATAAAAAAAGTCGCTTGAGAAAATAGGTTGGGAAGTGGCGGCAAAAAAGGACCCCTTCCGATGTGAATTCCTCCCAATCAATACGGTTTAAAAAGAACGTTTCGGGTTGATTGAGGATATAATTCTGGATCATGATCGAATCGCTTGGTGACATCTCTACTGTGGGGATTGATTCGATAAAGTAGTCTTTTATAATCCAGTCTTTAGCGCTCAAATTCTGCATTTGTTTAGAGCTGACAACGAAGGTGGCGGCTTTATTCGATTTACTACCCGGTGCATTTTCAAAAGCATCGAAAATATTCCGGTCATTTGCCAGTAAAGCTTGCAATTTGTCTCTATCGGAGAAGAAAACGTACTCTTTATAGGGCTCGAGAACGTAAAATTCGAGTGGGATTTGCGTGAGAGGTTTTTCGCTTTTCCCGAAAAATTCGTAAATATCACCTGAGTTTCTGGTTGTTGGCTCTAAGATGGAAGCTTCGGTGTGCAGATAACCCGGAGGCAAAAGCTCATTTTTGACTCTGGCAAAAACGGTGCGTATGTAGAGGGGCTCTGTTTTCACAAGAAGAATTTCATTTTCAGCGACTGTTCTCGAAAGGGTTGGATCCCTTTTTTGATGTAGATGCAAAAGGTGCCTTAAGGATAATTTTTTTTCCAGCGCCAGCCCGACTGTAGGCAGAAGGCCGTGTATACTTTCGTCGTAAACAACTTTCCCCTCAAGAAGGGGGATAAAACCTATAAGCTGCCCCTGAATAATCTGCAGTTCAAACCGCTCTTTGAAAGAGAGAAGCGGATGGCCGTGTCTGTCGCTGCGTTCAAACATACGGATAAGATAGTCAGGTTTTAAAACAAGACGATCGGGATCTTTAGCAAAAAGCTTCCCTACGTAGGCCCCTTTTTTGAGTTGGGACAAAAGCCCTAGACCCAAAGGGCAGCGGGGGATAAACTCGATATAGGCACGCATTTTTTTTAGATTGAAATCGATTTCGATATGTTCTAAAACGGCATCGATCCCGAGTTGCGCAAGGATACTTTTAAGGTTGAATTGTAAAAATTTTGGATCGAGTTTGAAACCCAAAAATTGCCCTGATATGTGTTCAAAAAGGACGACCGCTTTATTCGATTCGCGGCTTTCTATGAATCCGTCCGGAGTGATCAGATCAAACATCGTCGTATATCTCCTCAAAAATGCGAAAGCCTCGGGGGTAGACTCTACCTGAAGAACCCAGATGCAATTTATGGATGAAAAATTGTTTGTAAACCTCTAGGGCCTGTTCACCCGAGGAAACTTGGATCAGGCAATTCGAAAGGTATTCACCGGAACGAAGAGTGCCCGATTTGTGGTTAAGAGTAAATCTTGAAGTGATTTTTTCCACCCAATAATCGACCTCCCCAAAAAGAAGGATAGGGGTCAACTCATAGCTCCCTACTTGCCGGCCTACCACCTCTAAAGAAAGTTCTAAATCGGTCCCGTACCCTCCGATAAAAAAGATTGGCAATTTTATCAGAAACTCCGCTTGCCTCTCGATCATCCGTTCAATCCTATAGGTCATTTTCCCATCCAGATGCGGATTCATCGGCTCAAACGCAAAATTGCAGAGGTGTGCCAACGAGAGAATCTTCAGATCGTAGGCGACCTTGTTTGCAATCCCCATAACACCCGGTCCCCCTCCGGTTGAAACGGCGAGTGGCCGTGACGGATTGAGGAGAGGGTGGTCGATTTTAGTTTTAAGTTCCTCAAGTCCAAGTAAAATCTTACGAATATCGGCTTCAATATCTTTGGATACAAAACTCGAGCCGTAGATGCCGATCGTCAATGCTTTGTGGTACTCGTCAATTCTGTTGGGGGGTAAAAAAATACCGGTGTAATCTAAGACACGCTCGCAAAATTGCAATAACTTTTGAGTGGTGCGGTCGAACCAGAACACCTCAATACCGTGTGCGTTAAGGTCGAGCAGAAAAGAGCGGTCGGCATGTGAAAAGTACCCCGGTGTTTTTTTTGAGGGGTTCATAAAGTAGATCCGTTTGAGTTTTTTTCGCACCGATTTTTGGAAAAATTGGCCACGTAGGAAAAAGGACGGGAGGTAGGTGACAAATAGAACCCCTTCTGAAGTGATCTGGTTTTCGAGCAATGCCTCCAGAATAGGGGTTTCCGGCTGATCTTGGATAAAGCGTTCTAAAAGTTCGTGATGGCGTGGATTGCGTATCACTGGCGGAAGCTCCACTTTGGAAGAGGGGACGCTAATCCATTTAGAGGATAACGGCTCGGTGATTTGCTGCAACGAAGTGAGAAATAAAGCCGAACGATTTTCCTCTGTCGGTGTATAGGAGAAGATCTCTTTGATTGTTTCCGCCGACTTGAGATTTTGATAGAGTCCTCGATTTGAAAATAGGCTGATTTTCTGTCTAAATGCCGATTCTCTGTAAATTTCAAATTCTCTTGAATTTGTATGGTAAAGCAACGGGACATGTGCGCTCTGCGGTCTAAGGCAGAAATCGGAAACTAAAAAAAGGGTTTCATGTTTTATGGGGTGGAATTTGAGTACGGAACCCGAAGGGTCGGGGATGAGAATTTTTTCAAGTTGAGCCTCAGGGAGGTCCGAAAGGGAGATGTTGATGGGGGGTATACGCAGATTTTCTTGCGGATGGTCCAAATAAAGCACAAGCCCTTTTGATCCTTGCATTAGCTGGTTGCTGTTAAAATCGACTAAGCCCTCTTTTTTAAGCTCTTCCAGGTAGTTTTTTGAATGGACTCTAAAACGGTCATCTTTTATAAAAATGCGTGCGATTTTACGCCCGATTCCGAGTGGAAATACAGATCTGATTTCGAGAATAACCTCCCCTTTTAGCGGATATTTCTCTACTGACAAAAGCTCAAATCGGGCACCTAAAAGTCTGCAGTTGATATTGGGGTCTAAAATGAAGTTTTCTACAGGATTGTGAAAACCTAAAAATGAGGGCTCAAGATTTTTGAATACAACCCGGTAGACCTCCTTTTCAGCCGATACGACCTCGCCGTAAGTAGAGAAAAAATGGGGGATGAAGCGGTTGCGTTCCATACCCCCCACCGTTAGCATATTTTGATTTTTTTAGCAGTTTTCTTTGGGGGTCGATTTAAAAATACCCCCCTAAAGCTACATATGAAGAGGAAAATTAAAGAGCCGATTGGATTGCTTTTGGTACTTTAAAATGTGATTCTTGTTACAAACAAAATCTTTTTCAAAGAGGTAGTTAAAATAATTTTTTGTCAAACCTAAATCACCTGCAAAAGGGCTTGATTTGTCAGTGATCTGCTATTATAGTTGATGGATGCAAATTTTAATTGTGCGCCTAAGTTCGATCGGGGATATCATTCAAACTTACAGAGCATTTTACCAAATAAGGTTCTGTTATCCTGAGGCCAAAATAGCATGGGCTGTCGAAAATTGCTTTAAAGGGACGGTGGAGGCGTTGCGTGGTCTTGATGAGGTGATTGCACTCCCTTTCAAAGAGGTTAAAAAAGGGATTTATAGACCGATTTGGGATGGATTGAAAAAACTGCGCAAACGCTCGTTTGATATTGTTTTTGATTTTCAGGGGAACTTGAAATCCTCCATCGTACTAGCATCCGTTTCGGCTAAAATTAAGGTGGGCTTTGATAGAAACGGTGTCGCTGAATGGCCCAATCTCTTTTTTACAAATCAGAAAGTTTCTGTCCCTAACACCCTTCCTACCTATGAGAAAAATTTATGTATCGTCGATCGTGTCACCCAGGGAAAAAGGGCAGCTTTTCTTCCGGTACGCTTTTATTTGACGAAAGAGGAGAGGGAATCTGTTGAAGTTTTCTTGGATACGATTCCAAAAAACCTGCTGATGTTCTGCCCTTTTAGCGCATGGGATCAAAAAACTTTGAGCATTCAGGATTGGATCAAATGGCTTGAGCTTGTGCGCAACGATTGGGCTTTTCATATTGTTCTCCCCTATTTTTCTGCTAAAGAGGAGAAAGAAGCCGATGAGATCTGTAAAGCTTTCCGCCACGTGCATTCCTGGAAGATACCCTCCATGGCCGCCTGGCAGCACCTCATGAGATCTGTCAAAATGGTTGTAGCCGTCGATTCCGCCTCTCTCCACCTCGCTGGAGTGACCGACATTCCCACATTTAGCCTTTTTGGACCTACCCTTGAGACGGTCTACCGCCCAAGTGGAGAAAAACATAAGTCATTTCAAGGGTCTTGTCCCTTGGGAGTCATATTTGAACGCAAATGTAAAAGATTAAGAACTTGTGTGGCACCTTGTCTCAAGGAAATAGACATCAAAGCATTGCACCGCTCTTTTACAAACCATATTCTTGATGTCTTAGGTAAGAGGGAGGGAGAGTTTCCCCCTTTTTTTAGAGATAAAAATATTGAACCTATTCTTATATAGAGGGTATATACATTTTTAAAGGATTTGGAAAAGGAACCCAATGCAAAAAGCTCATGAGCCCATCCACTACAGCGGCATAGATCAGAACAGAAAACCGATCAACCTTGAGGATTACAGAGGGCGATGGGTGGCTTTATTTTTTTATCCTAAAGATCAAACTCCGGGTTGTACCAAGCAGGCCTGTAATCTAAGAGAAAATTATGAAGATTTGCAGAGGGTAGGGATCGATGTGATCGGGGTGAGTTTGGATACCCCCGAAAGTCATAAAGAATTTGAGGAGAAGTACAACCTCCCTTTTCGGATGATTTCTGACCACGACCGGAGGCTTTCAACCTCTTTGGGTGTGTTTAAATGGCACTTTGGATTCCATTTTTTTCCCTATAAATGGATCAAAAGAACAACAGTTTTAATTGATCCGAATGGAGTAGAGGTGGGAAGAATTGAACATGTGGATGTCAATAACCATTCTCGTCAGATTTTGGAATTTTTAAAACCCTACATAGCTTAAGCTGAAACCTTGCCTTATGGCGGTCTAAAAGGTATACTCTAAGCTTTTAAAAGCAAGAAGACTTTTTTAAGGATTGTTCCATGTCCTCCGACAAACAAATAGGTGCAGTTGTTCATGACGGCCCTTTTCATGCTGATGAAATCATCGCATGTGCTCAACTCATTTATGCTGGTTTGATAGAAAAAAAAGAGATCCACCGTTCCCGTGATCCCGATGTGATAGAAAAGTACCAATATGTGATCGATGTGGGTGCTGTCTATGACGAGAGCCGGTTTTTATTTGACCACCATCAAAGCTCCTACTCGGGACTCCTAAGCTCTGCCGGCATGGTTGCTCAGTTTCTTCATAATACGGGGATTTACGACAGAGCCCTTTTCCACCATCTGAAAGATGAATTGATTGATCATGTCGATGATTTTGATAATGGGAGGGTAAGCCGGGAGATCCTCAATACCCCGACATTCTCCCACGTGGTAGAAAATTTTGTCCCGATCCGCGAAGGGGGCTCGAAAGAGGAGATGAACAGCGCTTTTTTTAAAGCACTGGACTTCGCTTTAGGACACTTTGAGCGGTTGGTCGAGCGTTATAAATATAGACAGCGTTGCAAGGATTTGGTCGAAAAAGTTATGGAAACCTCCGGCGAGGTTCTTGTTTTTGATGAGATGGTCCCCTGGTTGGAAAATTTTTTCGAGCTCGGGGGTGAAAAACATCCTGCAAAATATGTGGTTATGCCTGTCCCGAACGGTTGGAAATTGCGTGTCATTCCCAAAAATTACGAGGAGAGGATGGGGGCAAGGAGAGATCTTCCAAAAGAGTGGGGTGGACTTAGTGATCAGGAGTTTGAACTGAAATGTGGCATTAAGGGGGGTAAGTTTTGCCATAAAGGGCTCTTTATTGCCATTTTTTCTACAAAAGAGGGGGCGATTGAGGCTGCGAAGAAAAGCCTCTTATAATCTTAGACAATAAAATTGAGACAACCCACATGAAGACACTGTTTAGTAAAATTATCGATCGTGAGCTAAATGCTAATATAATTTACGAAGACGAATCGGTGATTGTTATTAAAGACATCCATCCAAAAGCTCCGATACACTGGCTGATCATACCAAAAATCCCCATTCCAACATTTCAGGATTTACAAAAAGAGCATTTCGGGTATTTGTTAGCTATGACCGAAGTGATTCAAAAACTTGCAAAAGAGCACTCTTTGGAAAAAGGGTACAGGCTTGTGGTGAATAACGGCCCCGATGCGGGGCAATCGGTATTTCATTTACACATACATTTATTGGCTCAACGTGCACATAATCACGATTTTTAGCAGCTTTCTTTTAGTTGCCCCTATTTTGGGAGGTTTGAACGAGATTCACTCCTCTATTCTTATTCAGGACAATGAGGGGGCCCTAAGACATTCCAAGACCTATTTTTTAGAGGATCCGGACCAGATCCATCGCAAATTTCTCTACGCTCAGACCCTTGCCCATCTTTTGAAGACCCAGGAAGCGATCAATTTGGTAAAAACGGAGGATTTGCTCCCCGGTAACGCTTTTGAGCTCATCGAGTCTTTGGCTTGGTCTGTTTTGAAGAAACATGCCCAAGGGGGGGAGGCGAGCGAAGCGATGTCAGTTTTGGGGGCTGCGATGACCCGGGACGTCAGGGGGATGAAAATTTTGATGGAGAAGATCCGCTCACCGAATGCGCGTGTACGGGGTTTTGCACTCAAACTAGCGGCCTTTTATCCGGATCCCCCATTGAAAAAAATGATAGCCAAAGTGATAGGTTCCGAGACAAACTATCATGTGCGCATCGAGGCGATGCGGGCGGCGGGTCACCAGTCGAATAAAGAGGCGATCGATCCTTTAAAAAAGGTGATGGAGCACCCGTTGACAACATCAGAGGAACGGCTTGTAGCGATTGGGAGCCTTGCTTCCATTTTGGAAGGTATCGATTCGATCCAAATGCAGTACCTGATCAAAAGTGAGAGAGCCCAATATAGGCAGCTTGCATTGGAAGCCATCATTCGCGAGAGTAAAAAAGATCAAATAGACCTTGTGATGCACCACCTCAACGATCCATCCCTGGATGTACGATCGAAGGCTTTCGAGGCTCTGGCGCTCCTTTCCGACCACCGAGATAGCATTCGTAATGCCGCCCCTTTAATTGAAAAAAGTTGCGAAAATGTCTCCTTGCCTTTGAAGATGATGGGGCATTGGACCCTCTCTCTTATTGAAACTGCCTCTTCAATTGAGTTTTTGATCGCCCACTTGCACCATGAATCCCCGGGGGTGCGCAACCTTGCGGGTTCCTTCATCGCCAAATCAAAACCTGCCCTGACCGCTTTGCTCAAAGACGATAAGAAGATCATGGATCCTTTTGCCAGGATCAATATAGCACTAGGATATTTGCGTCATAAAATCGGTATCGATTTCGTAAAAGATGCATTCAAAGAGTTTTTGCATAATGAGACAGGGCTCGTCATGTTCGCCCAGGAGGACGCGATGTTTCCGGCCGTTGTACCGTCGGCTGTTCCCCATCAACCCATGCTCCCTAATTACCCTCTGATCGTGGATCAACTGACAAGGCTATCCTTGATAGGCTCCTATGCACTTGTGGATTTAGAAGGTGCTAAAGAGTCCCTCCAGCGCCTTTTTGAAAAAAAACTGGTGCCGGTTAGCAAGATGGCGCTTATATTCTTGTTCAGAGAATCGGATACGGATGTTGTTGAGGTGGCTAAAGAGCTCATGGATTCGGGAGATCGGCGCAATCGACTGCAGACCCTTTTGGTTCTGGCTTTTTTTGGAAAAGAAACGGCAATCACTGAAGAGTTGATTGCCCTCTATCCGAATGCAAGTTTTGAAGAAAAGATCCAGATAGTCGAATCCCTAGGCTACTTGGGGGGGGATGCAACCGTTCGTTTTCTTTTGAAAAAATTGGAAGAACCCTCTAGGCTGATACAGATAGCTGCGGCTTCTTCACTCATCCAATCGCTCTATCATTAGTTAAAGTTTATAAGAGTACTTGAAGTGCGATCCTGCTATTTATTGGTGGACAGAAAGAACACACACCCCGGTTTGGAGCAGCTGTTCAAAAAGCTAAAAACAGGTTCAAGGTGGTGCTACATTCTTGTTGAGCCGAATAGAAAACCGAAGGCTTTTGTGTATAAGATCGAGGAGGAAAACTACCTAGCGTCTCATGAACTTGATGTAGAATCGTTCAAAACGAAAAAGGACCTTATGGGGGCCCTTGTGCACTATGTCGCGAATGCTGAAGTTTTCGTAGACTACGATATAGTCCCTTTTAAAATTGTGTCGGAATTAGAGGCTTTGGGGGTAAAAACCCAATCCGCAGAGTCCTACAGGCAGAAAATCTTTTGCCCCGATCCTTCCATGGTGGAAACGCATATAGAGGCAAACCTCCGTTTGGAAAAGATCATACGCCGTTTTATCGATTGGTTTGGGACCCAAAAAGAACAGTCCGAGTCTGCTATAGTAGATTGGCTGATGCAGCAAATGGAAAAAGAGGGTCTTGAAACGGTGCATCACCCTATTGTGGCATTTAAAGAAAATAGCGCGCTACCCCATTACTGCCACACCGGAAAAGGGGCGCCTATTGATACGAGCGGTCCTCTCCTTATCGATCTATGGGGAAGGCTTAAAACACCACATGCAGTCTTTGCAGATAGAACCTTTATGTTCATGGTTGGCAGGGAACCAAACAGAGAGGAAGTGGATGTTTTACAGGCGGTTTTAGAGGCTCAAAAACGGGCGTTCGGTGCAATCCAAAAGGGGATAGAGGGGCAAGATGTGGATAGAGCTGCCAGGGCAGTTTTGATCGAAAGGGGGTACTTGGATCACATTTATCATCGAGTCGGGCACTCTATTGACCGTTCTTTACATGGGATGTCGATGCATTTTGATAGTGTTGAAGAGCCCGATTCCAGAGCCCCTGTCCCAAACTTGGTACTTAGTCTGGAGCCCGCCGTTTATCTGGAGGGAAAGTTTGGTGTGCGCTTGGAGTCCAATCTTGTAGTAGAGGAATCCTTTAATCCCAAGTGGACGAATCCTAGGCAAACGGATTGGATTTTACTTCCTCTTGCGTAGATTGCTTTTCTATTTTTTTCTTCAGGATCTTATTGTAACGCCCTTCTCTGATCGTATGTTCACTCATGATGTCAAAAGAATTGGGCCAATAAAATTTTGTAGCTAGATAAGACATTTTGGCTGAGTCTTTTTTATACAGAAGCTTTTGAGCTAAAACATTAAAAAAACCTATGAAGGAGTAAAAAATCATCTTTGGGGACTGGATAAAGCAAAGTGTGTCAAAAAGGGAGACGTGGTGTGTGATTTTATGGAGCCCGAATCTATTTGTGTAGAAGCTACTTGATCCGAGGGTGTGCACTGTGATTCTTTTTGCAAGCTTTTGCAAATCTTGTGGGGGGAGGATGTCGAGCGCCTTTTCGATGATAAGCCCCCCTTCCGAATGGCCAACAAGCAGGATCTGATTTTGTGTCCCGGCTAAAACACTCAACCTTTTGGCAAGCAAGTCTGCCGATTTGGTTCTCATACCCCTTTTCATGGAGGCGATTCTACACAAATCCTTTTTAGTCCCCTCGGTGGGATTTACCAGGTGCTCCAGGTGGTGGGAAACTGAACGAAATGGACGGGTGACGTCGCTGGTATACTCGGGCGTATTGCTGATTCCGTTGACATAGATCGTGTGGTTTTGGTGGGAAAAATTTTTGTGTATGGTTTGGATAAAAGGGTGCATGGATTGGTCACGTTGTAAAGGATTTAGTTCTGGTAGTATAAATAGGTAAAAACCATTTTTTCAATCATTTGGAAAGGAGCCTTGCCGAAACCTAAGAGTTAGAACCACCCGTTTGGGTGCGGACAGGTTGTAAATCCAACACAGTTCTACAAAAAGGGAGGCTGTAGGTGGAGTTTTTCAGGCTGTGTTCTATAAGCGGGTCATTCAAGCGTGGCATGTGAAACCAGAGGGGGCACTCGTCACCAAGTTTGACAGGCTGATAAATCTTTTCAACTTTATTTTTTAAAAGCAGTAGTGACGCCCAAAGATAATGAAACAATTTATGGATGTTCAAAATAAGTGGGATCGGATCGATCAAAGAAACATGGTTTTCAACCTTTTTGGCGTATCTTTTGTCAAAAAATACGGCCGCGCCAAAGCTGATAATTTCAAGCTTAGGATAAAGCTCCTTAAATTTTTCACCCGACAGATGGTGTAAAGCGGAGCGGACGATAAGCGACCCCTCGCTATGACAAATAATTTTTACTTTTTTTAGCTCTTTAGGGAGGGCCTCGAGGGTCTCTTTCAGCGTTTCAGAGGCAGGGCTCTTTCCACCCAGACGAAGCTTGGTACACCGCAATAAATCATTGAAAAAGCCATTTGTATGGTTAGCGACAAAATAGATGTTTGCTTGGGAGTTTGAGAGGGTGAGATCTTTGATGTGCTGAATTTGGTAGGCCTTATGCCGCATCCCGTTTACAAATAACAGAGCATTCTCACTGTCCGGGCGCTGTATAAAGTCGCAATCTGCAATTTCGGCAGAGGGGCATCTTTTATCGCAAAAGTCATAAACTTTTTTTAAGTATCCGGTTTCAGGCGGGGAAATAGTTTGCAGTGCTGACACTCCCATTGGAAAGGCTCCTCTTTTTATACAGATGCTATTTCTTAAGATAAATTATAAAATGATGTCGATATAACACCAAATATTAAATTTATTTGTTATGGTTTTTTAAGATAAAAAATAATTGAATAGACTTTTTTTCCCCCTCGATCTACCGTTTTCGGTTATGAATAAAGAGATGGAACAGCAGAGCCCTCTATGGGGAGGGGTCGCCCTTGTTGCGGGTACGTGTATTGGAGGGGGGATGTTAGCCCTACCTGTGGAGACGGCAGAGGCGGGATTTATTCCGGCAGCCTTGGCCCTTTTTGTCGCTTGGTGCTATATGCTTGCTACCGGCCTTTTGCTTGTAGAGGCCACTTTATGGGTAAAGACCCCTCATCCCCACCTAGTGAGCCTTTCCCAAAGGTTTTTAGGCTCCTCGGGACGCTATCTCTCGATCGGTCTGGTTCTATTCATGGGGTTGGGTTCCTTGGTAGCCTACGTAACCGCCGGATCACCTCTGTTGCTTAAATTTTTTAATGGCATACTCTCTTCTAAGCTGAGTACCGGAACCGGGTTTGTCATTTTTTTAGCACTTTTCGGCTCCATTTTTTTAGTGAAAGAATCTGTTGTCTCCCGTATCAACCATTACCTCGTTTCGGGGCTGATCGGGAGCTTTGCCATTATTTTGTTCATAGGGGGCGCCTCTTTCAAATCGATCCCGAACGTTTGCAATTTTTCAAAAATCCCTTTGACTTTTCCGCTGATCCTGACCACGTTCAGTTACCAGATCATGGTACCGAGTCTTGTGGAGCTTATGAAGAGGGACCGAAAAGCGCTCTATAAAGCTGTTTTCTTGGGGTCTTTGATCCCTTTGTTTGTCTATTTAACCTTCGAAACCGTGGTTTTAGGGATTGTCCCTTTTGAAGGGGATATGGGGCTGCTTTACGCTTTGAAAAACGGGATGTCATCGACAGAGGTCCTTTACTACCATACAAAATCGGGCATTTTGGCACCCGTTGTCGATACTTTTGCTTTTTTATCCCTAGTCACCTCGTTTATAGGTATCGGATTTGGTCTTGTCGGTTTTTTAAGGGATCTTTTTTCCTTAAGGGAGGATACCAGGACCCTTTTCGGGATCACTTTAGCGATCGTTCTACCCACGCTTTTTTTCACCTACACCATACCCAACGCCTTCCTCACCGCTTTAGACCTCACAGGGGGCTACGGTGATACCTGGTTAAGCGGACTCATCCCTATAGCCATGTGTTGGGTAGGGCGTCACATCCAGGGAATTAGGGAAGGTTCGACCCGTCTTATGAAAAAATGGTTTTTGGTCCTTTTGGCCTCTTTTTCTTTTTACGTAATGTACGTGCAATCGGTTAAATTACTGCAGGGATAGACAAAAAACGCCTGAAGAAGCTTTCGCAGTCGGCTTAAACAAGAGGCAAGAGACCGACTGGATTCATAATTTAAGGTTTCGATGCGGTATCAAAACCGTCCAAGATCAGAGAGACGCATTTATTATAAAATAAAAGGGACCCAACTGCCGTTGCACAAAGCAAAACCGGGGAGATAAGGGGGAATTTCCTGAGTTGAAAAGCGGTTAGCGCAAGCTGGGAGCCTACAAAAGCTAAGTTGAATAGTATAAAGCATGCAATTTTTTTTATCTCGTCGAACTCTTTAAGTTCTTTGGGTTCCGGCGTTTTTGAAACCCCTCTAGGGTCGATGGAAAAGTCTAGTCCTAAAATGCGCATATAGTATTTTTGTTTTTATAATTAGATGTATACAGGTTAATTCAATAAGGAATTAAAATTAACAAAAAGAGATATCCATACCAAATTTATCTCCTCTATCAGGTTTGAAAAATCCCATGTGCTAACTTAGGGTAATGCAAGGGCCGATTTTCCCATTTCAACCGACCAAAGCTTTTAACTCCTATCGGTCAGTTTTTGAAATAGCGTCTCTGCAATCGTCTCAAAATTTCTATCAAGAGAAGCGGACATCATCGCCTTGAACTCTTTAAACGTGAGGATTTTTTCCTTAACGCCCTGGGCACCTTCGGCACATGTTCTCAAGAGGATAAACGGACGGTCTTTCGTGATGGTGTTATGTTGATCAAAGGGGATATCTGCATAGAAAATGCCGGTCTGTTTGCTGAGTCTGACCTCTTCCCATTTATTTTGATCTACTGCAACCGGATAATGCGCTTCAGGGGCAATCAACTGACTGTCTAAGCAGCTATTTTGGCATACTTTAAGAAGATCCGGTACAAAGTCAGTCATCATAAATTTGTACAGGGCGTTTTTGAAGGCGCTTTTTGATTTATAATAATCATAGATTCCCGGGAGGACCGGATTGGAGGCTTGGATCTTCGGGCTGAGCTTTCTCATCTCTTCCAAGGATTCCCTTCCCGATGCTATATCCATATCACGTTCTATAACTAGGGCAACTTGACTTTGGACGATCTTGGGTTTTGTATACCATGGATCCAGGTAGTCGAGGGGGCTCTTGAATTCGGGGATAGAGGGATCATCCTTGATCTTGTCGTATACCCCTTGGAGAACTTTTATCTTTTTTCTGTTTATGGAGATGGAGTTTTCAATTTTGTCATTGATCCTCGGCCATACTCTAGTAATAAATTTTTCAAAACACCAAATGGTTGTAGTCAGAACAATCGCTGTAGAGATATAACGTCCAAGAGCCGGGACCGATTTTCTGAATGCGCCGACGAGTGGCGCTGTGTACGATAGGTAAGAAAATATTTTTGAAAGCCCCCATAGACACATCAAACCCACATGATTGATCTTTAAACTGTGGAGTTGGGCCCCAAGGTCGCGCGATAGCTCAATTCTTTTTGTGGGGCGAGTCATCTCTAGTCCGTCTGAAGAGCTATAAATTTTTTTAGAGGCGTCAGGTATCATGAACATCCTTTTCTTTATCGGCTCCATTTTACCCCACCCGCATATATTAAAAAATAATACAAATATATTTATTAAAATGGTTTGGGAGGGGCGACAATTATCTTTTAAGCGTTAGCATGTTGGGTAAGAAAAAGTTTTAGATCAGCGATAAATTCATCAAAATTTTTTGCTTGATCCTGAGCCGAAATAAATATCTTTCTATAGTCTTTCAAATTAAGGTGCACGGTTGATGCCCCTTTTTTGTAAACTAAAAGGGGTTGTTTGGATGTGGAATCCGGGGTTTCGCTGGGCGTATAGAGGTGGATACCGTCAGTGAGTTCCTCGGGATCATAGTCTGTAGGTATTTTTTTTACACAAACTTCGCCATCGGGAAATTCTGTTGAAAGAGCTTTAGCGAGGTAGGGGACAAAAAAACATACAGAGGACCTGAGTGCTTCGAATTGAAGCTTTTTCTGCTCTTGGTAGGTGTTGAGTTTCATAAGGTAAGACTCGGCCGATGGTTTAGGCCGCATAATGACTTCACAACCCACCATGAGCTCGCCGATTTTATCAAAGAGGTTTGTGGCCGCTTGATACTGATAGGCATCGAGGTGATAATCGACAACTTCCTTATTCACAAAGAGCGGGGGGTTGTGGGTAAAAGGGTTACTCCACTTTTTTTCAAGCAATGTTTGCGTTCTTTGAGGGTAGAGTCGTTTTAAAACATTTATTTTTCGCCCGTTCAAAGCTAGTGATTCCTCTACCTTTTTGAGCCCTTTATTGGCCAAAAATGAGAGAATGGGTGCTCCTAAAGTCGCTGCCAGGGTGGTGCGCATACTTGTTTTTATAAAGCGGATGACATTCATCTCCGCTAGCATCGCCCCTATTGGCAAGATAGCTCCAAGAAAAGACAAGATATGTAAAGATATCTGTTGAAACTTGAGGACTAAATGGTCTCTTTCAAGGCGGTTTAGGGTGCTGGAAATGTCGCAATATGTGATTTCGGAACCTTCAAATTTGGTTGGCAAGTTAAATTTATTATTATCACAAATAATCATGTTAAAAACCATATAATTTATTTCAACTATATTATACCTAATTATGAAAAACATAGAAAGAGATAATCTATGAAGGGGTCGGATTAGAGGCTAGTTGTAAAATTTTCTTGAGAACATATTTTAACAGCGCTTCGAGGCCATTCAGGCGGCTCATTGAGAGAGAGGTGAAAAGGCCTGGTTCGCGAAAAAGGGAAGGTTGGAATGTGAGTGCCTCTTTAAGCGAAGCCCCGTCGTAAAGGTGGGTAACAAGGGCTCCTAGACCCTTAGAGATGAGCGCCTCGGAATCGATTGCAACAACAAGGGCGCCGTTCTCTAAAGTTACACAGCAGTGCATGATGCTCTGGCAGCCTCGGACGCGGGTCTCATCGCTCTTTTCTTTTGCTGGAAAAGGGGGGAGTGCTCTACCAAGCTCCATCAGCTTTTCATAAAAAGATTCTTGGCTGAGAGTTTTAAAAATGGCCAGGAGCGCGTCTTCACGTTCTTTAGGGGACATAGGGTAGAATTATAAATTAAGGGGGGAATTTTGTTGAGTGAATTCAGCTCTAAAAAAATTATACGTATCCCTGTTCGACTATAGAACCAGAGCTCTGAAGGAATTCAATTGTCTATTTTCTTCAAACCGTATAAATTTAGACCCAGAAAATTGAGGAGATATGTCCGGAAAAGAGGAATTTATCGAGATTGAGGGGAAGATTATTGACGTCCTTCCCAACGCAACGTTCAAAGTTAAAGTTGATGGCTACGAAGACATGTATGTAACGGCAACGCCATCCGGAAAAATCCGTTTAAGAAATATCCGTTTAACAAGGGGCGACCAGGTCAAGCTCGAGATGAGTCCTTACGACATGAACCGCGCCCGTATTACCTACAGGATCCGCTAGTGGGAAATTCATAAGGGTCAAATTATTGGCTTGCGTTTATAACGTAAACCCAATATGCTCTTAAGCATTCATTTTTTTGAGTGGCGCCCGGGTAGCTTAGTGGTATAGCACACGCATGGTAAGCGTGAGGTCGAAGGTTCGATTCCTTTCCCGGGCAAAAAAAACAAAAAACTAAATCGCCTCGATTAAAAAACTCGAAGGAGAGACAAATGGCAAAAGAGAGTTTTCAGCGTACGAAACCTCACGTAAACATCGGTACCATTGGACACGTTGACCATGGTAAAACAACTTTGACAGCTGCTATCACAAAAAATCAAGCAGACAAAAAGCTTGCGCAATTTAAGGCTTACGATCAAATCGACAAAGCTCCAGAGGAAAAGGCGCGCGGAATTACAATCAACGCTACACACGTTGAGTATGAAACAGCAGCTCGCCACTACGCACACGTTGACTGTCCTGGTCACGCTGACTATGTAAAAAACATGATCACCGGTGCGGCTCAAATGGACGGAGCGATCCTCGTTGTTGCGGCGACTGACGGTCCGATGCCACAAACACGTGAACACATCCTCTTGGCTCGCCAAGTAGGTGTTCCTGCAATCGTTGTCTTCTTGAACAAAGTCGACATGATGGTAGGTGATGAAGAGTTGATCGACCTCGTCGAATACGAGATCACCGAGCTTCTCGAGAAATACGGTTACAAAGACTGCCCGATCATTCGAGGTTCCGGTTTAAAGGCTCTCGAGGGAGATCCCGGGTACGTTGCTGCTATCGACAAGTTGATGGAAGCTGTTGATTCACACATCCAAACACCTGTGCGCGAAGTTGAAAAAGCGTTCCTTCTCCCTGTAGAAGACGTGTTCTCTATCTCCGGTCGCGGTACTGTTGTTACAGGCCGTTGCGAGCGTGGGCAAGTCCGCGTTGGTGAAGAGATGGAAATTATCGGTTACGGAGTCACAAAGAAGACTACGGTTACCGGTGTTGAAATGTTCCAAAAGACTCTTGACTACGCTGAGTCCGGCGAGAACGTTGGACTTCTCTTGCGTGGTATCGAGAAAAAAGACGTGCAACGTGGTCAAGTTGTAGCAAAACCTGGTACAATCAAACCACACACCAAATTTACTGCTCAACTCTACGTCCTGACAAAAGAAGAGGGTGGTAGACATAAGCCTTTCTTCGATGGGTACAGACCGCAGGTGTATATCCGTACAGCGGACATCACTGCTACTGTTCATCTTATGGACGGCAAAGAGATGGTAATGCCAGGTGACAACTGCAACCTCACAATCGAACTCCTTGCAAGCATGCCGCTTGAAAAAGGGATGAGATTTGCTCTCCGTGAAGGCGGAAGAACAATCGGTGCAGGAACAGTTGTGGATATTCTTGCTTAATGCTATTTTAGGGAGGCCACAGTGGTCTCCCTAAATATTATTGGGTGCTTAGCTCAGCTGGTAGAGCGTCGGTCTCCAAAACCGCAGGTCGGGGGTTCGATCCCCTCAGCACTCGTTTATCTTCAAAAGAAGGTTTTACATGACATCTAAAACTGTCCAATTTCCTACAACAAGCAACGTTAAAAAGAGTGCTTCTATGCTTGGTGATTTCAAGTCTGAAATGCGTAAACTTACCTGGCCGACAAAGGCTGATGTAACCCGTGGGACAAAGGCTGTTTTAGCATCACTTTTCGTTTTTGGTCTAGGTATCTACGTCGTGGATCTTTCCATCCGCGGTGCTTTGAACCTGATCCAAACGGCTGTGAATGTCTTATTTCGCTAATTAGGTACGTTCATGCATCATTGGTACGTTGTACAGGTTATTTCCGGTCTTGAGAAAAAAGTCAAAAAATCGATTGAAGAGGGGCGTGTGCAGGCCGGTATGGAAACTGCTGTCTCTCAAGTGGTTTTGCCGACAGAGAACGTTTCTGAGGTAAAAAAAGGGCAGCAAAGGGTTGTCGAACGCAAGGTTTGGCCCGGCTACGTAATAATTCAGATGGAAATAAACGACGAGTCTTGGCAATATATTAAAAGCTTTGACGGAGTCATAGGATTTTTAGGGGGAGAAAAGCCTGTTCCTCTATCCGACGCAGAGGTTCAAACGATCCTCTCCGAGTTGGAGAGCAAACAAGGTGGTCTTGTTCATCGTCACGATATCCGTGCCGGAGACAAGGTCAAAATTGTGGACGGGGTCTTTGAGACATTTACTGGGACTGTCGTCGATTCCGACGCCAATAAGGGTAAACTCAATGTCCTTGTCTCTATTTTCGGTCGCGAGACCAAGGTCGAACTCGAATTCTGGCAGGTTGAAAAAATCTTCGGCGAGTTAGACCAATAAAGTAGCGCTATCTAAAAATGCTTATTCTATAAGCTTTTTTTGAAAGCACAAACGTCAGAATGACGACAAAGGAAAAAAATGGCTAAAAAGGTTACTGGGACAATTAAATTGCAGCTCCCAGCAGGGAAAGCAAATCCCGCCCCACCTGTTGGTCCCGCGCTCGGTTCGAAGGGTGTCAATATTATGGCATTCTGTAAAGAGTTCAACGCGGTGACTCAGGCTAAGGCCGGGTCGATCATCCCTGTTGTGATCACAGTTTATGCTGATAAATCGTTTACGTTTATCACAAAAAATCCCCCCGTATCAAACTTGTTGTTAAAGGCTATCGGTGCTGAGAAAGGATCGAAGACTCCCAACAGTGCGAAAGTGGGAAAAATCACGCGGAGTGAAGTCCGTAAAATTGCTGAGCTTAAGCTTTCCGAAATGAACGCAGCTTCTCTTGAGGCGGCCGAATTGGTCGTTGCAGGGACAGCGCGCTCCATGGGCATTGATGTAATTGGGGGCTAGTGGAGGAGTGACTGTGGCAAAATTAAGCAAAAGAATGCGAGAGATTAAAAAAACTCTCGAAAATCGCTCCTTGACTGTTCAAGAAGCGGTTGACCATATCAAAAAAGAACCTAAAGTGAAATTTGACGCAAGCGTCGATATCAATATCTCTTTGAATGTTGATACGAAAAAAGCTGATCAGCAAGTTCGTACAAGTGTTGTTCTTCCCCACGGTTCCGGTAAAGCGGTGCGTGTTGTGGTTGTAACAAAGGACTTGGAAAAAGCTGCTCAGGCAAAAGCTAATGGAGCGGTGGAAGCCGGTTCTTTGGAATTGCTTGATCGCATGCAAGGCGGATGGGTTGATTACGACTTAGTGATCGCTTCTCCCGACGTCATGCGCGATTTTGCAAAGGTTGCAAAAGTTCTCGGTCCACGAGGACTTATGCCAAACCCAAAATCGGGGACTGTGACTCAAGACGTAGTTGCGGCAACGGTTGAGGCTTGCAAAGGTAAAGTCGAGTTGAAGCCCGACAAAATGGGACAGGTGCATTTAAGAATCGGACGCTTATCGTTTGAGAGTAAAAAGCTTGTTGAGAATGCAGAGGCGATTATCGCCGAGCTGATCAAAGCAAAGCCTAGAGCTCTTAAAGGTGCATTTATTAAAAGTGTATACATGGCCTCTACCATGGGTGGAAGTCATCAATTAGCAGTTTCGGCGGAGTAGGAACCATGAGGAAAGAGAAAGAGTATCTTCTAGAAGAGATCGCAGATTCGATTCCTCAAGGATCTAATCTTGTTCTTGTCTGTTACGGTAAAATGGAACCAAATCAGACCCACGATTTTCGTAGACGAATTTCTAAGGCTGGTGGAAACTATTTAGTCGTAAAAAAACGTATTTTCCGCAAAGCTGCGGAAACAAAAGGGATGAAAATAGACATTTCCCACCTAAAAGGGAATGTCGGTTTTGTTGTTGCAAAGGAAAACTTCCTTGAGGCTACTAAAGAACTTTACACATTCAGAAGCGAAAATAAAGATGCGCTAGAAGTTCTTGGTGGCCATTTTGAAGGGAGCTTCTGCTCTCCTTCACAGGTGGAAATGATTTCCAAACTACCAAGCCTACCAGAAATGCGTGCACAGTTCCTCGGAACCCTCGAGGCGCCGCTTTCGCATACATTAGGTGTCGTTGAGGCAATATTGACCTCTGTCATCTACTGCTTGGACAACAAAGCTAAAGATCAACAATCATGATTTTGGAGAAATAAAGTGAGCAAACATACTTTAGATCAACTCGTAGACGAGCTAAGCGCTCTTACCGTTCTTGAAATGGCTGAACTCAAAACCAAACTTGAAGATAAGTGGGGAGTGAAAGCATCTGCAGGTGTTGCAATGGTTGCAGGACCGGCAGCAGGCGGAGCAGCAGCTCCTGCAGCAGAAGCTGAAGCGCAAGAGTTCGTAGTGACACTTGAGCCAGTTGACGCTGACAAAAAAGTTGCAGCTATTAAAGTTGTTCGCGAAATTACAGGTCTTGGCCTTAAAGAGGCTAAAGAGCTCGTAGAAGCGGCACCTAAAGTGGTGAAAGAGCAGCTTAACAAAGCTGATGCACAAGCTCTCGCTAAGAAGTTCGAGGATGTGCAAATTAAAGTTACTCTTAAACCAATGTAATTATTGTTTTAGTTAGTAGTTATAGGCAAAGCAAAAAAACAGTGTTTTTTTGCTTTGCCTTATTCAATTTTCTTTGGGAATCACGCAGATTCGGGGTTTTAAATGGCTATTAGACCACCTCAGAGGGTCAGTTTACAGAAACGGCAAGAGATTATCGATTTGCCGAATTTGATTGAAGTACAAATCAAATCCTACCAGCAATTTCTACAAAACGATCGTCTTGCAGACGAGCGGGATAACGTCGGGCTGGAAGAGGTTTTCAGAGAGGTATTTCCGATCAAATCTTATGACGAAAAGATCATCCTCGAATACCTATCGTACAGTTTAGGAGTACCTAAGTACACACCGGAAGAGTGTATTAAGAGAGGTATCACATACAATTCCGCATTAAAGGCTAAATTCAGACTTACCGATGAGACCGGCATCAAAGAGGAAGAGGTTTATTTAGGAACCCTTCCGCTCATGACACTAAGGGGAACCTTTGTTGTCAATGGTGCTGAACGTGTCATCGTCTCCCAATTGCATCGTTCGCCAGGCATTTGCTTTGAGCAGGACAAGCATCCAAAAGGGAACATACTTTATTCTTTCCGGATCATCCCCTACAGAGGGAGCTGGTTAGAAGCATCTTTTGATATCAACGATCACGTCTACATCTACGCCGACAAAAAAAAGAGAAGACGTAAAATCCTTGCGACCTCTTTCATCCGTACGCTAGGCTTTTCGACCAACGCAGACATCATCGAGGAGTTTTTCGAGACGCGCAAAGTCAAAATCAGATCTGATAAGGATTTTGCGAAAATCGTCGGAAAAATCTTGGCTGAAGATGTTGTAGATGAATCTACCAATACAGTTTTCGGGAAAGCATCAGAAAAGCTCACAACAGCAATGTTGAAACGTATTTTTGACGCAAATATCACCACATTAAAGATTGCAGAGGATGCTGATGAGACCTCTCCAATTATTAAAATGTTGGCTAAAGATCCGACCGACTCCTATGAATCCGCCTTGAAAGACTTTTACCGTAAATTGAGACCGGGCGAACCGGCAACCCTTTCAAATGCGCGCTCGGTCATGATGCGTCTCTTCTTTGATCCGAAAAGATACAATCTTGGTCGCGTCGGCCGTTACAAAATGAATAAGAAGCTCGCAGTAGAGACAAACGATGAAGCCCTTCAAGTGGTTACCTTGAAAAAAGAGGACATCATTTTAGCTCTCAAGTATCTTATCCGTTTGAAAAACGGCGATCCACAGGCTCAAATCGATGACATTGACCACTTGGCAAACCGTCGCGTTCGCTCAGTTGGTGAGCTGGTTCAAAACCAGTGCCGAATCGGTTTCGTCCGGATGGAAAAAATCATTCGTGAAAGAATGAACCTGTTTGATTTCTCATCAGATACCCTGACACCCGGAAAAGCAATTTCTGCTCGCGGCCTTCAAGGTGCGATCAAGGATTTCTTCGGTCGCTCCCAGCTTTCTCAGTTTATGGACCAAACAAATCCGATAGCAGAACTTACCCACAAACGTCGTCTATCAAGCTTAGGCCCCGGAGGTTTGAACAGGGATCGCGCAGGTTTTGAAGTGCGTGACGTGCATCCAAGCCACTACGGCCGTGTATGTCCTATTGAGACGCCTGAGGGTCCAAACATCGGTTTGATCACATCCCTTTCCTCCTTCGCCAAGATCAATGAGTTCGGTTTCGTTGAGACACCCTACCGGATAGTTCGGGATGGGATTGTAACTGACGAGATTGAATACATGACCGCTGATATTGAGGAGAAATGTGTCATAGCCCAGGCATCGGCGCACCTTGATGAGCATAACATGTTTACAGAGGACTACTGCTGGGCCCGCTTCAAAGGGGAGTCGATGAAGATCGAGGCCTCCAAAGTCACCCACATGGATGTTTCTCCACGCCAGCTTGTTTCTGTAGTTACAGGTATGATTCCTTTCCTTGAGCACGACGACGCTAACCGTGCATTGATGGGATCTAACATGCAACGCCAGGCAGTACCTTTAATGATCACCGAGTCACCTGTAGTAGGTACGGGGATTGAAAAAAGAGCTGCTACCGACTCCTGCGCCGTGATCATTGCGCAAGAGGCCGGAGAGGTCGAGTATGTGGATGGTTATAAAATTATCATAGCTCCCGAGAGGAGTCCTCTAAGCAAAAAAGAGTATCCGCTTGTGAAGTTTATGCGTTCCAATTCCGGAACCTGCATTAATCAAACTCCGCTAGTTTCAGTTGGAGACAAGGTTGTTGCCGGTGATGTATTGGCCGATGGACCTGCGACCGATAAGGGTGAAGTAGCACTTGGTAAAAACGTCCTTGTAGCTTTCATGCCATGGTGTGGATACAACTACGAGGATGCGATCATCATCTCTGAAGAGTTGATCCGCAAGGATTACTACACCTCTATTTATCTTGAAGAGTTTGAGCTTACAGCAAGAGATACAAAACTCGGTAAGGAAGAGATCACTAGGGATATTCCGAATGTTTCCGAGGAAGCTTTGGCCAACTTAGGTGACGACGGTATCATTCGCATCGGTGCGGAGGTGAAACCCGGCGATATTCTTGTTGGAAAAATTACCCCAAAATCTGAGACAGAACTCTCCCCTGAAGAGCGCCTTTTAAGAGCAATCTTCGGTGAAAAGGCTGCTGACGTTAGGGACGCTTCATTGACGGTTCCAGTCGGAACCGAGGGTGTTGTTATGGATGTGCGCGTTTTTTCTCGCGTCGATCGTTTGTCAAAAACGGATGATGAGCGTGTTGAAGAGAGGAGCCAAATACAGGATATTCATAAGCAATACAGGGATAAAGAGGTAGAAATCACCGTTGAAATGCACGAAAAACTTGGAGCTCTTTTAATCGACGAAAAAGCGCCCGAACCTATCATGCAAAAGAAAACGGGTGAAGTGATCATCCGCTCCGGACAAGTCTTCACGCAAGATCTATTGGAATCGATCGAGACAGTTCCGCTTCAGGATCTTATTATCCCATATTCGGACTTATATGAGACGATGAAGATCATTCTTCGAGACTTTCATTCCAAAATGGATGAGCTTGAGTCTAAGTACAAATCGGAAATTGAGCATTTGAAGAAGGGAGACACCGAGCTTGAAGCCGGGGTCATACGCCAGGTTAAAGTCTATATTGCGACTAAGCGCAAGCTTCAGGTCGGTGACAAGATGGCGGGCCGTCACGGTAATAAGGGTGTTGTTTCCAAAATCGTACCCGAATCTGATATGCCTTACCTAGAGGATGGGACGCCTATTCAGATTATTTTGAATCCGCTAGGGGTACCATCACGTATGAACTTGGGGCAGATGTTAGAAACCCATCTTGGCTTTGCGGCTAAGAAGAAGGGCATATACGTCAAGAGTCCTGTGTTTGAAGGGTTCCCGGAAAAGGAGATTTGGCAAATGTTCGAGGATCTCGGTATGGAGCCTGACGGGAAGTCTTATCTCTATGATGGACGCACCGGTGAGCGTTTTGACAACAAGGCTGTAGTGGGTTACATCTACATGTTGAAACTTTCCCACCTTGTTGCCGATAAGATCCACGCCCGTGCTATCGGACCTTACTCCCTCGTTACGCAGCAACCGCTCGGCGGAAAAGCGCAGGGCGGCGGACAACGATTCGGTGAGATGGAGGTTTGGGCGCTCGAGGCTTATGGGGCGGCAAATCTTCTACAAGAAATGCTTACCGTAAAGTCTGATGATGTCGATGGACGAACGCGCATCTACGCTTCGATTGTAAAAGGAGATAATATTTTACAAGCGGGCACACCCGAATCCTTCAACGTTCTTGTAAAAGAGATGCAAGGACTCGGTTTAGATGTACGCGGATTTGTAGAAACACCAGTAGAGGCTCTAGCTTAAAGGTAGAAAATGCATCAAAAAGAAGAACAACTTCACGAACAGCACTTTGATCACCTCTCCATTCGTATTGCCTCTGACGAGGTAATACGCGGCAGCTGGTCACGTGGTGAGATAAAAAAATCGGAAACGATCAACTACCGGACAAGCAAGCCTGAAAAGGGTGGTCTTTTCTGTGAAAAGATCTTCGGTCCCACAAAGGACTGGGAGTGCGCCTGCGGTAAGTACAAGAAGATCAAGCATAAAGGAATTGTGTGCGATCGTTGCGGTGTTGAAGTCACTTTGGCGAAAGTTCGACGCGAAAGGATGGCCCACATTGAGTTGGCTGTGCCCGTTGTGCACATCTGGTTTTTCAAAAGCCAGCCTTCGCGCATCGGAAATCTCCTTGGAATGTCTTCCGGGGATCTTGAGCGTATTGTTTATTATGAAGAGTATGTTGTTGTAGATCCAGGTCGAACTTCCCTAGAGAAGAAGCAACTTTTAACCGATATTGAACATCGGGAGGCACAAGAGAAGTGGGGAACCGACTCATTCAAGGCGATGATGGGTGGAGACGCCATACGCCAGTTGCTCAATACCGAAGATCTCCAAGCTACTGTTGTAGAACTAAAAGAAAAGCTAAAAAAGACGAAGTCGACGCAAGCGAGAATGAAGATTGCAAAGCGTCTTAAAATCGTGGAAGGATTTACAAACTCCGATAACAAGTCCGAGTGGATGGTTATGTCGGCAGTCCCTGTGATCCCGCCCGATTTACGACCGCTTGTTCCACTAGACGGCGGAAGATTCGCTACATCTGACCTGAACGATCTGTATCGTCGTGTGATCAACAGAAACAACCGTCTTAAGTCTATTCTTAAATTGAAGACACCTGACGTCATTATACGAAACGAGAAGCGGATGCTTCAAGAGGCTGTGGACGCCCTTTTTGATAATGGTCGCCATGGTCACCCGGTAATGGGTGCAGGGAATCGTCCTTTGAAATCTTTGAGTGAAATGCTCAAGGGCAAACAAGGGCGCTTCCGTCAAAACCTACTTGGTAAACGTGTCGACTATTCTGGTCGTTCTGTTATCGTTGTTGGACCCGAGCTGAAGCTCAACCAGTGCGGTTTGCCCAAGCAGATGGCATTGGAGCTTTTCGAGCCTTTCATTGTTAAAAAACTGAAAGATGACGGTCATGTGTACACGATTCGCTCAGCCAAAAAAATGATTTACAGAGAAGAACCGGTAGTATGGGACGCTCTGGAAGAGGTCATTAAGGGGCATCCTGTACTTCTAAACCGTGCTCCGACGCTCCACCGTCTTGGTGTGCAGGCATTCGAACCTGTTTTGATCGAAGGAAAAGCGCTCCGTATCCATCCGCTCGTTTGTACAGCTTTCAACGCTGACTTCGACGGAGACCAGATGGCGGTACACGTCCCGTTGTCGATCGAGGCCCAAATCGAGGCTAAAGTCTTGATGATGGCTCCCGACAATATTTTCCTCCCTTCAAGCGGAAAACCGGTGGCCATTCCATCTCAAGATATGATTCTTGGTCTCTATTACATGATGCATGATCCTGTGATCAAGCGTGAGGAATCGGGTGGAAAAACTAAGGTTTTTGCTAGCACCGATGAGGTGCTTTTAGCCCTCAACAGTGCAGGTAGCTATTCTATGTTTGAAGAAAACACAGAAGGGAAGCGTATTGATGATTTGGGTCGCGGAATGCATATCCACGAGTTGATCAAAGTGCGTCTTGATGACGGTTTCGTCGAGACAACTCCCGGCCGCGTTTTGTTCAACACAATCGTGCCAAAAGAGCTCGGTTTTCAAAACTACTCATTGCGTAAAAAGAAATTAGGTGAGCTTGTAAACCAAGTGTACAAAACAGTCGGTTTAGAGCGAACAGTCCGTTTTCTCGATGACTTGAAAAATCTTGGATTCAGCCAAGCGACGAAGTCTTCAATCTCCATGGGTGTTGTGGATGTCCATATTCCGCAGATCAAAGAGAGGCTTCTTAAAGAGGCGGAGAAAAAGGTCGCCGTTGTTATTAAGCAGTATGAGGATGGGGTTATCACCGAAGGGGAAAGAAAGTCCAAGATTATCAGTATCTGGACAGACGTCACCGAGGAGATTTCCGAGGAATTGTTCAAGCGTATTACAACGCCAAAAGGCTCCAACCTGAACCCGCTTTACATGATGATGGATTCGGGTGCACGTGGTAACAAATCCCAGGTGCGTCAGCTCGGCTCGTTGAGAGGATTGATGGCCAAACCGTCAGGGGAGATCATCGAATCACCCATCACCTCCAACTTCCGTGAGGGATTGAGTGTTCTTGAGTACTTTATCTCAGCACACGGTGCTCGTAAAGGTCTTGCCGATACAGCTCTTAAAACAGCCGACTCCGGTTACCTTACCCGTCGTCTTGTAGACGTAGCGCAAGATGTTCTTGTGAATGAAGAGGACTGCGGTACGCTCAATGGTATCGAAGTTGCTGCCATAAAGCAAGGAACGGAGGATCTTCTACCCCTCAAAGACCGCCTTTATGGCCGATGTGTGACGGATGATGTTTTCATGCCCGGTGATAGCAAGATAATCCTTGCTAAAGCAGGGGACATCCTCACTATCCGTCAGGCGGAAGCGATCGAGAATGCCGGTATTGAAAGCCTCAAAGTCCGCTCCACTTTGACCTGCGAGTCGAAGCGGGGAATTTGCGCCAAGTGCTATGGCATTAACTTAGCTAATGGACGCAAAGTGAACCATGGAGAAGCTGTCGGTATTATCGCCGCTCAATCGATCGGTGAACCCGGAACGCAGTTGACGATGCGTACGTTCCACTTGGGAGGTATTGCGTCTGCGAGCCAAAACCCGGAATTGATCACCGATAAAGAGGGTGTTCTGGTTTACCACGATATCCGCTCCGTTCATGATGAAGAAGACGCCGAACTTGTTCTTAATAAGCACGGCCGAGCTTTTATCGTTCGCGACGAAGGTAGACCTCTTGATGAGGTCAAAAAGCTCCTTTCGACAAAATCGATTGAACCGCTTTCTACCTTCCCGATCGAGCTTGGAACTCAGCTACTTGTCCGAGACGGGACTGTTGTAAAGGCAGGTACCAAGTTTGCGATATGCGAACAGCACAACATCCCGATCATCTGTGAGAAGGAGGGATTTGTCCGTTTCGATGACCTCGTTGAGGGAATCTCTACTCAAAAGACTGTCAACAAAGAGACAGGTCAAACTGAGATTTACGTCAAGCAGCATAGAGGGGAATTGCATCCGCAGATTTCTATCTTTGCCGATGCGAATTTAAAGGAATTGATAGGTAGCTACGCAATTCCTTCCGGTGCCTATCTCTCTGTTGAAGAGGGGATATTTGTAAAAGCAGGCGAAAAGCTTGCTCGTCTCCCCAAAGGTGCGGTCACTACAAAAGACATCACCGGAGGTCTTTTCCGTGTTGCTAAGCTTTTCGAAGCAAGCAAGCCTGCAGACGCTGCCGAGATCGCTAAGATCGACGGTATCGTACACCTGAAGGGCGTTCAGAAGAACAAACGTATTGTTGTTGTTATGGACGAGGTTACAGGTGCAGAAGAGGAACACCATATTCCGTTGACCAAACATCTGATCGTCCAAAAAGGGGACCGGGTGGAGAAAGGGCAACAGATTACTGAGGGTAGCGTACGTCTACAGGAAATTCTGGAGGTTTGCGGTGTTCGCGAACTGCAAAAATTCCTTGTTAATCAGGTGCAAGAGGTATACCGACTCCAGGGGGTTGACATCAACGATAAGCACATCGAAATTATCGTTCGTCAAATGCTCCAAAAGATCCGCATCACCGACCCCGGTGATACGACATTCTTGTATGGAGAAGACGTAGATAAGCGCACATTCCATATCCAAAACAAGCAAGTGATTGCAGAAGGTGGAAAGCCTGCAGAGGCAGCTCCTGTTCTTCTCGGTATCACTAAAGCTTCCTTGGGTACAGAATCGTTCTTCTCTGCTGCGTCGTTCCAAGAGACAACAAAAGTCTTGACGGACGCTGCTTGTGAAGGGAAAAGCGATTACCTTCTCGACTTCAAATCGAACATTATTGTCGGGCAACAGGTTCCATCCGGAACCGGTCACCAGATCTATGTGGATCGTTTGCGTAAGAATATGAGCGAGGACACAAATGAAATCCTTGATTTCGATTTCGATAGGGTCCCCGAACTAGCTGCTACAGCCGGTTAAACCGTCTGTACGTATTCCAAAAGGCCTCTTGAAAAGAGGCCTTTTTTTTTCAAAAAAAAATTATTTAAACTTTCATGGTTTGTGTAGTAAAGGGTCTCTTCCTATATATTTAAACCCCGAAATATTGTATAATTATTTATAAAAAATAACCTAAGTAGAGAAGATGACCTATTCAACGCCCCCCCCCGGGACCGGCCGGTTTAGCCCCTCTTATGCCTATGACCCCCAGTATTTTGACCCTTTAGTCAAAAAAAGCTGCTACGGTGATCATCAACAATACTTGGTGGCTGCTGAGGATGCGATCAAGGCTGTAGCCGAAAAGATCCAGGCCGACGGAATAAGGGTCGATTTCCACGAGCTTTTGGCACTCTTGAGTAGACGCCGCTCTGAGGTTGCATTCAGAACAAAAACGCCTCATGCAGAAAATTTTGGTGTTTTACGAGTGGAGGAAGAGGTTACCCCTTTCCGTTTTCCGCTTCTAGTTTTAGGGGGACAATATAAAGCTGCCGGTGAGAGACTGAGTGAAACTGTTTTTTCCATATTCAAGGATGCTATGCGTCCTAGCACGGTCCCATTTGATAAACCGCTGACAATTAATAGGAAAGATTCTCCTGTATCCAGTTTCAATCTTGAGTTTATGGACGTCGAAACGGTCAAAAAAAAGGGATACGATAAAATCCATTGGGAGCTTGGGCTTGGAACATCACCCGCCGATAAGGTAGTAAATCCTTTGATTTATTGCGGTTTTTGTAGAGATGGCAAAGAGACCTATGAGATGTTTGTAAAAAGAAGACCCCACCTAAAAGCGGAGCTGGAAAGGTGTCTTTCGGGTGAAGTAGAGGCATCTAAAAGCCGTCCACCCGATGCACTATGGGCCGCAATAATGAGGGAGGAGAAAGAAAAAGACCGACAAGTACTCGTTCAAGGCTGGAAAGATTTCAAAAAGCAGGTACCAACAGTCCCCGGGATGAGTTATGGCGGAATTAAGCTTGCTATCGGTATCACTGAATTGAAAAGAAATTTCAGTGAACCACAAGAGGGTTGCGACTCTAGTTCGACAGACAAAACACATTATCTTTTTTTTACCATGCGACATAAAGTTGGTGAGAAGATGTATGCTATCTCCCAATATGTTACCTGGCTTAACCATATCCGCGGTGAGCCGGTCGATAGGACCTTAGATAGAGCCTACCAGCATTCTCATTGGGTGATCATCCACCAAGATATTTTTTTACAAACTGCTACCCTTGAAGAGTGCAACGGGCTGTTCCAATACGTGATGCAATGGAAAAAAACTGATGGATTAGAAGATCTCAAAATGAGAATGGCTCCTTTGATGTATCTTTTGTCTCATAATCACCGTGATATCCGCGGAACTGCGGCTGAAAATGAATGGCTCGAGAGAGCCATATACCGAAGCTTCGGATTTCATGTGCACACTTTACCTGATCGTATGTTTGACCTGGAGGCTTTCTCCAGCTGTTATTCAACATTTAGGGATACGTATGGCACCTCCTTTGATTTGGTCGAGATCGAATAAAAAGGTAAGCGACCCTCAAAAAAGGGGGGATTGCAAAATCGGTGACCCTAGCCAGTAAATCCAAAACTATTACAAGACCCTATAGTTCCTATCACATGCGAAGATAAGAAACCCTATATCAAGTTTCCGTACTCTACCTTGTTTGAATACGGGGTAATATTTACACAAAAAGGTTTTTTCTCTAGGATGAATTCGCCTGACTTTTTGTAGGAGGCGAGTTGGTAGTGTTCTGTATTAAAAAAAATTCTAATTGCATAGCTAATCTGGAAATATCCGGTGGATCGCCTGGAAAATTCAACAAGCACCTCCTCAGAAATTTTGGGACAATCAAAAATATGGACCTCATCCAAACAAAGCTCTAAAAATTGGATCAAATGTTTGTCTTCAATAGCAGCTGATTGGATCGAAAACGAAATAAGGGGGATACTTTTGAGGGTCTGTAGAAGAGAGTCCTCCCAGAAGTCGAGTTGGCGAAACTGTACATGGTTCAGTTTTTGATTATTTAAGAGTTCAAACCCTTTTTTAGTGAGATTGCTTCCGTTTTGAATTCGAAGTGTCTCCAGCGTATTGGACTGTAAAATGAGTTGCAAATGTGCATCGCTAATTGGGAGATCTAGCTCTAAGTTTTTTAAATTTTTTTTGGAAATAGCTTTGATAAGGGGATCGGGATCAAGCTCTATATTGGAAATTTTTAGATCCACAATCGGCTGATCCAGAAGGAAACTAGTAAGCGCCTCTGTAGTTATATCAATAGATGACAGATGAAGCTTTCTCAACTGATTTTTCCTGAAAAAGGGCCCAAACACTGGTGTGCACCCATAGACACTATGAAAAATGATCTCTTTAAATGCGTTTGATTGAAACAAACTTGTAAAGTACTCGACTGGAAGAAGACAGTCGGTGATCTTTATAGACTCTAGCGTAGAGAACTTTTTAAAAAACAAAATGATTGGTGAGTCCGAAGAGAGCTGCCCCGAAATTTCCAAGCGCTTGGGTGTAGTTTTACGCTCTAATTCCTTTAAGAGAGTTTCACCCCCTTTTTTTGTGTCCACGACGATTGTCTCGTGAACTCTAGGGGTCCAGGTTTCATGGGTATTACAGAAATCAATTACCGAAAATGCTTCCAAGGTTTTTTTTTCAAACGCATCGGAGAGCTCTTTCAATTCTGATTGGAGATTAAGCTCCTCGTTTGGGTCTAAGGCGAGGTTGAATAAACCTTCAGTTGTGTACTTGTAGGGCCACTCGATCCAACCTAAATTTTTAGAGATATCGATATTACCCAACAGAACGTGACGCCCCGGTTTTTGTCGAGATAGGGGGAATCCGATGCTATGGTGGAGGCAGGGGATTTTTAAAAGATCAATCAACGTCGGTAAAATATCCACTTGCGACCCAACAAATGGGATGCTCTGCGGTCCTAGATCCCCTTTTTTATAAATAAGGAGGGGTATGTGGACATTTTCCTGGTAGACTCCTCTTCGAATTTGCCGGTTTTCATGTTCCCCCATAGGCTGTCCATGATCCCCCATCAGGATAAACAGCGTGTTTTCAAACCAGGGCTTAGTCTCGGCTTCTTTAAAAAATTCTGCAAGTCTTTGGTCTGCTATTTTAAGAGATTGCCGCAACCTTTTGATTGGTTCATTAGGTTTAGAATCTTCACTAGCGGGGACAATCCATGGGTGATGGCCAAAACCGTTTGAGATGATGCCGAAAATGGGCTTTTGATTTGAAATGCCGGCGTCCATTTGATCGATTAAATCCCGGTATGCAAGCCGATCGTCGACCATATAGGAGGAGTAGAACTCCTCTTTTATCCCTCGTATATAGTCAGCTCGCGATGCGTAATAGTCGAAGGCATAGGGGTCATCCAGGTACTCTTTCTTAGCATTTGTAAAGTTAGAGGTGATATTGAGCGTCCGATATCCAAGCTCTTTGAATATTTCAGGCATCCCTTTATAGGGGGTTTTTCCCATTTTTTTTAAACATAATCCTTTGTAAAGGGGGAGAATTCCGAATAAAGTCGAAATGGTTGCAGGGGTGGAGACGGGATAATTTGCATAGAATTGTTCAAAAAATACTCCCCCTTTTTTTAAGTTTAAAAAGAAGGGGGCGTATTCTAAATCGCGCATCCCTAACGACTCTAGAAAAACAACCACAACATTCGGCTTTCCAGACTTTTTCAATTCAAAAAGGGGCGAACCCTTATACGAAATCGTTTTTCTTAAGAAAGGGTATTCGGGATTAAGAAATACAGAGCTCTCAAGAGAGCATAATAAAGTTTTGAAAGGGATTTTTTTGTTTGGATGCTGCATCGTCCCTTTATTTGGTAAAATGAGCCTCACAATCGGGTGATCGGGGTTTTTTAAAAAAGCGATCAAACCAAAAAAAATCCCGATTAAATTTAGCAGAGGGGGAAGTGGATGAAAATAAAGAACCAAGAGCGAAATGAAGAGTAAAAGAAATTGGAAACAACCAGTGAAGCCTACTTCATAGATGACTGATGAAAAATTGTGCCATAAAGCCTTGTTGCACCAAAGAAAATCGTGCCTCTCAATTCCCCGTTCGTAAATTTTTTCGAATTGCAGATCGATATAAACTAGGATTAGAACCAAAAAAAAGATTGTTGCTGAAACAATAGCGTTTTTGGAAAAAAAAATCTGGGTTATCAAGGAAAACAGGGAAAGAAAAAAAATATCCTTGAAAACATTGTAGAGCATTTTCTTCGTTAAGGGCCGGGAAAAAAACCGGGAAAAAAAAAGTGATAAAACTAAGAGAAAAAATAAGAGATAATCCATTTTTTTACCTTCTTTTGTCGCCCCTTTCAGGGAGATCAAGGTAAGGTCCTTTCTTTAGACATCTAAAAAAACGCAGAATTAGATAAACTAAAAAAAACAGTATTAACGCAACGAGTAGAGGACGAATAACAACATGCAAAATCAGATCTCCTTAGCCACAATTCCTAAAAGGGTATCTAAATCCTTTGCAAAGCGTCGAATCCCGTCCGCTAATAGAAATGCAGCTCCATGGTCGTCATTGTGGAGGAACTCAAATTTCGGCCGCTTGAGATCCATTTTTTCAAGCGTACTTTTTTTTGCAAAATCCGGATCAAGTTTTCTCGTTACCGGATCCTGGCTTTTGCTCATTTCTTCTAAAAATTTAGGAGCAATTGTCAAAAGGTCGCTCCCTGCCAGGGCGACAATTTGCTTTTGAGAGCGGAATGATGCCCCCATCACCTGGGTTTTGTAACCAAACTTTTTCAAGTAGCTGTAGATATTACGAACAGACTGGACTCCCGGATCTTCGTCGGCACTAAAGTCCGTTACCCCTTTTTCTTTTTTATAAAAATCGGTGATTCTTCCGACAAAAGGGGAGATCAATGTCACCCCCGCGTCGGCACAAATCGCCGCTTGCGCCATGGAAAACAATAGGGTCATATTACAATGGATCCCCATTTTTTCAAGGACGGCAGCCGCTTGAGTCCCTTCCCACGTAGATGCCAATTTGATTAAAATTTTCTCGGGTCCGATCCCTTTTTTTGCAAACCGTTCTATGATTTTGTGAGCAAATATGAGGCTGGCTTCGGTATCCCAGGAAAGCTTGGGGTCTACCTCAATAGAGACCCTGCCGTTTGCTGGCAAAAACTTTAGGATTTCGACTCCAAAAGCGATAAAAAGATCCATGTAGGCGTCATAAACATCTTTTTTTCCTTTAACCGAATCTCTTAATAAGGGGAGATAGGTGGGATCTTTTATAGCTTCAAGGATTAATGAAGGGTTGGTAGTAGCATCCTGCGGACTGAATTTTTTAAGCTCGTGGAATTGGCCCGTATCTGCCACAACAACGGTAAATTTTTTTAGATCGTCTAAAGTGCTCATAACTTTACTTAGCCATACTTAAGGATTTAGCACAACAGCGCCAATTTTAAATTTTTTTACAGGGCTATTGAAGATCGGGAGTTTTTTTTGGGGCAGGTCCGTTGATAAGGCCTGCTGCAAGCGCAATACTGACAAACAGGGCAACACCCCAAGCGATCATGCTCACATCGAGATCTTCGTTAGCTTTACTATTAAAATCCCAGAAACTTTCAGTTTTGGCGCTAGTTTTTTCACTATTTGAATGGGTAGTTGCCTCCAGTGAAGAGGTTAAAACCAGAGCAAAGGAAAGAAAAATTAATAAAATCTTGTGCATATCTTAGCAATAAGTGATGTTTCTTATAAATATCAAGAGATATAGAGGTTTTTTCAAAGGACTTAAAGGTTGTCGTTTAATCATTAGAGGGTTACAATACCCTAAAATCTTGGGTGAAGAGCTTATGAAGTACGCGAATAACACAAGTGAAACGATCCAGAGGATTCTACTTGCTATCAAAGAAGAGGCGTTAGAGCCTTCAAAGACAGAGGCCGAGGAGACGATAGCCGCTGCGAATGCCGAAAGTGAAGAAATTCTTTTTGAGGCAAATGAAAAAGCCATGTCCATCCTCCAGGAAGCTACACAAAAAGCTAACGATCACATCAGGGCTGCAAAGGCTGAGATCCTTCTTGCTCTCAAACAGGCCAGATTGCAACTGAAGAATGATCTGACTCAAAATCTATTTAAAAAAGAATTGAAAGAGCAGCTTTCCAAAGAGATGCGCAAAACGGACACGGTTGCTAGGGCGGTCCAAATTGTCTTTAAGGCTCTTGATGAAAAAGATTCTTACTCAAAATTTGATCTCTTTATTCCTGAAGGGATGTACGAGCGGGAGCTGATGCAGCACCTTACCCAGTCGGTTAAAGAAAAAATCGAAAAGTCGGGAGAATTCAAATTCCAGTCGACTTTCGGTGGAGTTATCCTAAAAGTAGAAGATAAAAATATGGTCGTTGAATTAACAGAAACTCAGGTCGAAGCGATCCTGGACCGCTTTATATCGGACTCTTTAAAAGCTTTTGTCTTGAGCGATTAGGTTAAATGTATACTTTCCTTGAGTGCTTTTTACCACCTGCCAATTTTGACACAAAACCTGAGGTAGACCTTGAGGAGCTGAATGAACTTCTCGATTTGAACATCGGGGAATCGGCCAAAAAAGAGCTTTTAAAGATCCGATTGTTCATTGACGTCATGAATCTAAGGGCTTACTTCAACGCAGAAAGACTTTCAATAGGGGGGGCTGTTGAGTCTGATGAGATCGGGTACTGCCTTGAGCATGATTTGGTCTATCCTCCATTTGTGTTTGAGTATTTGACAAAGTATAAGGATATCAATGAGAGAATCCACCATTTTAGGGAACTTTTGCTGTTGGCCTACGATTGGCTGATTGGGGAGACTTCCGGTTTTGCAAAAGAATTTTTTTCTTATGACAGGACATTATGGATCACCTCTATGGCCTACTTTTCTAAAAAAAGGAACCGGGATCTTCGGGTAGACCTCGATTTTCTTGATCCCCACGATTCTTTGACCTCACTTTTACTAGCGCAACACGAGTCGGACCATTTTGAGTTCCCTGAGGGTCTTGAGGGGATCGACCTGGAATTAGATGTAGCTTTTAAAGATCCTTTAAAAGAAATTGAGATGTTAGCAGGGCTTAAATACAATTTTTGCCGAGAGTACATAGAAGCAAATTCTTTTACCCTGGATGCCCTATTCGCCTATTATCTCCAGGTGTGTATTCTTAGTGATTTTTACGAGAGCCAAGATCAAAACTTAATTAAAAAAGGGGGGGACCTCCTCCTCAAACGGATTCAGGAGATCAAATGATGACACAATCGCCCGTTTGGCAGCTTGCTACCGGCACAGTCGAGGCCGTGAATGGAAATCTCGTCAGTATCCTTTTCGACGGCCCTGCGATATGCGGAGAAAAAATATATGTAGAGGTGGACGGGATTGAGATCAAAGGTGAGGTCATCGAGATTGCAAACCGTATTGCCAAAGCGCAAATGTTTGAGGATACAAAAGGGATACACCTTGGTTCAAAAGCCAAATTTTCAGGTGAACTGATCGAGGCTGAGCTCGGCCCCGGACTTTTGAATCTGGTCGTAGACGGTATTGGCTCTCCTTTGGCGGATGTGGCGGAAAAAGCCGGCTATTTTATGGAAAGGGGGATTGAGATTCCCACTTTAGACCGTAAAAGAAATTGGGAGTTCGCCCCTACAGCTAAAGTTGGGGATACAGTGACGCGCGGGATGGAGTTGGGCTACGTGATTGAGGGGCGGGTTCGTCATAAAATCATGGTCCCCTTCAAACTCCAAGGGACCTACACGATAGGGATGCTCGCAAAATCGGGACATTATACAGTAGAGGCCACCGTAGCCAAACTTATTGATGAAAATGGACAGGAAGTTTTGGTCAACATGCTTCAAAAATGGCCAATCAAGAATCGGTTGATTGCGGGGCAGCCGAGGCCTAAGAACCGTCTTCTAGAGACGGGGATGCGTGCTATCGATACCATGTTTCCGATTCTTATGGGGAGCACAACCTGTTCTCCAGGCCCATTTGGCGCCGGAAAAACGGTCATTCAACACCTGATCTCTAAATATGCGAACGTTGATATCGTGATCATAGTTGCCTGTGGGGAGCGTGCGGGTGAGGTTGTTGAGGTGATCACAGAGTTCCCGCATCTTCTAGACCCAAGATACCATGAACCTCTCATGAACCGCACGACGATCATCTGCAACACCTCCTCCATGCCTGTAGCTGCCCGTGAATCTTCCATCTATATGGGTATCACCATAGCCGAGTACTACAGGCAGATGGGATTGAACGTTCTTTTGCTAGCCGATTCTACCTCCCGTTGGGCCCAGGCTATGAGGGAAGTTTCGGCCCGCCTCGAAGAAATCCCGGGGGAAGAGGCGTTTCCTGCGTATCTATCATCACGCATCCACTCTTTTTATGAGAGGGCAGGGGTGATTGAGACGCCTAACCAAAAATTAGGTTCCATATCGATCATAGGGGCTGTTTCCCCTGCGGGAGGGAATTTCGACGAACCTGTCACCCAGGCTACTTTGATGGTTGTCGACACCTTTCTTTGCTTATCAAGAAGCCTTTCCGATCAGCGCAGGTACCCTGCGATATCAAGAGATCTCTCCTACTCGTCCAACATACCTGCTGCCGCAGAATTTTTGAAAAAGTTTGCCGCCGACTGGGAATATTCGGTGCAAACTGCCCGTAGAATTCTTTTAGAGGGGCTTGAAATAGAAAAGAGGATGGATGTCGTCGGGGAAGACGCCATTCAGATGCCCGATTATGTGACGTACTTGAAAAAAGAGTTGTTTGACTTCTCCTACCTGCAGCAAAACGCATTTGATCAAGAAGATGTCTACTGCCCTATGGATAGACAGGTGGAGATTATGAAGATCTATGATAAAATCTTTGCTTCCCCATTCCTCTTCAAGAATCACGATACTGCAAGAAAAAGCTTTCTCGGTCTTCAAAATGAGCTTAAAAATCTCAATTACACCGCATTTCGTACCGAGTCGTACCAAGAAAACAAATCCCGAATCGAAAAAAGAATTGAGGAGATGTTAGACATATGCAAATAAAAAAGACACGCATACAGAACATCCGCGGCAATTTGATCACTTTAGAGGCTGTTGGTCCCGCAATGGGGGAACTCGCCGAGGTTCTTCGTAGAGACGGCTCACGCTCTTTGGCCTCGGTCATCCGCATCGATTCCGACAGGATTACTTTGCAGGTGTTCGACTCTACAAGGGGGATAAGCGTCAACGATGAGGTGGTTTTTTTAAGAGATTACTTTAGATTGGGAATTAGCGAAGAGTGTCTGGGGTCTGTGTTTAGCGGGAGTGGCAAGCTTAGATTGGGGGTAGATGCTGGCAGCGATTTGATCGAGGTGGGGCGTCCAAGCTTTAACCCGATGAAGCGCCGTATGCCAAGCCTTATGATCCGTACAAATCTGCCGATGATCGATATGTTCAACACCTTTGTGCGGGGGCAGAAAATTCCTCTATTCTGTTCACCCGGATCCAAACCTGTCGATGTCTTATGTCGTATCTCTAATCAAACGGACGCGGATGTTGTGATTATTGGCGGGATGGGGCTTACCCAAACCCAGTATGAAAAATTTATTCAAAATGCCAGAACAAGCGGTTCTTTAAGCCGTACCATATTTTATGCCCACCTTGCTACCGATCCGGTCAATGAAGCAGTGATGGTCCCCGATTTGGCTTTGGCTGCGGCCGAATATTTTGCCCTTAAAGGGAAAAACGTCCTTGTTCTTTTGACCGATATGGTCGCCTTCGCCGACGCTCTAAAGGAGATTGCCATCTCTTTGGATTTCGTACCGGCAAACAGGGGGTATTCCTCTGATCTATACACACAGCTTGCGATGCGTTATGAAAAAGCTGTCGAGATCGAGGGAAATGGGGCTGTGACGATTTTGGCTTCCACAACTTTGCCTGCAAATGATGTGACACACCCGATACCTGACTTGACCGGTTATATCACTGAAGGGCAGTTTTATTTAAATATCGACTGCATTGAGCCTTTTGGCTCGCTTTCACGTTTAAAGCAGTTGGTGATCGGCAAGACCACGAGAACCGATCACGGACATCTTGCAAATGCGATGGTGCGGCTGTACGCAGATGCACTGAAAGCAAAAGAGAGAGACCGGATGGGATTCAAGATTTCTGCTTGGGATAACAAACTATTGAAATACCAGAACCAATTCCGATCGAAGTTTATGAGTCTGAATGTGAACATAACTCTTGAAGAGGCCCTTGATTTGGGGTGGAAGGTTCTTTCCGACTGTTTTGAAAAAGAAGAAGTCGGGATCAAAAAAGAAGTAATCGACATCCATTGGGTATAGTTTTTTGGAGTAAGAAATTTGTCTGAGATCCGCCTATCAAAAATAGAACTGAAAAATCAGCAAAGTAGCCTGGAGCAGTACCGTCGGTACCTTCCGGTTTTGGAGTTGAAAAAAATCTTGCTCCAGTCGGTTTTATCCAGTCTGGACCTGGAACTTATGGAATCCGAATCGAAGAAAATGGGTGCCGAGCGGAGCCTGATGTCGATCAGTGCTCTTTTTGCAAAGCCGGGGATGAAAGAGTTCACAGATTCTATGCGCGTTTTATCGATTGAGCGGGGAGAGGAGAATATTGCCGGAATTGAATTACCGACTTTTCTCGGTGTCGCTTTTGCCCCTGTAGAGAGCTTATTGGGTTCTGTGCCGGTCAATGCATTTAGTCTAAGGACAATTTTCGAAGAAGTAATGGAGATCATTTGTAGACATCATGTCCTTTTTGAAAGGAGAATTATCCTGGAAAAAGAACTAAGAGATGTAACGGTAAAAGTAAATCTTTTTGATAAAATACTGATCCCCAGGGCAGAGGCGAATATTAAAAAAATAAAGATCGCCTTGGATGACCAGCAGTTGGCGCAGATTGCTAATGCAAAGAAAGCTAAAGAACTTATTTTAAAGAAGGGTGCCAGATGATCATTCCCTGTGAAAAAGTCCTCTTTGTTGGCACTTCAGTAGACCTAATCAAATTTTTAGAGAATTCCCAAAAAATAGGTCAATTGCAATTTCAGTCGATCGACGGGAAGAAAATGCGTGTCCTCTCGAATGCGGCCGAGGATGCGATGCACGCTTTAAGAATCCTTCGACGTCAGTCCCCTGTGGATCAACTCAAAAATGATGTGGTCCCAAAATATGAGTTGGTGGAAAAGATTATCTATTTGCAGGATCGGCTCGATCGGGTAGTGGAGGCTGAAAAAGTACTCGATGTAGAAATTCATAGGATCAAGCCTTTTGGCGATATTGATCTCGACACGGTGCAGCAAATCGCAGAAAAGACGAAACACAAATTACAGTTTTTTTGTAAGAAAGAGAAAAAACAGGTCTCCCCGGAGATCCTTCAAAAGCTTATTTTTGTCTGTACCGACTCAACGGTCGATTTTTTTATTTACATAGGAATAGATCCATTAAAAGTTGATGGCTTGACCGAAATGCAGATCGAATACTCCTTAAGCTCGTTGAAAGAGCGCTTTCAAAACTTGCAGAAAGAGGAGTTGAGGATTGAGACCGAACTAAAGGAGATGGCTCATTATAAAGAGATTATCGAGGAATATTTAGAGGAACTTCTCGACCATGACGATCTCAGGCATGCACGTACATTAGCTGCAAATATTCTCGGGCCAACCCTTTTCGCTATCGAAGCATGGACACCTGCTGGCAAGGAGGATTGGAGGGCAGCCCTTGAAGGGTTGAACATACACATGGAGCATGTGCGGATCCATGACAATGAAATCGTCCCAACATACATGGAAAACGCCGGATACCGCAAGGTAGGGGAGGATCTAGTAAGAGTGTATGATGTCCCCTCGATCGAGGACAAAGATCCCTCATTGTGGGTGCTGATCTTTTTCACGCTTTTTTTTGCAATGATTGTCTCTGATGCAGGGTATGGGCTGCTCTTTTTAGCGGTTTCTCTTGGGCTCAATACCTTTTTCAAGAAAGCAACCGAGTCCGTGAAGCGTCTGTTGCGCCTTGGAGTGATCTTGTCTAGCGCCTGTATTATCTGGGGGGTTCTGACCGCTTCTTATTTTGGGATACAGATGAGCCCGACCCACCCGTTAACAAAAAACTCGTTGATTTATCAAATTTCGAAAAAGAAGATCGCTTATCAGATTGAGACCAAAGGACCAAGCTACAAAGATTGGGTAAAATACTATCCGCAATTGCAAAACGAGACGGCTCCTGAGGCATTTTTAACCGAAGGGGTAAAAGTCAAGGACGGAAAAGTACATTATGAGCTTCAAGAAGATCTTTTCTTATCGAATCTGTTGGAGTTTTCTTTACTTATCGGCACTTTGCATATCATTATTTCCCTAATGCGGGGTGCCAGAAAAAATATTGGAAGCCTTGGCTGGGTGCTGTTCTCTATAGGGGCCTTCCTCTATTTTCCAACCTATATGGGTACCTCAACCTTGTTGAATGCGTATCACATCATTTCAGTAGAAAATGCCGCCGTTTACGGACTGCAATTTATCTGGATCGGCATAGGTATCGCTATTTTGGCTGCAGTGATACGCAAAAAAATTCTAGGGATTTTTGAGTTGACTCATGCAGTGCAAATTTTCGCCGATGTGATCTCTTATGTTCGGTTGTATGCGCTCGGGTTGACAGGGATCATTTTGGCCGGTACAGCCAACAAGTTTGCCGAGGATTTAGGTTATGCGACAGGGCTCTTTATCCTATTGTTTGGCCATGGACTGAATATCATGGTAGCTATGATGAGCGGAACAATCCATGGACTGCGCTTGAATTTTTTAGAGTGGTATCGCCACTGTTTTGAGGGGGGAGGAAAGCTCTTTACCCCATTATTAAAAAGGAGAATTACTTTATGACACCAACTTTATATGCAATGGCCGGCCCGGCCCTAGTTCTGGGGATCTCCCTTTTCGGCAGCTCTTTGGGCTGTGCAATTGGTTTTTCAGCAGCTCAAGGTGTGATGGCACGTACGGACGAAGGGCATGCAAAATACATTTCACTTGCGGTACTTCCCTCTTCACAAGGGCTTTTTGGATCGATTCTTATGGTATTGATGCGTGCAGCGATTGTTGCTGGAACTTTGACACCACTTTCTGCAATTTTTATTGGGCTTTCCACGGGACTTGCTCTTTTCGGCTCCTCCGTTTTCCAAGGTAAAGTTGTAGCCGCTGCCATTCAATCGATTGCAAAGCAGCCCAGCCTATTTGGTAAATCCTTCGTAGGTATCGTTGTTATCGAGTCCTTTTCTTTATTTGCATTTGCTTTCTCATTAATGCTTTTAAAATAGGTTTGGAGATATAACAAAGCTCTTATAAATCTTAAACCTAGTATTTCAATCAGTCTTGCATAGCCCCCTATATGGCGGGCTTTTTAATTTAGGAATAATTGGGAAATTTTTAAATTTTAAAAAAAGATCTTTATTTTAAAAAAGAGAATTATTAAGATCCTCCCCTAAAGCTTCTATTTTGGAGGGATTATGGCAGCCGCTGTTAGCGCTAGGACTATTCAATTTCATTTTAACCCAAGCGATACCTTTTTCATCCACCGAGACCCATGTTCCATTATACGTACTATTGAGAAAGTTACCAAGTTAGGACGATGGGTCTTTTTCACCGATCCTGCTTTAAAGCAAAACCCTTATCCAAAAATTTACAGAGCTTTTTACTTCAGCAAAATCCAGCCTTGTACGCTCGAAGAGGCGGTGAAAGAGCTTGCATTAGACCACAAAATGGAAGAGATCTTTCTTGACTGGGCGAGGGGAAATGAGTGGATAGATATATTGAGTTACAGAACTCCCATTTTACGAACTATCCGTGCCATCATGGGCTACTCTTTAGCGGTTTTTGTTGGTATCCCCGATATGATTTTGCAGCGGCTTGTTTCGGCTGAAACTCTTGATAGTAGTCGCACGTTCACCTTTCTGATAAAAGGTGGGTATATGATAGCAGATTATCTGATCAAGAAGAGGGAGCCCCTCCATAAACCTGTCCTTCTCACCTAAAATTTAAAAGAAAACAGATACCATAGAAGAACATCTATGGCATCTGTTTAGATTTAGCCGTTAAAAACACCCTCGATGATACGGAGATGGTCATCTGAAAGAAGACGAAAAGCAAACGGACGTTTGCAGTTGAAAGAGTAGACCGGACAGGGTTTTTCATACGAAGTTTTGAAAAAACCTGCAGTGACAAACGCCGCTTTCACCCCCCCCTCCTGAATATCAAAATAGGTTTTTTGCAGTACCGAACTGAGTCGGCCTGCGATCGTCTTTGAATTTAGAGGGATTCCCATTTCTAAAAGGCAATCGAGAAGCTCGGACTGATCGGAAATTGTGAATTTGGGAATTGAAATTTCCACAAGGCTATTGAAGGCTCGTGCTTGCCCCTCGTAAAAAGGATCTATTTCGAGGAGTTGTTCGATAGAGGTACCCTCTTTAGGGAGGGTCAACTGAAGGCAGTAGCTGCTGTTTTCTAAAGGTAGTTCAACGTATTGGAGGGATCCGTTTTCGTAGTAGCGCAAATTTTTTATCCCCCACATGGTCGGTAGATTTTTTATCTTTTTATCGCTCTTTGTAAACGGTGCTTCTCTCGTATGTTTAGGATCAAAAGGCTTATCGAACCTCCCCTCAAAAGATCCGGCGTTTACGGCAACTAAGCCAGTACTTGCAAGTCTATCATTCTCATCAATAATTTTTGGGATCATCCCATCCGTTTTTTGATTCACGAAAGCGTTTATTTTTTGTTTGATGAGGGGGTCGTTGAGCTTAAAGTCGGTAGAGCGCAATAAGCAAAAATGGTTTTTTAAAAAATCTAAATCGAGAGCGCTTGCCAAGCAATTGCCGATCTTAAGATGGGGATGAGTATCGAACACCCTTGTTAAGTAGTTCAGAACAGCTTTTTCGTCTTGGGTCCCGAAGACTTTTTGCAAAATGAGCTCTTTGTCCCCTGACGGGTAGAGGGGGTAGACCAACCCGATAAATTGATCCATGCTCAAAGGTGCGATCAACGTGCTATTTTGATGATTTTCATACCTTTTCTTTAGAATGGTGGTCTCCTTAGAGGCTTTAGGAATGTTAACGTAAGGGCTTGCTTCTTTTAGTTGTTCATATGCGCAATCGATCATCATCGGATCTCCTTTTGTCAGTGGTAAGCTTACACAGAGTCTCTATTGAATAGAGTAGCTGATTCATTCCAGAGTTTTGTAATAGACAACTACGAACTAGAAAAATTGGATCTAGAAACTTTCCAGCTGGAAACATCTCATCAACAAAGACGAGTCTACTAAGATGTGCTATGATAATAGATGCTATTTATTTCGTGAAGAGTTTTCAGGAAAGAATGTCTTCAATCGGGGGATAGTTGAAGTGTTGGATATCGCTATAGCCTCCCCTTTGGTAGGCGAAGATTTTTGTAAAAAGGATCCGATCCTGTTCAAAAAGGGGATCCCAAGCCCGGTCGATAACGCAATCGTGGGCCTCTTTTGCCAAAGGAATAGAGAGGAGCTTTTGATAGGTAGCTTCGTAAATTGCAAGGAGTTTGGGAATGTAGTGTTTTCGAACTACGTATGCGTGGGCAAGCCTAGCCTTCCTCGCTCTATGAATTCCCTCGATATTAGACTCCTGGAAAAGTTCGACTCTTGATCCTAAAAGCAAAATATCATAGGCGTTGACATGCATAAAAAAATGTGCCAAGTGCGCTTCCAGTTCCCTGGTATCTGATAAAAAAAAGGCATCATCTTCAAGAATAAGAACCTCTTCGAGATCCATTTCCAGGGCCAGTTTGAGCGCTTTAATATGGCTCAAGGCGCAGCCTCGGTGGCCGTTTAGAATGTCTAGACATGCATCAATCCGGACAATTTTTTTCGGATCAACTTCTAATTTTTGGAGTTCACCGAGGATCTGTTGATTCCGATCTTGGCGATGCTCCAAGTTGATATAAAAGACTTTTTCAAATCGGTTTAAACCCGTAGGCATAGACCAAAATATAATAACATACCCATTAAATCGCAAATTCTCTCCATAAATGACAGAAGATAAATACTTGCAACGAACAAAGCTCTCTTTTAATATGAAAAAAAATTTGAGGCGGTGGCTATGGAATATCGTATTGAGCATGATAGTCTCGGAGAGGTAAAGGTTCCAAAAAACCGGTTATACGGCGCACAAACTCAAAGATCCCTTGAAAATTTCAAGGTAGGATCGAGCCATTTCCCTTTGGAGGTGATTCATCAGCTGATTATTGTGAAAAAAGCTGCTGCAATAACCAATTGTAAACTCGGCCAGTTGGATGAGTCAAAAAAAAATCTTATTGTTGAGGCAGCTGAAGCCTTATTAAAGGGGGGTTATGAATCGGAATTCCCTTTGCACCTGTACCAGACCGGATCCGGGACGCAAAGCAATATGAATGTAAACGAGGTGATAAGCAACTGGGTGTCTCGAAATTTAGGAAAAGAATTAGGCTCCAAAGATCCTATACACCCAAATGATCACGTCAATAAAAGCCAATCTTCCAATGATGCGATACCTACGGCAATACACATGGCTGTCAACCAGGAGTGTAGGGGAAAACTCCTCCCTAGCCTTCGTCTTTTTGCGGATGCTCTTCGCCATAAAGAAACAGAATTCCATAAAATTATAAAAGTTGGCAGAACCCATTTGATGGATGCTACACCGATTAGTCTTGGGGAGGAGTTTGGGGGATACCGGGTACAGATCGAGCAGGCGATCCATTCAGTTGAGGATGCGCTTGAAGAGGTTAGCGCCCTTGCAATCGGCGGTACGGCCGTAGGTTCGGGATTGAACACCCCTAAGGGCTTTCAAAAAATGATGCTCGAGGAGCTGCACCGTTTAACGGGGCATACATACTACCCTGCTGCATCTCTCTACGAGGCCCTGTCATCTGAAGATAGCCTGGTACAGCTCGGAGGGGCTTTGAACCGGCTCGCTTGTGCCTTTTTGAAAATAGCAAACGATATCCGTTTTTATGCATCGGGACCGAGGGCCGGGGGAGGGGAATTGGTATTACCTTCCAACGAGCCGGGATCATCGATAATGCCAGGTAAAGTGAACCCTACCCAGTGTGAATCGCTCACTATGATTGCTGCTGCGGTGATGGGGAACTACACTACAGTGACGGTAGCGGCATCCCAAGGGCAGTTTCAATTGAATGTCTACCGCCCCGTGATTGCCCACGCAATTTTGCAGTCAATTGCAATCTTAGCCGACGGTAGTAGAAATTTTACCGAAAGATGTCTGAAGGGAATCCAAATAAATAGGGATAAAATCGAAGAGAACCTCTCCAATTCCTTGATGTTGGTGACAGCGCTTGTTCCAAAGATCGGGTATGATAAAGCGGCAAAAATCGCTCTATATGCCCATAACCATGGCTCTAGCTTAAAAGAGGCTGCTGTGGCTTTGCATTATATGACAAAAGAAGAATATGAACAGGCGATTGATGTTAGAAAAATGGCTTTTCCCCATGCAACATAAGAAATGCGTTGAAAAAAAGGGGCTTTAAAAATCTTTTCTTTTGAAAGTAAGATCGGATCTATGTGATTCTATCATGAAACATTTTCATAAAAAAATATGCTGTTTATCCCTCTTATAGTTTTTTTTTCTTCAAGTTTTCAATCTGAGAAGATAAAGATCTATTCCCCATGCCCCTACCTTGAGCAGCTTGCTGTACGAGAAAAACAGCATCCAAAGGTAAGAAGTGCTGAGCAGTTGGAGGTACCCGGACTGAAGATGGGGTATAATCCCTCGATTGTCCGTTACGAGGACAGAATGCTGGTTTTTTTCAGGTACGACGTGGAAAACATAGTCGACGGGTACGGGATCAAAAAGAAAAAGAGCTTTATCGCTTGTGCTGTTTTTGACCTCAGCTTTAATCGATTCTACCGATTGACCGAGATAGGATTGGGTACCTCAACGGCAGAAGATCCCAGAGCAATTCTTTTCGAGGATAAAATCGCCCTTTTTTTTAATCGTCAACCCGAGAATAGGAAGGGGGCGGTTTCGTTTGGCTTTAGAAAAATGGCGGTAGCCATCCTTGATCCAAAAAGTTTAGAGGTGGAACGGCAGGCTATTTTAGATTTCAACTGCTATTCGATTGAAAAAAACTGGACGCCGGTTGTTTCTATAGATAAGTCGAATGAGAAATCTATTTTTTTGATCCATACTTTAACAAGCCACATTTTGCTCAAAATGGACAAGAGGGATTTAGGTAAGGTAGAGGTGGTTTATAAAAAAAATAGCCCCGAGCAAGAGATGAATGCATGGGAAGAGCGTTGGGGAATTCCTAGAGGCGGTACCCCGGCGGTCCAAATAGGGGAGGAGTACTGGCTTTTTTTTCATAGCCATTATACCCCCCCCCTCAAAGGGCAAACCATCCATAATTATGTTATGGGTGCGCTTGTGCTTGATGCTAAATTTCCGTTTTTACCGAAAAAAATCGGTGTGGACCCGATAGTATTTGAGGGGATGTATGGGTCTAGATATCGGAGATCCGATATTTTTACCACCTACCCTTCAGGTTTAGATTACGACCCGGCTACAGACATTCTGAGAATCTCCGTAGGGGAAAATGATCGGGCGATGAAGATCGTTACAATCGAAAAAAAGGTCTTAGAGGAGACTTTGAGAGCTATCGATTGAGTCGAGAGCCCTTTTAAATTTTACAAGGTTTTTTTCAGATCTAGATTTTTTTTAGATTTTTTGGTGTGTTACCAAATACATCTCCAATTTCAAGGGGCCTAAAGATAAGCCCCTTGGTTATGAAAAAGATCAGGTATTCTTCAATGACCGGATTTTTTCAAAAACAGCGAGCAACGACTCATGAATTTCCTTGAGTTCAGGGAATTTTTCCTTGAGTTTCGAGACATCAAGTTCGTTATTTGAGCGTTTGGCTTTAAGGATCTGATCCTGCTCTTCAACGGTGAAATTTTCCCATGTGAAATCGGGGTCAACGTAAGTTTTGTACAGTTGTAGGATCTCATTATGAGAAACAACTCCGGGATTTGTGAAGTTGTAGTTTCCGGTCTCTTTGCTTAGCGCAAGTTCAATTGCGATGGGGATCATCTCATCAAGAACCGTCATGCTATTGGGTACATTGATTACTTTTTTATATTTTGTGATCTTGGTGATAAAATTTCTACTTGAGAGATCGCTTGAAATGGGCATCCTCAACCTGAGGTTTAGGACGTTCGGATAATTTTTCAATAATTGGTCCAACTGTACCTTAGTCGAGGAATAAAAAGAGCCAAAAAAATTGGGGGCCTCCTGTTCTGTAAAGCCTATATTCGATCCCAAAGGATGCTGTGCATCATATTCGTAGATACACCCGGTGCCAAAATTAGTCATGTGTATTCCCTTGAGGTAAGCAATATCTGCTAAATTCAGCGCCCCGATTATGTTTGAGCGTAACGTTTGTTGTCTGTTGGTTTCACACCAATCCACATTTGGGACTCCGGTCACCCCCGCAGTGTTGATGATATGCGTAGGTTTTTTTTTCTCAATTTCTTTTAGGATATGCTCCCGCTCTTCCAACCTCGATTCGGCTGCGTCATAGTAAATACCCTCTTTTTCGAGTGTTTCTATCACCATTTTACCGATCCAGCCAGTCTTACCTCCAAAAACTAAAAAACGGGTCTCTGCTTTTGGGACTGGATCCATGGACGCTATAAGAGATTGGCTGGCGAGAATGAAGTTGATTAACAAATATTTCAAAGGTTCATTCCACTGCTATTGGTAACTGACTTCATCTTTGGAAATGTGGATGGGGTGCGAGGAGTTTTCAAACAGATTTGTGCAAAATTCTTTGTTTTTCAAATACCAAGCCAGCGTTTCTGTTAAGCCCTCTTCAAAGGAGATGATCGGCGTCCAGCCGAGCAATTCTTTCGCTTTTTTTGTCCCTGCAATATGGCAATCGACCTGGCCGGGACGATCCGAAATATGGAAGACAGGGTAATTGGGTTTTTGCAGAATCGATAGAATCGATTGGACAATTTCGTTTACAGAGATTGCCTTTTCGGTTCCTATGTTGATTTCTTCCCCTTTAAGGGTGGAAAAATCGGGTTTATGTAGAGCCATATCAATCGCCCTTGCTGTGTCAAGAGTGTGCAGCCAGTCTCTAGATTGGTCTCCACTGCCATGGATTTTGATGGGCTGGTTCAAAATGATAGATGCCGCAATTCTCGGAATCAGCTTCTCAACATGTTGGTTAGGACCGTAATTATTGAAAGGCCTAATGATAAGCACCGGAAGATCATAGGTGCAATAATAGGAGTAGACAAGACGATCCGCTCCTGCCTTAGCTGCAGCATACGGGCTGCGAGGTTTTAGGGGATGTGTCTCCGTCATCGGCTGAGTGTCGGCTGTCCCGTAGACTTCAGAGGTCGATATGTGGATAAAACGCTCTACTTTGGACCTGTTTTTTTGGAGCGCGACAAGAAGGGATCTAGTCCCTAAGATATCTGTTTCAAGAAACTTTTCGTCCGATAGAATACTCCTTGTAACGTGCGATTCGGCCGCAAAATGGACTACAAAATCACTTACCTTCATCAAGCTATCTACGGTCTCAAAATCGTTGATGTTTGCATGCACAAACTTAAAACGGTCCGAATATCTTATTTCCCCGGAGATGTTCTCTAATGAACCAGCATACGTCAAAGCATCGATGACGATGAATTGGTAGCAGGGGTATTTATCGTACATGTATTGTAGAAAATTACTTCCAATAAATCCTGCCGCACCTGTAATCAAAACCGTTTTTTTATTTTCGTTGGAAGCTTCTGTAGATGAAAAAACGTAGCTTGTGGATATAAATCCGAAAAGCGTTAATTTAATTATAAATTTTTGTAAAAGCAATTTAAGACCTCTTTGTATGGTTTCCTTGTCCAGTAGTAAAAAAATAAAATCGAAAGTATTCTTTAATCATCCAACTTAAATATTTAAAATCAAACTAATTGTAGTTTACCTCTTTTTTGATCGGCACCAGGTATCATCCTTATAAAGGCTTTTATCTAGAGGATTTTACCGTTTTTTTTGCTTCTTTCAGGAGTCGGATTTTGAGATAAAATGGTTATAAATAATGGCAGAGCCCTTTTCAAGCACCTCTACATTAAGAAATAATAAAAACGAAATCAAGGAGAAATGAATAATTTTTTTTATTTTTTTCGCTGCTTCTTTCGTTAGATTGATTCTTATTGCATTTCAGCTTACCCTAGTTAGAAGCTGAGGAGCCTGAATTTTTGGTGCAAAGGTTGTTTGTATTTTTATTCTTTTTGGTAGGCTGCAATAGGACCGGTTTAGAAGTGGAGCATTTTCTGGTCGATAAAAGAAACCTCCCCTCGACACTCACACTTTCACCCGATCCTCTCCAAGATGAGGACTATAAGGGGCAGATCTTATTGATAAAATACGGGATGCCCAACCAACTATTTCTTGAAAGAGCCCCTCTAGTCGCCCGATTCCTTTTTAAAAACCTGGACGAAAAAACGCTGGTATTTCATCCGGATAAAAAAACGGGTGTGGAGCGGATTGAATGGTCCGGTAAAGATTTTTTACACCATGGCCCTGTTGTCGGATACCATGTCTCTTTAGGGGATTTTGTGGTCAAAAGCCCTCTCTACGCGGAAATAATAGAGATCGACGGCCAAAGACTTCGGGGACAAAGTTCCTACTCAATCCCCTTTACGATGGAAGAAGATGAAGAGATTCCCGAAATCGAATAAAAACGGTTCATGAAAACCTTTTCACTATGCGGCTTTTGCTAGTCCTATCCGTTGGATCTACGAGAGGTATTAGGTTCTGACAGATCTAAAGAAGAAGTCTATCTAGAGGATTCTGTTTAAATAAAAAGCTGCTTTGTATCCGCTTTTATCGGAGATGGTATTCAGGCTTCAAGAAGAGGTCTTTTATTCATAAAAAGCTGCCTTGTGTCCGCTTTTATCGGAGAGGGTTTTCAGGCGTGTCGAAGGACGGTTTTAGAGACTTTTAAAGATTGCTTTACTTGCACCAAGCTAAGGCAAGGATCTGTAATGGAGAGTCCCCTCTTTGGTTTTTTGGAAAAAGGTTGGTTCCCCTCTTCAAGATGGCACTCTATCATAATCCCGTCGATAAAAGGGGAGTCGTTCGATAAAATTTGCTCAAAAAGCTTTATTTGTAGAGCAGGGTCTTTAAACGAATTTTGGTGAGCGCAGTCTACAAATACTGAGCCTTTTAGACCTCTATTCTCAATCCTTTTTTTTCCCTGTTCAGCTTGATCATGGTTCGGGCCAAGAAAGCCACCTCGCAGCATCATGTGGGTAAAAGGGTTTTTCGCATAGACCATTTCCGCTCCGTTGGGCCCCATTTTCGGTGCAAAAAAACCGTTTTGGGTGAGCTCCATTGCATCTAAAACCCCATCGAGACGGCCGTCAAGGCTATTTTTGAAAATGATCGGCATCGGTAAGGCGGCTGCCAACTGTCTATGCGTTTGGGAATAGACGGTCCGAGCCCCGATGATCCCTACCGTCACAAGGTCGTCGACGTAGGGAGCTAAAAAAGGGTCGATAAATTCGTAACTCAAAGGGATACCTTGTTCTACGAGGGCTATCATGAATTTTCTAGATAACAAAATCCCTTTTTCAAAATCGCACCTGCCATCAAGATCCGGATCCATTAAAAATCCGCGCCAATAGTGGTTAGAACGGGGCTTCTCCAGGTGGCAGCGAAATACAAAAAGGAATTCGGGGTGCTCTTTTTGCAATAAGCCGATTTTTTCGGCTAAAAAAAAGTCGGTCTCTGGATCGTGGATCGAACAGGGTCCCAGGATCAAGGGCTTAATCGAGCTAAGCGGTTGTTGCAAGAGTAGGCGTCCTCGTCGAATCATTTCCTTTAATTCAGGATGGAGAGGGAGCTTTTCTTGGATTGAGGCTGCCAAAGGGAGGGGTCTTGACTGAAGCATCAAAAAAGCAATTTTTCCTTTTTTTTGTCTTTTTTAGCGGTTTTGTTCACTATTTGCAATCAAAAGCTTTTCATGCTGGTTCTTGAGGGCTATTCTTTCATCAAGTAGGCTTCTGTACTGCTCTTCTGTGGTTTGGAGCAGCGCCTGCGGAGCCTTCGAGACAAATTCGGGGTTTTTTAAGCGCCCTGTCAATCCTTCGATTTTTTTCTCTACCGCTTCTATCTGTTTTTCCAGCCGTACACACTCTTTGAACAGCATTTCTTTGGGTAGAGGGATAAACAGAGTCGCATCCAAAAAGCTCAATTCCGTACCAAACTGCCCCAGCTTGAAATGATCCACAGGGTGCATCTTGCTTTTTGTAAGAGTTTCTATCACCTCAAAAGCTTCCAAGGGGGTTTTTCCCCGGTGGCTTTTTTCGATTACCTGTATGGCGATCTCCACACCGGGCGGAATTTGCATTTCGGCACGCACATTGCGGATCTTTTGCACCCAGTCTAGCGCTTCATCAAAATGGGAAACAGGATTCCCCCCTTTTTGGAATCGGACTTGCCGCAACGCCAGCAGGGGATCTAGATCTTTCAGCTGCTGTCGGATGTGCTGATAAATCTCCTCGGAGACAAAAGGGATGAACGGATGCATCATAGCTAAAGATTCAATCAGAACATGGACCAAAACGGCTCTGGTCCGCTCTAACTCCTCTTGCGTCCCCTTTTTTCTGAATAAAAGGGGTTTGACCGCCTCTAAATAGACTGCGCAAAAATCATCCCAGAAAAAGCGGTACACCTTTTGGGCCGCTTCGTTAATAAAGTAGCGATCGATGCACGCATCGACCTCGATTGACGTTTGCGAGAACTTTTCCAAAATCCACAGGTCTACAACAGGGACATGGTCCAACTCCAGATGGGGCACTTTAGTAAGTCCTTCGAGATAGGGGAGGGTGAAACGGAACGCATTCCAGATTTTATTGATAAAGTTGCGCCCCTCTTCGAAACGGCGCATATCTAGATCAATTTGTCGAGCATGGGATACCAGGGAAAGGAGGGCGAATCGAACCGCATCGACCCCATAGGTCTCGATCATTTCTACAGGATCGATCACGTTCCCCTTCGATTTGGACATCTTTTCCCATTTAAAGTGGACCCCTTTGGGAACCTTGTCGCTCATCTCAAAAGAGTTGCGCTCCTCTTTAGTCACATATTGGATGTGGCCACCTTGCCCCTCTCTCCAGTATGATTTGGCATAAATTAGGCCATGTAGAAAAACCTTTTTGAAAGGGGGGTGCTGCACTGCGCATTCGGACATCAGAATCATTCTGGCTACCCAGAAAAAAAGGATGTCATGTCCGGTCACAAGTACCGAGGTGGGAAAGAACGTTTTAAAGTCGGGTGTTTTATCCGGCCAACCCGTGCAGCTCAAAGGCCATAAAGCGCTCGAAAACCATGTGTCAAGAACGTCCGGATCTCTGTAGTAGCGCTCGGGGTTTTTTTCTACTTCCGGAGGATTCCCTTCGCCGATGTGGCAGAGCGGGGCATCCCCGTTTTCTTTGTCGTACCAGATAGGAATCGAATGGCCCCACCAGAGTTGTCTCGATATGCACCAATCTTGCAGATTGTCGATCCAGTGGTGGTAGGTACGCTCCCACTCTTGCGGGATGATTTCCACCTCTTTATTACGTACAATCTCGTTCAAGCGGTCTTTGAACGCGCGCATATTCACAAACCACTGTTTGGATAGGTAGGGCTCAATCACCGCTTTGGAGCGATAGGAAATACCGACACGGTTGGTGTGTTTTTCGATCTTTACTAAATGCCCTTGCTTTTTCATCTCATCGACGATTTTTTCGCGGGCTTCTGCCATTTTTAAGCCACTGTATGGTTCGTATCCCTCAAGTACAGATCCGTTAGGTGCCATCATGTTGATTGCCTCAAGCCCTAACCTTTTTGCGCACTGGTAGTCGTTGGGGTCATGGCCAGGGGTTATCTTGACGGCTCCGGTTCCAAATTCTGGATCGACGAAAGGATCTAAGACAATAGGCAAATCGATGTTTCTCGCCGGGTGGAAAAATGTCTTTCCGTGATAGGCAAGGTACTTCTCATCCTTCGGGTGCACCGCGATTGCAACATCAGCGAGCATCGTTTCCGGGCGGGTGGTCGCGACTTGTATAAAACCCGTTTGATCGCTGAGGCGAAATTGGAACGTGTAGAGCTTCCCTTCGCGCTCCTCATACTCCACCTCATCTTCAGCCAAAGCAGTCTCGGTGACCGGATCCCAGTTTACAAGGTAGAGGCCTCGATAGATCAACCCTTGGTCAAAAAGTTTTTTGAACATGGTGCCGACGCTTTTGGAGCAGACCTCATCAAGGGTGAAGCGTTGTCTGGACCAATCGCAGGAGGCTCCCAGCCGTTTGAATTGGGAGAGGATGCGCTTTTCATAGTCGTTTTTCCATGCAAAAGCGTAAGATAAAAACTCCTCTTTGGTCAGGTCTATGCGTCTGAGATTTTTTGTTGAAAGGAGCATCCGCTCAACAACCGTCTGGGTGGCAATCCCTGCGTGGTCGGTGCCGGGGTACCAGACCACACTGTATCCGCGCATTCTGTGGTAGCGGATGAGGAGATCTTGAACGCTTGCATCCAAAGCATGCCCCATGTGGAGTTGACCGGTAACATTCGGAGGGGGGATAACGATCGAGAAAGGGGGGGCAAAACTCTCTGTATCGGCTCTATAAACCCCCTCCCATAGAGGGTTCACCAATGATTCGTTAGCTTTAGGGTCAAAAGTTTTAGGCAGTTCTTGCATAGGCTTAAAAGACTAGCATAAAAAGGATTTTGTTTTAAAGAATCTCTTTTGAGGAAAAATAATGGGTGATTTCCTATTTCAAACTTTGTAAAATCTTTGCATGCATGTTCCGCAATCATCGTTTTTCCACCCATTTGATCCGACTTCTGAAAGTTTATTCAGTCTTAAATTAGAAAATAGAAAATTTGATCTTTTAAAGGGGAATCTTCACGACGATCCCGAGTCCTTTTTGTCTCATCTTTTCCAGTTTTTGGATGAAAGCGGGACACAAGGTTTTGAAAAAGTTTTTCTAGACCAGGAAATCTTGGAATTTTTATCCTCGGATATTGATGCCTGGTTTGATTTAATGGTAGAGAGATTTCCCGCAAAAATAGATTGGATGGAAGAAAATTTTTATCCCGACACCCTCTCCAACGCCAGTTCGGAATCTACAGAGATTGTGGGCATGGAAACACAGGATGTAAAGCAGCTCTTTGATGAAATTCAGGCCAACCCAAAGTCAACCGGCGCCCTTTTAACAACTTTTTTGGTTGAAAACGGTTCGGTTCGCCTGGTTGCTTTTTTCGATGATCCTGAGTTTGCCAAGCTTTTGACCCAAGATGAGGAGTTTTCCTGGGTTGAGGAGGTCATTGCGACTTTCCCGGGATTATCTGCCGTGGTTGAAATGCATATTTCAAAATTGTGGCTTACGAGGCCCGACTTGGAATTGGTGTTGAGTAAGAAAATCCCCTGGATGGATATTTTAGCAGAAAATCTTGGACAGACAACACCTCTTTTATTCCTGTCCGGGCTTGTGAGAAAAAACTTGAAACAAGCCGATATTGATCCGGATGTAGTACACTCACTTCTTTTGGACGAAAATTTCCAAACAATTTTGCACACGGATCTAAGATACCCCTGGATCATCGTCTACCTGAGATCTAGGGAAAAATATATCCACTATGTAGAGGCTTTTTTAATAAAAAAATGGAAGAATAATCCGGACCTGCAGCACATCGTCTTGCAAAACCCGTCGTGGATGAGAGCGCTGGAACTTTTCTCTAACGAGGCCACCCCCTTTTTATTTCTTATATCATTGCTGCGCAACAGGGTTGATGTCTCCCGTCTCGGACCGGAAAAAATCAGACAATCCATTTTTTTTATCCCAAAATGGGTTGTTGAACAGTGTTTGAATATACCGTCGTCTTCCCCAAAAGACCCAACAAATTTCAAAGAGGTGCTGGGCACTCTTATCGAGCGTACATCCCGGCTATCACTTTCTTTGGATGAAAATCTTGAAAGGGACTGGATCCAATTTGTCTCCTCTCTCAATCCGATTACCCTTTTTTTAATTGCGCAAGATAAGAGGGCTCTTGAGCACTGTCATTATTGGATACCCTGTTTGAACCAAAACATGATGCGGCTGATGATCCCTCTTTTCGAGCCCGATTGCCTACGGATTTTTTTGGACACGTTGCCGTTGGAAAAACACAACAGCGTCCTAATTTTTGCAACCCAATTCCAAAGAGATTTTTATTGTAGAGACTACCTCTATCCCCTAGATAAGAAAATTAAAGAGTTTTGGGATTCTGAACAAAATTGTGATGCGATGCGCCGATTTATCCTGGATAAAATAGGAACCCTCCAAAGAATTGGGACGCAGCTTCAGTCTGATTTCAGAAGGGGGGTTGATCAAATAGAGCTACTTGAGGACTATTTAGATCAATTACAGTCGGGAGTTTTTGCCCCTTGTCATAGAGAACAACCGGTCGCATCGAAAGAGGTGGATGATTGTTTCCTATATGAAGAATTCGAAAGGCCACTTTTGACCGAGTCGCCCCGGCAACGACCCTCAGAGGGGAGCGAGGCCTTGCAACCTTTTGTACCTAAACTTGACTTTAGCCGTTTGCCCTTGATGAAGTTAGCAAAATCTTTGTGAAAGAGCCAATTCAAGGCCAGTCTGCCCTTGATGAAGTTAGCAAAATCTTTGTGAAAGAGCCAGTTCAAGGCCAGTCTGCCCTTGATGAAGTTAGCAAAATCTTTGTGAAAGAGCCAATTCAAGGCCAGTCTGCCCTTGATGAAGTTAGCAAAATCTTTGTAAAAGAGCCAATTCAAGGGGTAGATATTGGTGCAAGGGGATCGACCTCCCTTTTTTTTCACTGTTTTTCAAAAGATCAAAAAGGGTTTTAGATCTGAAGGAGTGCTCTTTTTGGCTCTTTTGGACCCAACTTAAGAGTTGCTGAAAAGAGGAATCGTTTGTTTCTTCGAGATCCCCTAACAGTCTCGCCGCCTCGGTTTCTCCCAAATCCTCCAAGGCTTTTATCTTCATTAAATAAAAAGCTATCAAACACTCTTCGGTAGGGTTTTTAAGGAAGGGAGGTGTTTGCAATGCTTTGGCCAGATCTTTGATAGTGGTGTTTGTAGGTGGTAGTAGATGGTATTTGAGAGCGATGAATGCAAAAAGATAGGGGGGTCTTCTTCCCTCCTCTTTAGATTGCTCAAGCCTGAAAAGAATCTCCTCCTCAATCAAAACAAGATTAGGGTCATTTTTAAATAGATTCAGCCCTACCTCGTAGCATTTAGCCTCCTCGCTTGCATCGTAAAGTTTACGGTAGGCTAACCCTTTTCCAAGCCATTCAAGGATCCCTTTTTGTGTTTTGTGCAGAGTTTCAAAAGCGCCAAAAGCCTCCTCAATCCGATTGAGTTCCAAAAGGGTAAGGCCGCTACGAAATGCTGCTATGAGCCCTTCGGATCTTCTTTCGAAGGAGTGGATAATTTTTTTGTACTCTTCTAATGCTTTGTCATAGAGGCCGTTGGCGAAAAAGGTGTCGGGGATCGTAAGGCATCCTATCCGGGCATTATAGGATCCGACCGAGATGGAAAAGCTTTTCATTCTGTATTGTAGATCCTTGTACACAAGACCGACGTGCGCACCTGTCACAGGAAGAAAGACCGGGAATTGAAAGAGTGTTTCTTTATTGATCTTGAGTTGAATTGATTCGTAGTGTTTTTCGATCTCGATGTCTAAGGGGAGCTCTTCGATAACTTTTGGTGCCTCAATCGTTTTGAGAATGATACCGGCTCTCATAAGGCGCACCTCATGAGGACTCACCCAAACAGTCATCCCCGAATCAAGACCCCTTTGTTCCATTTTATGGGCGACTCCTAAAAGAAAACCGATCCCTTCGCTCCCTTTCTGTAATGTGATTTGGGATTCGAGTTTCACGTTCCCCGGAAATAGCGCTGAGGAGAGCATGTAGATGGCCCAGTCTTTTGTCTGTTTTAGGATGACGGTCTCCTGAAGCTCCCAGTCGGAGGTGTTTTTGGGGTCGAGCCGGGAGGCAAAAACCCAGTCTGCTTTTCCCTGAAAATACAACTCGAGGTCGACGATCAACTCCTTAACACTCTGATAGCGCTCCTCTTTTTTAAATAAAAGCGATCGCATCGCAATTTTTGCCAAAAGGGGAGGGATCTCGCGCATCGGGGCAACATCGATCGGATCGATGATTTTTTCGTCGTTGATCTGTTGCTTAAACTGTCTCACCGATTGTCTTTTGAAAGGGTGCTTGAGGGTAAGGATCTGGTACAGGATCACCCCTAGGGAATAGATATCACTCTGTATTGTATCGAGCTTTTCTAAAATTCTCTCCGGTGCCATGTAGGTGATGGTTCCGACTATTTTTCCTATGCGAGTCAGATCGGGATGGGACTTTAAAACGGGCATCTCTTCAAAAGACTCAGAGGTCATGTCGGAGTATTCGGCCAGACCGAAGTCATAGATAAGAACCTCGTTGAAAGGCCCAATTAAAATATTTTCTGGTTTTAGGTCTCTATGGAGGACCCCTTTTGTGTGGGCGTACTGTACAGCGTGGCAGATGGTGAGAAAGTCGCGCACCAGGTGTATGGTGGACCCTTTTGTCTGCCGGTAACTTGCAAGGAGCGTCTTGAGGGTTTTGCCTTGAATATAGGGCATCACGTAAAAAAGATCTGTGGAACTCTCTTCAATAGAATAGACCCCTAAAATCGCGGGGTGGGTGAGCTGGGCGGCTATTTTTGCCTCTTTCAAGAATCGCTCTCTGATCAGCGGGATCTCGTTCATTTGGGGGCGGATTCTTTTAAGGGCAACGTCCCTCTCGGTTTTTGGATCATAACATAGATAAACCTCACCCATTCCCCCTTTGCCAATCAGTTTTTTTATAACGTAATGGCCAATTTTTTCGGGGAGAGGGGAGTCTTGGGTGTTATCATCTTTCTTTTCCATAAAAAAAACTATCGCACGAAATAGGGGAAGTTGGCAAGAATAGCTTGATGAAAAAGAGAATTCTGACAGGTGACCGGCCGACAGGGCAGCTCCATTTAGGGCATTACGTTGGCTCATTAAAAAACCGTGTGGAGCTTCAAAACAAGCATGAGCAATTTGTGATGATAGCCGACGCACAAGCCCTCACCGACAATTACGACCACCCCGAAAAAGTCCGCTCGAATATTATGGAAGTTCTTTTGGACTACTTGGCGATTGGGATCGACCCTTCAAAATCGACGATTTTTATCCAGTCCCAAGTGCCGCAGCTATTTGAGCTGACTTTCTATCTTTTGAACATGGTGACCTACAATCGTCTCAAACACAATCCTACAGTTAAAGCAGAGATGCAACAAAAGGGGATGGAAGATACTGTGACTGCAGGGTTCATGATCTATCCTGTTTCCCAGGCTGCCGACATCACCCTATTTTCGGCGGAACTAGTGCCTGTGGGGGCGGATCAAGCTCCTATTTTGGAGCAGACGAACGAAATTGTGAGGCGTTTTAATTCGGTTTACCATACGGACGTTCTCAAAGAAGCCCAACCCCTTTTTTCCGACTGTCCAAGACTTGTAGGACCCGACGGGAAAGCAAAAATGTCTAAATCGCTTGGGAATGCGATCACTTTTAGCGCATCATTTAAAGAGATCGAGGAGACGGTAAAAAAAATGTACACTGATCCGGAGCATTTGAGGGTGCAAGATCCAGGGAAAATTGAAGGAAATGTGGTGTTTATGTACCTGGACGCTTTTGATCCCGATAAAATTCGAGTGCAAGAACTCAAAGAGCACTACCAGCGTGGCGGCCTTGGGGATATGACAATCAAACGCCACTTGATGCAAGTACTCGAGGAGCTGATAGGTCCTATCCGTGAAAGAAGGCATCAGTTCAAACAACAGACAAGCATGGTAGTTGATGTACTGCACGAGGGCACTTTAAACGCAAAAAAAGAGGGTGCAAGAAAGCTCGATGAAATCAAAGAGGCGATGAAAATCTCGTATCGGCTACAAAACCTTACTCCCTTTTTTAGTGTTTAAATATTTAAAATAGGCCTTGAGAAACGGTTTTGGGCTCAGACATTCTCTTTTGAAAATTTACCCTTTCTTAAAAATTCTTTTGAGAAAAATGTTGTAAAAAATTTAGTATAGTCAAAAATCTATTTCAACGAGGTCGCATTTTTAAAAAAGAAGATGTCCTATTTGGTATGCTAACAAAGGGATTGAGATGAAATACTGGACTTTGAGCGCCATTCTTTTTGCTAAAGCTTCTTTAGTGTATGGAGACAGCGCCCCTGTAGTGGCCGCTTACTATGAAAATTGGTCGCAGTATCGCCCCGGATCCGGGGGCAGACCGGTATTTTTTCCTCAAAATATCGACCCAACAGTGATGACAGACCTCTATTTTGCTTTTGCAATTTTTGGGTATCAGGACGCCTCCATCAACCCACAGAATCCCCATCTGACAGGAGATTATACTGTCCAGCCCGTCGAGTGGAACGACCAGTCTGTTTTATACCCCCAGGTTAGGGCTTTAAAAGCTTCCAACCCCAAACTGAGAGTGCTCTTATCGATTGGGGGTTGGGGCTTCAATGATCCAAATGATCCGAGTGGAATTGGAACGCACACCTACCGTTTATTTAGCCAAATGGCCTCTTTGAGCGCAAGCCGAGGGCAGTTTGTCCAGTCTGCGGTAAGTTATGCAAAACAATTTGGATTTGATGGTATTGATATTGATTGGGAATATCCCGGGGACCTCACAAGGGGGGGTACCGAGGAGGATTTTGCGAATATCGTAGAACTGCTGAGCGAATTACAGACAGCTTGCAAAGCACAAAATCCCCCCTTACTTTTGACCTATGCAGCGCCGGCTATTGTTCCTGCGGGCGTACCTGCGAGTTATAGAGATAATCCGCAAACATATTTTCAATGGCTTGCAAATTGCGCTAACTACATCGATCGTTTTAATGTCATGGCCTACGATTATCACGGCACTTTTGATAACCCCGCCTTGACGGGTGTGAATGCCCCTCTGTCTCAAGATACGAGCCCCACAAGCGGATCGTACATAAAAACTACCCTCTCGAACTATTTAAATAATGGGGTTCCAGCTTCTAAAATTGTTTTGGGGCTTGCGAGTTATGGACACAGCTTTGGCGGTGTTATGAATCTCTCTTCTGCAGATTATAGCCCCGGCAAGCCGTTTACCTCCTCGGGCCAGGCAGGACCAAGCACATTAAGCCCTGGTATGCTTGCCTATTATGAAATTGCAGATGCTATTGCAAGCGGGCAGCTTATTTTTGGAACCGACTCTGTGACACAGACCGCTATCGGTTACAATAGCGCCTCTCAACAATGGGTCAGTTTTGATACTCCGCAAACAATCGCTCTTAAAGCTCAATACGCAAAATCCCTAGGGCTGGCCGGAGTGATGTTGTGGGCTATTGACGATGACGAATATGCTTGGGGGGATAAATTTCCGAATCTGAAAAGCGCCTATAACGTTTTTTACCCCAAAAAGAAAACCGGGACTTTTTCCAACCCCAGACTTAGATTTTCAAAGCCACAAAATAGATAGAAATAGGTCGATTACTCCGGATTTTTTTCCAAGACGGCTTAAGCCTGCTCTTTTTAAAAATCCGGATCCGTACTTGTCTTAAAACGCCTTTAATGCATGCAAAAATAGTTTGTCTTGAAAAGATTCTTGCCAAGGTCTTTAGCCCATTAAAAAAAGGGGGGGGGGAGTTGCTAGTCAGCTTTTTTGGATTGCTCTATTGCATGCCAGTTCATAAAAACCGCCGTGGCCGCTAAATTGCCCTCTGGAAAGGGGCGAATGTTTGATCACAAAAAGAAATTCCCCAAAAGGTAAGCTCAAAAGGGAACTTTTTAAATCCCTCGTAATACCTATTTTATCCATTCCTCTTGCGGTGAGCTCTTCTTCGAGAGTTTTATCGTAAATCGGGATTTTTTTGGGGTTATCGTAGAGCTTTTCAATAAGGTCTTTGAGGTGTATTTTCAACAACTCCAAAGTTTTTTCCTGTATGGGATTGAGTTTTGTCATAATGGGGGTAGAAAAGGATCTTTGTAGAATAAAATAGGGGATGAGATGATGGTCGATCGATTCGAGTCTGTCCCCGCGAGGAGGCGATTTGACCGGAATATCTTTAAAGTCCCCTTTTTGCAATAAAATTTGGGCTAGAATGGCATTTTGCTCCTCAAAAGGGAGAAAGGGGAAGAAAAAGAGCCTTTTTTCATTCTCGTTTTCAAAAAGAGAAGAGCGAAATACTCTCTCAAGGGTGTTCGCATCTTTTTTAAATAAAACATGGATGCTATTAAAAAACGGCGGAACGGAAAGGAATAATTTTTGAGCTTTTGGGCTTAAGAGGGGTAAATAGGTTTTTAAACAGTTCAAGACCGACTCTTTTGATTGAAAAGACCTTTCAAATTCTTTAAAGAGGTCGATTATCGGGGTAGAGTGCGAATCGGGAATATTGTGCCAAAAACCTTTGCACTGTTCGAAAATTTCCAAGTTTTTGATGTCGCTATTTGTGAGGATAAAATTAATGACGCTTGAATGATTCAGGTAGTGGCGAAATCTGTTAGGATTATTCTTGAGAGCCTCTTCCAGGCACCCTCTAAAGTAGAAATGTTCACTGCACAAATCGATATTTGGATAGGTATCCATAAAATTAAACAACGCCCAAGATTTATGCCAAAAAAGGGACTCTAGTCCCTGTGCAAAAAGATCAATTTTTAAATATTCGATCAAAGATTGCTCATCTAATGTATGCAAAATGGATCTGTAATTATAGCTAAGGTAATCGAAAACTTCTGACGAATCTAAAAAAGGGAGGTTTTCTAAAAATGTCCTGGGGGTGATCTTTGATAAGATGAGTGGAGAATTGGGTGAGGGGTTCTCTTTTAGGACGTTTTCAACAGCTTGTTTTTGTTCCCATGATGAAAAATTATCGAGGTATCCCCGACTGAAAAGCGTCACGCCAGACATGTGTTTTCCTTTATAAATTTTAAAGATCAGTAAAGATAAAGGAAAATAAAAATAAAAAACAGCTTTTGTAGGGAAAAAATTTGGGTCGTATTTGACCTAAGGGGGGTTAAAGAAAAAAAGGGAGAGGGGCAATTTTTAAAAACCTCCAAAGAGTCGCCCCAATTGGAGGTTTTGTTCGGTTCATATCTCCTCAGTTTAGGATATTTTAATGAACCGGGATTAGTCGTTGAAGGCACTTATTTTTTTTGCGTACCAAAGTGTGGGTTCCTCATCCACAACGCGTGCCACCAAATCGGGCACTGTGCTACGTGTCTCGAGAGTTGTTTGCGGAAAAGAACTTTTTAGGATTTCTTCAAGGGATGCCCCTTCTGCATCCAATCTTGTTGCGTTGTAAATGCAAAGCCCTACACCCAAACCTTTTCCCCAGCCTTGGACTTTTAGGGAATGGGGGGTGACGTCAATTTTAAAAAGGTTGCTAGGCAACAGAGTTTTGAGTTCGGTTATCGGGATATCGACGTGTTTCGTTCTGTCAAAAAAGCGGACTGCGTACACTTTTTCCGAATTCCCATCGATAAAAAGATCCACTTTTTTTAACGAGGATAGCCCAAAACGCTCGGTGATATCTTCTAGGGGGATCTCTTTGGACCATCTGGTATCCTCTTTATTTTGCAGCGCTAAAGGGGCATAGGCGCCCGTTGGACCTTCGAAATTTTGCCTGTGGATCGCCTTATAAGAGGCGGTCTGCCCTGCCGAATGTTCCGTCCAAGAAGCGGGGAACGGCCTACCGTGAAAAAGCATGACCTTGTGTTTTGTGTTTTCGATTGCCCGATCAATCATCGGATAGAGCCCCCTTAAGGATGCCCCTTGGTAGCCTACCTTCTTAGCGTCCAGATGAAAATAGCTTTGGCGGTTGCGCATCAGGGTGTGGTAGACATCGGTCCTCACAACAACGCTAATCGCTTCCAAAACGGTTTTATTGAGGGGCTTGTCGCAAAAGTGTTGGGTCATATACGAGCGGACATAATCCTCCACCTCCACCTCATTGATCACATGCAACAAATTGTCGGCTGATATGACCTCGACGTTTCCAAAATACTCTACCCCATCGACCAGGACAGGGTCATTTTGGACAGGTATCACCTTGATTTGGTGAATTCCCCAAAACGATTCGACCCATTTGATCCCGTCTTTGATCTGGAGCGTCCCTTTTTTCGGGAAATAGGATTTGACCTGACGACGCCCATTTTTTAAATCCACAACCTCAAATTCCCCTTTGACATCCAAAAAAAAGGCCGGAACACGCCCTTTCAGTAAAACTTTTACCTGCACTTTTGGATCGGTTTTGGGTTGGATTTTTTCCTCTTTTGGCGTTTCAGAACCAAAAAAACTTCCAAACCACAAAAGGATACTCATCGTCAGCATACTTAGGATTCCCCTTGTTTGATTTTTTTTATGTGAGCCAAACCCTTCACGGTGAGCTCACGCCCTTTTTGCGTCCTTTTCAAGAGCCCCATGGTGATCAGGTGCGGCTCAAGCACCTCTTCGATAGTGGTGATCTTTTCACCAAGGGAGGTGGCAAGATTGGACACCCCTACAGGACCACCTTGATGTTCATCTAAAATGATTTCTAAATATCTGCGATCAACAGGATCCAGACCAATCTCGTCAATTCCGATCTTTTTTAAACCCTGTAGGATTCCGGGCTGATCCCATACCCCACCGTTGCAGACTGTAATGTAATCGCGCAGCCATCGTAAGAGATTAGCGGCAAGCCGCGGGGTACCCCGGGCCCGTTCTGCAATCAACCGGGCCATGCTGCCACAAAGTTCCACCCCTAATTTTTTAGCCATAAAACTAACGACCTGGGTAAGATCCTCCAGCTCGTAAGGGTGCAGTTTTGCGATCAGTTGAAAGCGCGAACGGGGCGGGGAGCTCAGATCCCCAAACCGTGTTGTAGCTCCGACAAGGGTAAATTTGGGAAGATCAATACTCGTTGCCCTTGATTGCATACCGTCACCCAACATCAAATCGAGTTTAAAGTCCTCAAGCGCAGGATAGAGGAGCTCCTCAACGTTTTTAGGTATCCTGTGGATCTCATCTATAAACAGGATGTCCCCTTCATTTAAAGAACAAAGAAGAGCGGCCAGCTCTTTGGTTTTAGCAAGAAGAAGACCCGTTGTGACCAAAATATTCGCACCGAATTCTTCTTTAATGATATGGGCAAGCGAAGTCTTGCCAAGGCCGGGTGGTCCATACAAAAGGACATGGCCCAAAGGCTCCTTTCGCTCTTTGGCAGCCTGAACGAAGATTTTGACCCGATCGGCAACCTCCTTGTTGCCCACAAATTCGTCAATTTTTTTTGGGCGCAGAGCGTGGTCGTGCTTCAGTTTTTCAACGGTTGTCCCGATAGGAGGGTTTGCATTCATAAACTTTAGAGGTATATAGCACACTGTTCCATTTGTAATCTATCTAGAACTTCACTAGAATTGAGGGTCTAAAAACGAACCACACGATTTATGATTATTTTGCCTTCGACGGAACCTGTTGCTATGCCGCCTAAACAAATCGATCTTGAGCTGGTGCTGAAATGCAGTTTGGTAGTAGGGGTTGCGTTTATCTCCTTCATTTTTTGGTGTGTAGAAAATGCCCGCAGGAACCCCCGGGATCGGGACCGGGTGTTTCAATTTATCCTGAGATAAAAGCCCCCGTACCCCAAAATTCTCTTTTCTTGCGGTGGACGTAAATTGCGATAGACGGTACGCTTTGGAGGTAGTATGGGATTACTTTCAGACAAAGAAATTATAGAGCGTGTCGACGCCGCGAAAATGATCGAACCATTCCACCCTCATCTGATCCGGCATGATGCCGAAGGGAACAAGATCATCAGTTACGGACTATCAAGCTATGGATATGATTTGAGAGTGGATCGCAAATTTAAGGTTTTCACCAACATCTTTTCATCCCAGGTCGATCCGAAGGGATTTAACGATAAGGAATTTGTTGATATCGAGGGGGATGTTTGTGTGATTCCGCCCAACTCTTTTGCACTGGCTGTCTCGGTGGAATATTTCCGTATACCCAGGGATGTCCTTACCCTTTGCATTGGCAAATCCACCTATGCTCGCTGCGGAATTATTGTCAACGTGACCCCTTTTGAACCGGAGTGGGAGGGGCATGTCACTTTGGAAATTTCGAATACGACACCGCTCCCTGCAAAAATTTATGCAGGTGAGGGGCTTGCTCAGGTTTTGTTTCTCAAAGCGAACTCCCCTTGCATCACCTCTTATGCAGATAGGGGTGGCAAGTATATGGGGCAAAAAAGGGAAATCGTCTTACCTAGGCTGTAGTTAGTTCTTAACTACGATTTCATCCCTCTCTTTTTTTAAAGGGTTAATCGGGAAAAGGGAATTTTTAATCTCGATAGGTAATCCTTTTTTCCTATCATTAATGACTACCCCTACAGCGAGAGGCTTTGTTAGGCTAAAATAGTCTATAATTCTAATCTTAATTTATGTTAAACTCTTTGTGAAAATCTTCCTAAAGGTAGATTTTTCAATGGAGATGAGATAAATAAACACTTCTAAGCTGAGTTTATTCATGCATTTCTACGACAATTTAACCATGATTTCAGGATAAACGTTTCTTTTTTTATGTATCCATCATCTCGTGTCTCTTTTGCAGAAATGGGCGCCCTTACTAAACCGGAAAATGAGGATTCCCGGGAATTGGAGGAAAGTGTTAGTGATCTAGCACGCGCGTCTGATCTAAGTGCTTGTCAAGTTTCAAGCGCCGATGAAGCTCATCAGAGTTATTTAAGACGTTTTTGGTCTCGTACTTATACAATCCTTTCATGTGGAAGATCATTTTCTGATGTGGAATTTTTGTCCGCTGTACGTTTTGCCGATTTAGAAAAGCTCACAAGTTTTATGGAGCACCCTGTTTGTAAACCCCTTGCCAGGGAGGGGTTGAGACTCTCTTTTTTTCTAGAACACTTGATACCATTCCAAATCATCGCTAGCAAGACTCCTTGCGATCCCAAAATGATGAAGGAACTGTTTATTCTAGAAATAGAGCGGGGAAAATCACGATTTCTCCCTTTCTTATTCTCTACGACGCCGATGCTGTTGCTTTCCCTACAGAATGCTTTTGAAAGAGCTATCGTCCATAGAAATTTCATGGCGATACAATTTTTAAGTGATTTTATAACGGATAAAAAGTTCATAGCAGACGAGATGGAGAGGGCTGTAGAGGGGGGGGATTTTTCGATTGCGGTGCTCCTTTTTTCACTATTTCCTGAGGAAGAGTGCACGGCACGCGCTTTTTTAAGGGCATGCGATCTACAAAATACCGAAATGCTTACCCATTTTATCGCGTTGGGAACGGCTCCTCATTTAATTGGAGAGGCATTTCTTGAGGCGGTTTCTGAGCGAAAAGAACATCTTGTTCATTTTTTGAAACGTTATGCAATAGAAACCTCCTATGTGGATCTTGCTTTAGAGCTTGCAACGGTCGAGGGAAATCTCGGATATCTCGACATTCTTCTGGACTGTTCCCCTTCCAGATCGGGGATTTTAAGAAGCTTTTATTCTGCAGCCTTGATTGGAGAACAGCCCATTTTGATGGAGCTTTTGCAGGAATTCATGTTTTCTCAAGACGAGATAATGCATGCCATCTGTCGTGCAACCGAGAACGGCCACCATCCGATTGTGACTACTTTAGAGCAGCTTTTAGAAATGATCAACAGTGAACTGGGGTGGGTCAGTGCCGAGGCGGAGTCTTGGTGTGTCGATAGATCGAAAATAGCAACCCTCCCAGAGCGTTATTTACTTATATGGAGCCAGTCCCGGTTAAAGCCGATACAGATCCTTTTTGTGAATGAGGACGGGTATGGAGATGGGCTGGCAAAACAATTTTATTCCGAACTTTCTCAGGCCCTTTTTAGTACTTATTTTGACTCTGAGGGGCTTCCTTGTAAAGCAGAGTCCGAAGAGATCTTTTATCGGAATTTAGGCGAACTTGTCTCGTTTATGCTCGATCGAGGATTTAAATCGGGAAAGATTTTTAGCGCTAAATGGCTCGAGTTGCTGCAAGTTATACACCAGTACGGGGGGTCTACCCGAACCTGTTTTTTGGAAATTTACCGCAATCTAATCGACAACTCAAGATGGAAGCGCGACCTGATGTATCTTTTTTTGAAAAAGCCCAATTCTCGAAATAGAACAAACCTATTAAAAACTTTCGGGTCGGAAATCAAATTTTTAGATTTTGAAAATCTTGCTGTTGAAGTGCAAATTCGACTCGTCAGGGAATATGTAATAGAAAAATTTGGGGAGAAATGCCTCATCGATTACATCAATTTTCTGGGACTCGAATTTGATGAAGGGAGTCTTCATGAGGGGATTGCAAAAGAGGTGGCCGAGACAATCTACATGCAAACGATTGGGACTACCGCTGATCTTTTTCGTTTTTGTCTTGAGGTGAAAAGGGAGGCCTGCAAAACAAATCTGGATATTATCGTGCGCTCCAAATGCTTTTTGCAAGGCTCCTCACCCCTTTTGCAAAGCTTGATAAAAGACGGATCCTTGGAAATGATTGAGGGGGATTCCATTGGCGCCACTCACCAGCTCTCTTTTGAATACGACGGTCATGACCTGGGTGTGAAGGAAAAAATAAGAATCATAAAAGAGGTTTTGAAGCAAAAAAATGAAGACAAAGACACGGAATGGTTAAAAAAATTCCTTTTCTTTTTAACCGGGGAGGGGGGATTGTCTCTGGATAAGCCTATAAAAATTTTAGAGATCCCCGAGGAGAGCTATCCGATGGCGCAGACCTGTTTTTTAATCCTCAAATTGTCAAGAGGATACGATAAAGCTCCAAAAGAATTTAAAACCTGGCAGGAGCGTTTTAAGCATAAACTCAATGAAGCGGTACATGTCAAGGGGTACCAGCTAGAGCCCAGGTAGCGGCCTGTTGTGTCTATTCCCCTTGTCCTCCTTAAAGAGCTAATCATACGTAGATCGTATAGGTTTAGGCTGTTGCAAATAAATATAGTTCATATTGATTTTTTGTAATAAAACTTATATAATATACATAATATTAGATAGAGGTTTTGTTTCAATGTTTAAGGCTATAATAGGTAGTTTATCCCCTTTAAATTCTCCAACACCAACAACACCCGGTTCTGATTGCTCCACCCCTTTTGTCCCTTTTGTGCAAGGTGGGGATGTTTCTACCCAAAATATGCGAGAGATGCTCCAGCCCCAAAAGATCCTGGAACATGTCAAGCAAATTTTTCAAACTGCCGGATCGGAAAAAACGGAGTTTTCGATAGAGGACTTGCAACCGATCGCATTTCATGTTGTAGGGAAAAAAGGTCTAAAAAAAAGGGAAGGGCATCTCTATGACACTATTTTTGCACCGTCTGGTCAAGTGTTTACAAAAATTTTAGTCAGGGTCAAAGTGAATGAAAAAACCGGAGAGTGCCTCTATAAAGATTTCGTCCATTTGGAATTAAAGGGTAAAACAGATTCCGAAAAATTAGCCTGTTTTGAGGAAACGTTGCCTCTCTACATGATAGCTTCGCAATCTGGGATTGCACCGAAAACCTACAGGTTATTGGATGAAAAAGGACAACAATCGGAGCCTACACTCATTACAAAACTTTCTAATAGAGGTGATTTTACCAGCTGTGCAACTAAAATTTTCGAAAAAGAAGAGGAGATGGGGCTCCCGTATCGTGCTCATTTAGGGCATCAGTTTCTTTGCAAGGTGAGAGACTGCCATAGAAGCCAAATTGCCCATAGGGATTTTAAACCTGATAATATTCTTGTTCATTATGATGAAAAAAAAGGGGAATTTGAGCTAAAAATTTGCGACTTTGGATTGGCTGAAATGCACACGTCTGAAAATCCCCTTACAGGACTCCATAAAGGGTGTAGAGATTATCAGCCACCCGAATTTAATTTAAAAAATTTCTACGGTCTATTTGTATTACAAATAGACAATTTTGTTAAAAATCAAGAATGTGAACCTTTTCTAGCGGACCGCTATCTTGCCGGTGAGACCCTTTTTGCAATCTTGACAGGTAGCAGTATACAAAATATCCTTCGATGGGCCCTTAAAAGAGAATTATCGCGTAAACTTGAAGACCTTGTATTAACTAAAGATCAATGCGATAGCTTAATACAAATCACCGGGAAGGAAGGGCCAACTTTAGCAAAAATGACTCTAGAAGGTGTTTGCCGGTTGTCTTATACTCCGGAAAACTTTTTAGGTTTCCGTCAGTGGCTTCTCGAGGTTTCAATCGACAGCTACTTTAGAATATATCCACCACTTACAAAACCAGAAAATATAGGAGTAATCAAAGACCTTCTGCAACAAGATCCTCTGGCTAGGATCACAATTGAGGATGCCATTGCCAGATGGCAGGTCGAGTAGCGGATCCGTAATCAGAGTGTATCTCATAAGCGGCTAGTATCTATCTGCATTCTCTAAAGCATCGACAGCACCGCCTCAAATTCTTTTTTTTGAAAAAGAGTCAGGGGCGATGCAAAATTTCATCCTTAAATCCCTTTTTTTCAAAACGGGAATATACAAAAAACTCTATTGCTTTCTTTTCCTTAACTCTTTAATGGAGTGGGAGATGGGTAGTAAAAAAGCTTTAGCTTTTCTTTGGGGTCGCAGATTTAGCCGGTTGGCAGGATCTCTCACCCTTTTTGTTCTGCAAGATTGTGCCTGGAACCAAAAAGTGGATCCTAAGGTACATGTCTATCTGGATGCCCCTCTTACGACCCCAATTTCTACCGATGGAGAATCGGGGGGCCCTTTTTGTGTCGGATTCTGGCCCACACAAAGCTGGTGGGAGGTATTTGATGATCCTTGCCTTTCAAAATGCATTATGACAGCCCTAGAGCAAAACCCCGACTTGATGGTTGCTAAAAGCCGCGTCGAGGAGGCTTTTCAAATAGCAAGACGTGAGGGGGGGCCTCGCTGGGTTCAGGCTGGGATTGACGGGGATATCAATTTCGCACATCTATCGAAGAACGGCTTGTACCGCACCCTCAACCCCTCTATTTCTCCAAACGCCCTGCAAATAGACCTAAACGGGATCCTCTCCTACGAGGTGGATATTTGGGGACAGTATTACGAGACATGGATGTCCGCTTTTAATAAATTTCAATCGGCGGAAGCGAAAAAAAGTTTTGTTGAAGTCGATATCAGCACAAGAGTGGCTGAGGTTTACTTTGTTTTACAATCTCTGATTGCGCAAATAGTGGAACTCGAAAAGTGGATCGCCTCCCAAAAAGAGATTATCCGACTTAGTCAAACCCTTCTTAAAAATAAAATTATCGATCAGATCCAAATGGAAATTGAATATCAGGCTTTGGAGGGTTTAAACAAAGATCTGGAATCTTTAACCACAGCAAAACAGATTCAGAGTCATTTGCTGGCCGTTTTGATGGGAAACGGGCCCGACGCTTTGTTTCCGATGAGCGAAACTTTTAAAGAGCCTTTAGAGAAGCTCGAGATCCCTACAAATTTGGCTTTAGGGCTTCTAAAAAGAAGACCGGATCTTGCGGCCGATATACTTTATTTGACCTCCCTTGAGCGGGATATTAAAATAGCCAGAACCCTTTTTTACCCGAACATCAACATTATTGGATCAGGGGGGATTCAAAATTTAAAAGGGGGTGTTTTTTCTCCCTCGAGCTTACAGGGCTCATTTCTTCCCTCCTTCACCCTTCCGATTTTCACCGGATTTCGCCTCGAGGGGAACCTTGGAGCAGCAATCAAAGCATACGAAGCCGGGATCCATCAGTATAACGCAAACGTATTGAAAGCATCGCAGCAGGTTAAGGATGCGGTGAGTAATATCGAGGGGGTTGTCCTAAACATAGGGTATCAAAAAAATTTGCTTCAAGAAGAGATGGTGAAACTCGATCTGATGAACTTACTTTTCAAAAACCGGATAGCAAGCAAGATCCGTTTGGATGTTGAGCAAAATAGGGTCTATGAGAAATGGATCACTCTCTACAATCTTTACCGACAAAGATACCAGTACCATATTCAGCTTATTCGTACCTTGGGTGGCGGTTACGTTCAGGGGGGAGCAATTGGATAAAAAACATAAAGCCCTATGGGTCGTACTTATCACTTTCGGCTCGCTGTTGCTTCTAGCGTTTACCTCATGGCTCGTATTTTTTCGTTTCTACAAATCGACACGTGATAGTTATGTCCACGGAAACCCCATTTTGATCACTCCACAAATCAGCTCGTATGTGACATCGATCCATAGTGATGACACGTTTTTGATTGAAGAGGGACAGATCCTCGTAAAATTGGAAACAATCGATTTCGAGACTGTATACGGGCGTACAAAAGCCGATCTGGCAAATGCCGTGCGTCAAACTGTTTTAAAATTTGAATCTGTACGCGAATATTACGCTGAACTGAAAGCCGAACAGGCGGTGCTTATAAAGGCGCAGGTCGATTATGAGGATAGAAAAGCCGTGGTTGCCAGCGGAGCCGTCTCGGTTGAGGACTTTATTGCTGCCGAGTCGTTTTATCAGGAAACAGTATCTAGAATTGAGATGTTGAAATCCAAACTCAGGATGGCGATAGCTTATGTGCGTGGAACGACAGTGGAGAACCATCCTGTGGTTTTGGCGGCAAAAGAGGCCTTCATTGAGGCAAGCGTCAATTTGGAGCGCTGCGTGATCCGCTCCCCGGCAACAGGGATTGTGACCTTACGTACAGTTCAGGTGGGGGAGGCAGTCAATCCCAAAGATCCGTTGATGACGGTTGTCCCTATTGAGCAAATGTGGGTAAATGCAAATTTCAAGGAGACCCAACTAAGTAAAATCCGCATTGGGCAAAAGGTGGATATGACCGCCGATATGTATGGGTACGATGTAATTTTTCATGGAGTTGTCGAGGGGATTTCCGGAGGTACAGGAGCGGTTTTTTCTTTACTCCCCCCTCAGGAGGCGACCGGGAACTGGATTAAAATCGTGCAGCGGCTTCCAGTACGGGTCACGCTGGATCCACAAGAACTAAGAAAGCACCCCTTGAGATTGGGTCTCACGATGGAGACCCATGTGCATGTCAACGATCTTGATCTTCCACAAAATCCCCTTCCCCGGAATGAAAAACCCATCTATTTGACCGAAGTTTACAATGTACAAGGGGAAAAAGGTAAAAAGGATTCGGTAGAGATTATCCGTCAAAACAATACTTTGATCGAGATGACTGAAGAGGAATTCAATCAGATGTTAAGCGAGTTATGACCTATTTAGACGAGAAGCTCTCCTTATTCCGACTCTCGATTGTGACAATTACGGTCCTTATAGCCTCTTTATTGTTTGTTTTGGATTATTCCATCTCAAGCGTCATACTCCCTTACGTTGTCGGAGATTTAGGGGCAAGAGTAGAGCAGGGAACCTATATCGTCACCTCTTTTTCGATCGGTAACGCTTTTGCGATCCCTCCACTCGATTTTCTATTAAACTATTTTGGAAAAAGACGCCTTTTTATCATCTCCCTTTTGACTTTTCCGATCGCCTCTTTAGCCTGTGGTCTTACGACCTCTTTTGGGATCCTCCTTTTTTTTCGTTTCATTTTAGGGCTTATTTCGGGTCCGATCCTTCCGCTTGCCCTTTTTATCCTTTTGGACCTTTACCCAAAAAAATATTACCACAGGGTTTTTGGAATTTGGGCATGCACTATGGTAAGCGCCCCGATGCTTGGGCCTATAATCGGCGGGTATTTTGCTACGGTTTTTACCTGGAGGGTCGCTTTTTTAGTCATGATTCCGATCGGAATTTTTTGTGGTTTGGTTATTAGTTCTATTTTGAATCTCGAAAAAGAGAAAAAAATCAAGCCGATCGACAAGTTCGGGTACCTTTTACTGGTTACCATGTCCATATGTCTGCAACTAGTGCTCGATAAAGGTCAGCAGTGGGATTGGTACCGCTCGCCCCTTGTGTTGTTTTTGGGCGGGATATTTTTATTGGCGATGGCGCTCTTTATTCCCTGGTCGTATTACCAAGAGCATCCCATACTGGAATTTTCGCTCCTAAAGAAAAAAAGCTTTTCGTTGTCGATCATGATCTTAATTCTGACCTATAGCAGCTTTTTCGGGACTATCGTGATTATCCCAATGTGGCTGGAAAACTATATGGGGTATGATGCTTTCAAGTCCGGCTTGGCGAATGCCCCTATCGGGATTCTTGCTTTTTTCATAGCCCCTTTTTGGGGCTTTTTCATACGGATTTTTTCTGTTAGGAAGCTCCTGTTTTTTTCCATGTTTGTATTTGCTGCCGTTTCGTATTGGACAACAAATTTTTATGTGTATGTCGATTTATTCCACATACAGATGTCCCGATTTTTTTTGGGTTTGGCGTTTGCTTTTTATCTTGCCCCTTTAATGACCCTGAGCTTGGAGGAGATGGAGGAGGAAAATAGACCCAAGGCTCTGATCTTTTTTCACTTCGTAAGGGTCAGTGCCGGAGCGCTCGGGACATCTTGCTTCACGACGATTTGGACTCGCCGAGGCTACTTCCACAGGCAGTTTTTAACCGAGTTCGTGACACCTTTGAATCCTTATACAGGCCAATTTGTCGAGGCGGCAAAAAAGGTGCCATTTCCAATCGGGAAACCTCTGGCTGTCATCAATGCGGAGTTAGCAAACCAGGCGGTGATATTGGCCCTTTTGGATGTTTTTTGGGTTATTATGTGGTGTTACATTTTTGCCGGGCTTTCGATCATCTTCTGGTGGGTGGTTCAAAAATTAGCCGGGTTATTTCAACAGCCATTTGAGGGGGAGGATAAAGCTGTGTCCTCTACCTGAACGAAGAGGACACTTGAAGCAGGATTCGCTTATGTGGACCCCAAATCACCAAAAAAGGCTTCAAAGAATTGCTTTGAGTTTTCGTTTAGATTAGAATGGTGTTGTTTTTCTCTGTTATCGCCCAAGGTTTTTGGAGGAGACGGCAAGACGGAGGGAAGGGTAAACCTTCCTATCGAAAACGAGAAGGGATTAGAACCAGAATTTCTCTGGGTGCTCCCTGCAAACTTGCTAAATCCCCTTGAGGTTTCGTTTGGATTAGAATGGTGTTGTTTTTCTCTGTTATCGCTAAATCCCAAGATCTTTGGAAGAGACGGTATGACGGGGGGAAGGGTATACCTTCCTATCGAAAACGAGACGGGATTAGAACCAGAATTTCTCTGGTTGCTCCCTGCAAACTTGCTAAATCCCCTTGGATTTTTCCTGGTGAGTAATACGACTGCTGCTGTTGCCAAACATCCTGCAGCTGCACCTAGGGAAAGAATCTGGGTAGGAGATAGATTTTCCAATTTTTTATCTATAAAGTTCTTATGTGGTGGAACAAACTTTGGGATGAAATCATTTGGTTTTGCAATCTTATTTACAATTACATCAAATTTACTTTTTGGCACCAAAACATTCGGAAAGGATGGATTTTCATAATTGGTATCTAATCCTGTTATCTGTTTTTGGTTTTCGGAAAATTCATCTCTTAATTTTTGATAAAAATCGCTTCTGTGTTTTTCGATATCCTTAAGAATAGGTGCATTAAAACCGGCTGTAAATTGACGAAATTTGCTAAGTTCATTGTTTTCTCGGTTTCCAATCGCTTGCAATACCTGACTTTTATTTACCAGGACATATTCTCCTGACAGGGTTCGACCCCAACCCCAGAGCTTATGCTGTGAGTTTCCAATAGGGAGTTTATTCCAGAGATTATTGGCTATAAATCGTTGACAGCCTCCCAAAAAAGTAGGGTTTTTTTCGAAGCTGTTCGTTCTAATGAACTGAATGCCAACTTTAGTTATTTGAGCTTCGCTATGTCCTCTTGGGATACTATAGATAGCCTTGGGGTGATCCGGCATTTGATATTTCAGTGCGCAATAAACAGGCTCCGATATAGGTCTGCTCCCTGTAATTTCTGCTTTCATATTGTCCTCTTTTATTTAATTTTTAAAGTCTGACCAAAGCTCTCAAGTACAGATTGAATATGAGTATTTCTAGTTTCTAAAGCTTTATTAAACGCTTTTTGGAGTTCCGTCCTTGATGAAAATGCTTGATTTATGTCAAATGTTACCGGGCAATGATGACAATAAAAAAGCAGAGTGCAACTATGCGCAATCAAATCCTCAAGTGTTCTACCAGGAGTATGTAAAATTTTTTCGAATGCCGCTTTGCTGGATTCATCCCTTAGGATCGCATACCCGCTTTCTATATTAAATTCGGTTATGTCCTCTTGGCTGTAAAAGAAACTGGTGCTACCTCCTTCTATCCGCTCTCTTGGCACCGGAAAACTAGCACCCCCTACAATCTTTTTACCACACTCAAAGCGAGCGTTACCTCCCTGTTGAGTAGGAATTTCAAAGACATCAAAGGGTTGTTTTTCCGGTTTTGAAGAGATAGTGCTAAAGTATTTTTGAGATCCCCTCAGGACCGAGAATAGAGTACCTCCTGCTAAAAGACCTAAGCTAATCGATTTTCCTATGGATGCTTTGCTTAAAAAGCTGACTCCGAAAGCCCCTAAGCCGGTGAGTATGCAGATATTAGGCCATTTTCTTGATGTGGGAGGAGTGTCTTGAACCTCTTGATTAGAGTCCTTTATCAGCTTAGGTAGTTTTTGTGCAAAATCTTCAAAGTTAGTGAAGGGGCCTAATGTGACGGCTGGTTCTCTCGCTTGCGCGCCACCACCTCCAGCAAATCTAAGGCTACTGTTAGCGTAAGGAGGTTGATCAGGTGCTGGTTTTTTAGCAGTGGTTAATTGTTCAGATGCTCCTTCACCTCCAGCAAATCTAGAGCCACTTTTAGCAGGGGGTAATGAACCCGATTGTTCATGTACTCCTACAGGAGATGGTCCTGTTAGAGGTGGTAAAGCGGTGGGAAACCCGTGAATCATAATAAAACCCTATTTATCTATCAAAGACGAAATTATAACAATTTATTATTAATTATTACAATTTTTTTTACATATAATTCAAGGTGTTAAAGACCTTAGCCGTTACAGTTGAGGTTATTAGAAAATTTTTGACGTTTAAGCCCCCTTGGCAATTCTTGGTGTTGGTTGAACCACCCTTGTTGAGGGAAAAAAGACCTTACCCGATACAGCTTAGGCGATTAGGCCTCTTGCCTTGGGCTTTTGAGGAAAAGTAGCCAGAGGGCACATAAAGTGGCGAAGAGAGCAGAAAAGAGGATGGGTGAAAAATAGCTAATGTTTGCAATCACCCCGCATATGATAGCGCTGACAGCTTCGGAGAGCACGATACAGGATTGATTGAGCCCTAAGGCTACCCCCTGATCTTCAGGACTTACGGAATCGGAGACTAGTATGGCTGCATAGGTTGTCCCTACAGCTATGAAAAAACTGGGTGGGATCAGAGAAAAAAGCAGATTGAAGTTGGAGTTGCTTATCAGGACAAAAACGATGGAAAGGGCCAAAAAGACCCCTGCTAGTTGGGTCGTCCTTTTGTTGCTCAAACGGGCGCTAATCGAGCGGTAAAATAGGGGGGCGAAGCAAAAGGGTATGGCGGTATACCCCTCGAAAAGGGCTACGACCGAGGGGGAAAAATAGAATCGTTTAATGAGTAAAAGGGGGAGAAAGCTGAAAAAAGCGGTAAAAGAGAGGTAGAAAAAGGTGGCCCCTATAAAAATATGGAGCAATTGGGGAGTGGGGGCACCCTGCAATTTTTTAGAGAGGGTCCCTTTAGAGATATCGGGGAGAGTCTCTAAAAAAAATAGCATAACAAGTACCAAGGTGATGAAAGAGATAAAACTTGCAAGCCAAAATGGGGTGGCGAAATTGAACCAAGAGACGATGTCGGAGTTGATCACGGCAGCTCCTATAAAAGGGCCTACCATCCAACCGAGATTGGAAAAGGTGATCACCCATCCAAAATTGAAGGTTTTTTCGCTATTGGTTTCGGATATGTCGGCCATCGAGGCAGTAGCAATCACAACATTTCCCTCAAAAAGGCCTGTTAAAAATCGGCTGATAAATAAAAGGTAGGGGAGTTTGTAGGTAATGGCTAGCCCCCCCAAAAGGTAAGTGGGAATGACGGGGAATAGGGTATAAATCAGGATATTGCGTCGACCTAATCGATCGGAGAGTTTTCCCAGTATCGGGGAGCCGATCAATTGACCCAAAGGAAAACAGGCTATCAATAGTCCGACAAGGATAAAACGGGTTGATTCCTTCACCGAGGGATCGAGAAGGGTATCGGTGGAAATGAGCAGGGGGGTAAGTATAGGCAAAACCATAGAGTATCCCGTATAACCCATCAGTAAGACAATTGCGATCGTAGAAAGCTGCAAATAGTGTTTATGGCGATGCAAAGCCTATCCCTATCTTTTGAACGAAAATCTTTGGTGTTTTTGTAAATTTAGAGAAAAAAAATCACCTTATCCATGGAGTGAGATATAAAAGAATAGAGTTCTTGTTGCAAACATTTTGTTTTCTTTTTTTTAAAAAGAACTTCGTTTAGAGTAAATGCCCGAGATTTATGACTACAAAACTTACAATTGACAATCTAGATGTATCTCACTCGACTACGTTTGAGGAAATGCACGATGCACGCAGCTCTTTTACGAGCTGCGTTCCGCCAATAAATCCGCTAAGCTCCCCGATAAGTTCTCCAACATTTTACTCTCATCTGGACCGTCTGTTTGGAATTCAGTCGATCTTTAAAGTGTTTAGCGGATTCACTCTCCCTAAAGCTTTTGCGCGGATCCGCTTTATGTTTTACCACCGGATGATTACAAAGCTTTGCCCGACAGCTTGCATGGAGTGTGTAAAAAAAGAAATGGACCTGAATCCCGATTTAAGGCGGGAGGCCGAATCGTTGCTGGTGTGTTTTTCAGAGCTGGAAAACCTTGAGGGGCTGCTACAGCAGCTAACAATCCGGATCCGCTCCCACCAAAAACCTTGAGGGGCTGCTACAGCAGCTAACAATCCGGATCCGCTCCCACCAAAAAACCTTGAGGGGCTGCTACAGCAGCTCACAATCCGGATCCGCTCCCACCAAAAAACCTTGAATAGACTTCTATCGAGAACCGCTAGGATTAAGAGGATGGGTTTTTAATGTGGAACTTTAGTGGGGTTAGGTGGGATAGTAACGGGCAAAACGCCTCGAAAGATTGAATGCAACAATTAACGCTGTATCGATTGGCCTTCCCTATTCAAATGGGGTGGATTCAACAGAATTAGCCTGACAGGGCTTAATAAAATAGCTCGCATCGACTAGTTGCGGGCGCACGAAAATAAGAATACTTCTTTTCTCCTCTTTTTCCTCCGTACGGTTGAAAAGGGCGCCAATGTAGGGGAGACCTCCTAAGCAGGGAATGCCTGAGGTGCGCTGTGTTTTTGAATTCCTCGCCATCCCGCTCAAAACTAAAAAATGGGAGTCCGGAACATGGGCAGAGGTAGACATGTTTGTTTTAGTTGTTTGAATTCCGCTGAGCTGGTAGTCGCTAAGGTGTGATAGAGCTTCCGAGATCTCTTCAACAATATGTAGGGTGATCATATTGTCCTCACCTATAAGCGGGGTAATTAGAAGGCTTACCCCGACATCCTTATAATCTATGTTTGCTGTCGTTTGCTGTGTTTGACCTGTGGTTGAAATAGTAGAGCCCGTGAAAGGAAGGTTGTCGCCTACAAAAATTTTGGAGGGTTTATTATCTTGTGCGATTACTTTTTGATTGAGGACGATGCGCACGTCTGAGTCTTGTTGCAGTGCAGATACCAAAGAAGATAAACAAAGATAGCTCTCCCCTTTATGACGAATCAAATCTCCGATAATTCCCAAATTCAGTCCAAAGGGGTTTTTGGGCGCTAAAGTTTGTGTTAGTGTCTGGGTCAGTGGAAGCTTTTTGGTCTCAAAGCTCCAATCTAATCCAAAATCCAACCCTTTCCGCATGTTGGTGTCGATGACAAGGATCTCGATAAAAACTTGTTTGAGCGGAACATCTAACCTTTTAATGAGAGCCTCTACTTCTCGATGGATACTCTCCTGAGCAGAATAGACAATAGAATTCGTAGATTTAACCCATTGAGTCGACTCGAGCGCTTTTTTTAGGAGCTCTTGTTCCTGGTTCAACCCTACGGATGCCTGCTTAATCGCCTCAATCACCTCCGATCCAGGGTGAAATTGCAGTTTTACGATCTGAAATTGGGGTGCAACGATTCCTTTGATCTCTTTTGGATCCGGCATCTGTTTTTTCAGGATATGAAAGACGGATCCTTTTTTCTCCAAAATAAGGTCGTGGCTATGGAGTATTTGCTCAAAATGTCCCAAGATCTCCTCTTGAGCCAATTTTTTGTGACAGACAAAATGGATCCTATGTTTCCCTATGTCCTCTTTAAAGATGAAATTCGTGTGGAGGATTTTTCCTAAAAATTGAGACAGCTCTTTAAGCTCTATACTATCGAAGTTTATAAATATCCCCTTCTCTTCATTTTGTGGGAAGATCAAGGTGGAACTAAATAAGTTTAAGATTAGAACTAGGATCCATTTCATCATGTACGATTCGCTTTAGAAGCATAAATAATAACAAAAAAAACAGATATCTTCGAGGTTTATTTTAAGCGCATTTTAGAATCAATAGCTGGGAATTAGGATCTATTTTTAAGATAGGCGGCCACATAAAAAATGCCGGGGTCCGTTCAAAAGGGATGGATCTTTATGCCATCTCGAGCGCTAGTTGCTGCTTTTGCTCATCGATCCACTGGAAAAAACAGTCCCTAATCTGCTGGATGATCTCCTCTTCAAAATGACGAAGGATCAACCCGATTGCGCTTATTCCATATTGATCAAAATGGGTCATCGCTAGCTGCGACGAGGGGATCTTCAGTTTCTCTAAACTAGGCTTGAAGCGTGTTTTAAAATGGGTATCGGTTGTTGCTAATCCGATGATCAGGGTATCCCCAAAGACCTGGTGTTCGAAAAAACCGTTTTCACACGATAGGTCTGTCGCTTTTGTCAGCAGCAAAAAAAGACGCTTCAAAATCGTAGGCTGGAGGACGCCCTGCATGTAACTTGGGGTGATTGCATGAAAAAAGCGTTCCAAAAAGACCTCCGAACCGATTGTGTAGGGTTTCACAAGCTTCTTAAAGTCGAGTAAAATTTCGCTTTTTTTCAAGATTAGACCCCCATTGTAATCCCTAAACGGCCCAATCAACTCTAAAAGGCGCATGGAGGCTGCTTTTCTGGCATCGAAAAGGTCGATAGAGCGGTCTTTGCGGATAAAGGGGGCTTTATCAATTGTAAGTTCGAATACAAACGCCTCTTTGGGATATTTCGAGCGCAGGTTCCCCATAATCCTCTTTTCGATATTTTCAATCGGAATATTTAGGCTATGCCCCCGATTTAGTGCAACAATGATAGTAGTGAAGCTCAAGGTGTGCGGCGTTTGCTTGTAGAAATTCAGCATCACCTGTGGAATATCATCCACATACTTCAGCTCTTTGCTCAAAAGGATCATGTGCTTCATCACCTCCTCTTCATTTCGAGGCATGAAGATAGGCAGAACCGGTCTGAAAACCTTTTCATCGATTTCAAAGGGGAGCTTTTTCTTAAGATTGTTCAGGGTGCTTTTTCCAAATTCACCCTCTTTTGCTATTTCGATGTATAAACTTTTGACCCCCTCTTGAGGCCTAAAATAGCTAAAGCTTGAACCGGGTACAAATTTACAGTCGGGAAGAATCGTGTGTACCGAATCAAAAAGTCCGTTGCAATCGATATTTTCGGAGAAAGATTTGAAACGGATAACGGCAAGAATCCCCAGACTATGCACAAATTCATCCCGTTTATGTGGTGGGTTGAGGAATTTTATCTCCAACTGCAGCGATGTGTCCCTCTCTTTCAAAAGACATGTTTTTCTTAAAAGGTAACTTTGTGCCAAAAGACGACTGATAAAATTGTTCGAGCGCTCTAATAAGAAATCCTCCTTCATTGAAAAAATAAGCTGCTGGAGCTCTTGGAAAATTTCGCGAGAGAACACTTCGGGGGAAATTTTATTGGTTGCAAGAATTTGTCGGGTAAGTTCAGTCAGATGTTCGCTCTCTTTATTTGTCCCTAGCAGGGTGTGGATTCCCTCTGTCCCATGCGCTTTTACCGTATCTTTCATCGTCTCATGGATATAGCGGTTTTTTTCTTCTAGAGAGAGGGGGGTGGACTGGAAGATATCACGCAAATAGCGGACCGCTTCAATATTGAGGCCAATCTCTTTTGGAAGGTCAAGGAGCGTTTTAAGAGCAATTTTCAAATCCTCTTCGGTTTTGAGGCGCGCATATACTTTATGTAGAAAATATCCTTCGTTATCAATCCCGTCGATTTTAAAAGCCATCGAGAATGAGGAGCTGAGGTTGACAAGTTTTCCGGGGACCAGCGAGCGGGAGCAGACGTCGTTCATGTAGCGTCCCACACCTAGTGTATTTTCCTGAGAACAAACAAGGACAATCCCTAGGGTCAACCCATGATTGGTCCAAATAACTTTGCTCTCTACGTTCTTGGGGAAGTGGTCAGGGTAGACCTCCTCTAAAGCCGCTTTTACCGATTCAAGGTGATGGTAAAGCCCGGGGTCGAAAGCGGGAATATCAAATGAGGGGATAATTTTCATGTCAATTCGACCTCCTCTAAATAGAGCGTTCCTTGGGGAAAAGTCTTGAGATTTTTTATTTTGGAGGAGGCGACGAATCCGTTGCGGAAATGGTAGATCGGAAAAATAGTTGCAGACTCAATAAGAATCTTTTCAGCTTGAGCTAAAAAGCGTTCCCTCTCTCTGAAGGAGCGGGTTCTCCCAGCGAGGTGCAAAAGGTCAGAGTATCTTGAGTCCTCGAATGAAGGGTAATTCCTTAAGTTAGCTGTGCTTCGAAACCGGTCCAAATAGGCAAGAGGATCCATATACTGCGCAAGGATGAAACTCCCTGCCATATCAAAATCCCTCTTGTAAAGCCTATCTAGGTACACTTTGGGCTCAAGTTGCTCAATCTGCATGCGAACATCAAGACCCAGACGGATTTGTTCCTGTATCGCCTGGGCTATTTGAGGAAAAACTCCTCCTGCAGAAAAGGTGAAGCGGATCTTGAGGTCCTCTTTTGCAATCCCCAGTTCCTCAAGCGCCTCGTCCAGCAGCTGTTTGGCTTTGTGTTTGTCAGTCACCCAATAGTAGTTGCTTTCGGTTTCTCCCTGAAGCATCGGAGGTAAGATACTGGTAGCTACTTTTTCATTTAAAAAAGTCAGATTGTCGACTAGGTCTTTACGGTCGATCGAAAGGATAAAGGCCTGGCGCAGCTTCTCGTTTTTGAAAAACTTCGATTTTGTGCTAAAACAGAGAAAGGTGGTTCCCGCTGTATCAACCGACCTTAGATCATACTGTTTTTTTAACATCGGTAAAGAATCTACGGGCAACGTCGTAAAAGAAGAGCCGATCAGATCTATTTCACCCCTTTCGAACATTTCTAAAGCCGTCATAGACTCCTCCACTAAAAAAAAGCGGATGTTCTCCAGCTTGACCCGATCTTTTCCCCAGTAGCTTCCATTTTTTTCGAGGTCGATGAGGTTCTTTGTCTGATACTGTTTTAATTTATAAGGTCCGCTGTACAATGGGGAGGCGTCCTGAGTTTCTCTATAGGGAAAAAAGGTGCAAAAGGCGGTAAGTTCCAAAAAATAGGGGATCGGCTCTATCAGGTCGATTTTCAAGGTGTAGTCATCGAGCGCTTTGATCCCGACCTCGCTTTCTGATACATTTCCGAGTTTGCAATCCTGGGCCCCTACGATAGGATAAAACAAATAGGCGTTGGGGCAGGGGAATTTTGGATTGAGCAGTTCTTTCCAAGATCGGGCAAAGTCGTGAGCGGTAATAGGGCTTTGATCAGACCAGTAGGCTTTTTTTAATTTAAAAATATAGGTAAGTCCCTGATTTAAGACCTCTATTTTTTCTGCAAGGGCGGGCTCGTATATTTTTTCGGGCGTGGAGCGTGTCAATCCCTCGTAGAGAAAAAAGGTAAGTGTAGATGAGGAAAAGTCGGCAGCCTTCCTTGGATCGAAAGTCGAGGGGTCCTGGTTTAAATTCAGATGCAAAGGCTTTACTGGCGCCTTAGTCGATTTTTTAGAACAGCCGGAAAGTATCAGTATGAAAAAGATGCTAAGATACTTGAACATTTCTGAATTTAAACAGATAGATAAAGCAAATGTCAATCATTTTTTAATACAACAAAAAGATTCTTTTAAGAAACCCTTTGAACATCTTTGGTATTTGGAAATTCGATCCATTGCAGGTGGGGACTACCAATAGGGGAGATGTAAAATCCTCTGATCTTTTCTTGTTCCATATAGACATAATTTCCGTGGAATATCGGGGTGAGGGGTGACTCGTCCATTAGGACTTTTTCCGCCTTTTCAAGAAGCTCGGCACGCAGCTGGGGATCAAACGTAGTTTCCGACATCTCCAATAAATCTCTAAACTCCTTGTTCTTCCAGCCCGGATAGTTGCGAAAATTTCTCCTGTTTTTGAAACGCTCCAGTATCGAGTATTGGTCATTGTACATTGCAATCCACAGGAACTGCCCAAACTGATACTGTTTGTTGTTGAGAAGAGTTAAGAAAGTTTTAAATTCTACCCCAACAATCTCAATTTCTGCTCCAAGAACATCCTGGAAATTTTGCTGCAAGGTCTGGGCAATCCGGTCATGGCAGCCAAAAATAGGGTAGTGGTAGGTCAGGGGTGGTAATGAAGGGAGCTTGAGTTCCTCCAGACCGATCGCAAGCTCTTTTCGGGCGGTATCGGGATCATAGGCTTCAAACAAAGGCTGTGATTTGTCTTTGAGTATCGGCGGAACAAAGGTTGTAGCAGCGCATTCCCCGTTTTGCATGATGTTTTCGACAATCGACTCTCTATTGATCGCAAGGCTAAATGCTTTTCGGATATGCGGATTATGAAAAGGGAAAGCGGATACGTTGAAAGTTGTAAAAACCGTGAGGGCAAGATCCTTTTTCTTTAATTGCTTTTTTTCCCGAAAATCTTGGATTGAATCGACGGGTATGGTTGTGAAAGGTCCGCCTATCAAGTCAAGCTCTTTTTGCTCAAAAAGGTTTAAGGCTGTTGATTCGTCGCGAAGCAAAAGAATATGCACCTCTTCAGGTAAAACCTCCTCCTTTGCCCAGTAGGAGTCATTTTTTTTCAGAATAATCTTTTCGTTTGGTTTGAACGCTATACAGGTGAAGGGGCCGTTTGAGGGGGGCTGTTGCACTTTTGACCATTTGGGATCTATGCTTGCCTTTGCTTTTGGTACGGGATAAAAAACGGGAAAGCTTACCATTTGTAAAAAATAGGGGGCTGTGTGTTCCAGGTGGACTTCAAGTGTTTTATCGTCTAACGCCTTCACTCCAAGACTCTCCGGATCGGCTTCGCCCATTTTGATCTTTTCCCCATTTTTAACGATGTAGAGCATGTGGGCATTAGGACAAAAAAAGCCGGGCTTGATACTCTCTTTCCAGGAGTATTCGAAGTCGTAGGCTGTTACAGGTGTTTTATCAGACCAAAAAACCTCTTTTAGGATAAACGTGTAGGTAAGCTTATCGGTTGAAGTGATCACCTCTTTTGCCATCCCAAATGCTGCTGTAGAGTTTTTTGTAATCCGCATCAACCCCTCATAGAGTTGAAAATGGAGCGCAGAAGAAAACTGGTCTGAACTTTTTCTAGGATCAAGTGTGGAGGGATCCTGGGTCATGTTGATCCTTAAAACATTCTCCAAAGATTTCTGATCTTTTGTTTCTCTTGTCAATAAAAACAGGGTCATGGAAAGGAGGCTTAAAGGTATGATCATACGAAGCATGAGTCAAAAATAATACAAAAAAAGATTTTTTCAGTAAAGTCTATTCTTAAATTCTATTTGAAATCTTCTTTAAAGTGTATTTTAGGTTGATAAAATAAAAAAGTTTAGAGTATGCGTTGGGAATGCACCCTTTGAACTCTTACATCCCGTTTGTTTTAGTCTGTTTTTTGACTTTACCAAGAATTTTGACGCAATCGTTTATTTTGCTTGCTATCCCCATTTTGATCCGAGATCTCAATTTAACCGATTTGCAAGCACAAATCCTTTTCCCGACCATGCTTGCTGGTACTGTCCTATTTTTAATCCCTGCAGGTAAACTTGGTGATATTTTTGGATCCAGAAAAACACTGATTCTTTCCAGCTATGTTTTTGTTATTGGGGCCCTAATTGCAGGGTTCACCACAAACGTATACCTCTTTTTCACCGCCCTTTTTTTATTGGGAGCTACTGCGGCTTTTAGCATGACACAAGGTTCGGCCTACGTCACCGAAATTTTTCCTTTCCGTTTGCGCGGAAGGATCATCGGTCTTTTTACAGGGCTGATCTCCCTCTGCTTTTTTATGGGGCCCGTCCTTGGGGGGTATATCGCACATCTGGGGCAAAAAGGGGTTTTTTTAATAATGCTCCCTTTTTTCGCTATAGGTTTGCTTTTATCCAATTTCCTCCCTAAAGTCCAAAGAGAAGACCCAAAGATAGTCAAAATCGAGTACCGGGATTTTTTGCAGCCCTCTTTTTTGAGCCATTGTTTTATTTCACTTTTCTGGCAGTCGATTATCTCATTGCTTATATTTTTCCCGGCTGAGTTTCAATTAACTTTAGGTTATAGTCCCTTAGAGGCGGGCATTTTGTTTGCCATACTAGCTTTACCGTTCCCTGTTTTTAGCCCCGTTGCCGGTTGGATTTTTGACCGGTTAGGTTCAAGGATTCCCTACACTATCGGCTATATCTCTTTAGGGATAGGATGGATTTTAAGCTACTATAGGTTCGATGACGAGTCTTTAGTCGTTCTTGCCTTTGCTTTGGCGTTTGTAATCCCGGTGACGGCCTCTGCCAGCTGGGGTTTTTTCAACCAGAAAAGTAGATCAACAGCTACAAGTATCTACTATCTTTTGAGATTTTTGGGATCGATCATGGGCAGTCTCATTGCAGGCTATTTTATGGTTAAAAAAAATCTCGGGGTCGATTTTTTTCTGGTGAATTACACTTTGGCCGTCGGCATGGCCCTTTTAAGTGCTCCGGCCTTTTATCTTGCATGGAAAAACCCCGGTAAAAAATAGGGGCTTACCCTATCACAGTCAAAGGCAAAAACTTGTAAATTATTTTATAAATAAATTGCCTAACTTTCCCCTTTTTGATATTAAGAGGTTAAGTTTTCCTCCTAAAAGGGATTTTAAAGGGCGAGTATGGATCAACAGCGGCCGCAAGATACTGAGGCTTTATTAGATGCGGTGGACATCCTGGCTGATGTTGCCGATATAGATCTGTCCTCCAAAGATTCGGTATCAGCAGGGGAAATCAAAGCCCAATCTCTTAAAGAGAAATTTACGCTGATTCATAACTACCTCAAGGATGTGAATAGGGTTCCTGGGGTGGATCAAAAATTGGCTCGGGGGGTGCAGTCTATTATACAGCTTGCGTCGGAAGCCGCTTCAAAGATCGACAAAATCATGCAGCAGCAGGGGGTGAAAGGAGAACGTTGTTCCACCTCCAAAGAGTTTACCGATCTGATAGGGTTTTACCAAGAGACTCTCAAAAAGCGGTTTGAAGAATCGTTAGATAAAGAGGAGAGTTGGTACAAGGAGTGGGTAGAGGAGGATTTCGACCCGGTAGATATCCAGCGCAAAGGTTTACGCGATCTTGAAATTGTGACCAAGGACAAACATTACGAACTCTTTTTTTTGACAAAAGAGGACGGAACCCGTTTCTACAACAAAAGCCTTTTGCGTCATTTGCGCCTTGTTGCCGATTTTGAAGCCCTCTTGTTGAACCAAAAAGAAGAGGATCCGATCGTAAGGATAGAGAGGATGAAAGATCGGTCGATCTCAAGAATTGCGAGATCGATCAAAGAATCGACCCGTAAGCTATTTCAGAAATGGCTGGTTTTGGCCTCAAAGCGGGACCAGGAGCCAATTGTTCGCCTTTTTTATCAAGCCTACATAGCTCTCACTTTCGCAGCGGAACCGATCCACTTGATTGACGAGGGAGGAAAAAAAAGCTGTTTATCCTATTTCAGCGATTTTCAAAACTATATGCGCGAGCTTCTGTTTGACATGGGCTACGGCAAACTTATAGATAATCCACCGGATGATAATGATCGTTTCTCAGGTTATTTTCTTGAACTGGTGCATGCTTTATGTTTTGCCATCTTCTCTCAAAAATTCGATTATGAACGGGCTATTTCGTTTGTCTATCAGCTGATCGGCAAAGAGCTGAAAAGACGCAAACAGGGTTTAGATCCCTCCCACCTTGCCACCTATCATGAAATTATGGAAATTCATGAAGTTCTAGGCAAAGAGCTCAATAGGCACCCAAGCGGCCCTTTGTTCAAGGTGATAGAAATTTTTCAGCAACTAGAAGTGCACACAGCTTTTGATCCCTATACGATGCGCAACATAGGGCACCGTTTTTTTGAATTAAAGACAAAAGATCGCAACGCTTCGGTGTATCTGCAGCCTTGCCCCACACTCCAGCATAGGATCGATCAGGCTGAACCGATCCCGGAGTACGAGGGGCTGTTAAGACTGTTGCTTAAAAAAGATGAAAAAGTTTTATGGATCAACTTGCAAGACAGGACCTCTTTGGAGGAGTTCGCCCGTTGTAGAGAATTGGAAAAAATTTCCCTAAAGGCTGAATTCCAACCCATCCTTTCCCTTTTAACATTGCCGGTGTCCACCTCTTTTTACCAGCAATCGGACGAGTATTTGAAGCTTACTGATAAAAAAGAGTTCAAAAAGGTTTTTTTAGATCAGATGCTATCGGGTATCCAGTGCGGTTTTTATTACCCTAAAGAGCTTCATTTAGAAAAAAAACTCTACGAAGACCTGATCGCAGCTGTCGAGGGTATCAGCTTTAAAGAAAAAAAAGAGCTTACAAGAAAAAATCGGTTGGACTGGATAGAAACAGTTTACCTATTTCTTATATTAAAAACGGTGGAGACAATTCAGCCCCGGCATATTGTTTTTATCTCCAAGGATGGTGTGGACGTGGGTGCCGTCACCATGGCAGCTTTTTATGCACTCATAAAAATGCTCGATCCGAAATCAGAATGGAAAGAGGAAGAGAAAGAGCTGTTTGTTTCCATGCACTTTCTCCCCGCTCTGTTTGAAAGAGAACGAATTGTCGATCTCCATCGATTGAATCGGACGATATCAGCTATTTCAATTTTTGCGGCGAGCATCGAAATGAAAGGGGGAAAATCCCAGGATTTCGAAAATATTTTTACCCCCGCTTTCCTTAAAAATCTTAGATTGTCTATTAGTCAGTAATTCTACCTGTTGGTTTACGTTTATTTCTAGTGGGTGTGATGTTATCGGCGGCGCCCCCTTCTTTTTTTTTTGAATCCTCAGATGACTCGGAGAATTCATGGATTACCGATGTAGCCTTGGTACCAGAAGACTCGGAGGTTTCAGTGGGCAATGGTGCTGCACCATCCTTTGTACGGGAAACTAATCCAATCGCACAACATTCCCCTTCCTCAAGGAGGTGAACGTCTTCATCCCTATCATCCCCGACCTTTGCTTCCGATCCTTTTGTTGGGATAAGTGGTTTCCAAATTAAGTAGGACAACCGTTTCAAAACCCCTGAAGCGTAGCCTGTTTGTCCTCTGGAGCGGACCGTATCCATGTAGATATCCAAGGGGACTGCCAGCTCCTTGATCCTTCTGTCAAAATGTTCACAAAAGGCTCTGACCGAATTTTGTGATTTCGTTAAGTCCACATAATAGGTATTACAAGTTGTTTGAAGTTGCATCACCTCCTTGAAAATACTGGGATTCAATCGTTGCAAAGTAATTGCATCTTCCTCGACAATTTTGGGACGTTTCATAAAATCGGTCCCATCGTTGATTGCATGTATCAACGCATGGGCATGCGATTGTGTCTCTTTGAATTTTTGCAGATGAGACAAGAAGGAGGCGGTTTGTGCCTCATACGATTCTACCTCTTTATCGGAAAGAGAGCCCGCGTTCGCCTCGATCTGTTTTGTTGCATTTCGGATATCATCCATGGTGGAACCGATGACACTCACCTCTTTTTTGAAAAGGGGTTCGACAGTTTTATGCCAACCTGACAAAGCACGGTAAACGATATCAAAGCTCATTTCTGGATCTTTGAAATTGGGAATTTCAAAAGTATTTCCGCAATAGGTGACTGGGTTCATAGACTCCTCGCATGTTAAAGAATTATTAAGATTATGTTTAACAAAAATTAAAAATTATGAAAAGAAAAAAAGATCCTGAGGGCTGTTTCAGCCCTTTTTTGTATTCAGACACAAGGTTTTTTTAGTTAGAGTTGAGCTCTTTGGGAAAATGGGAGACATAAGAAAATCTTCCCCCAAGGTCTTTGACGGCGCGTTGCCATAAATGTTCCGGCGAGGTTTGAAAAAGGTATTTTGTATCCATTTGGCCTAAATACCATTCGCCTTGAAGAAATTCATCTATAAGTTTTCCCGGACCCCAAAGTGTGTAGCCGACAATGAGAGCGATCTCTTTTTGAATATCCGGTTCTCCCCCCAAAAAAAGTTGGTGGGAGAGCTCTAGACCATTTGCGCTATTATCCGTATGTAATAAAAAGATCTCTTTTTTTTGGGTAGCTCCTCCGTGACGTCTCACCAAAATAGGATCTAACTCTTCCATACCTAGCGGCAGATTTTCTATAAACGGGACATCCAGTCTTAGTCCTATAGAAGCGTTTTCCGAGTGCTCGCAAATGAGGTAGACAGAGCGGTCGAAGGGTGTTTTTGAAACTTCGGGGCTTTTTAGGAGAAGAGTCCCTTTTTTAATCTCTTTTGACCCTTTTTTCATCGGTTTATCCTGTGTTTCAAAAAGTTTTCAAGCTCTTTGAGAGCATCGCGATCTTCGTTTTGCAATAAAGGCTCGAGACGTAGGTCCGTTTTTTTCTTTAAAGTATCTGCGGTGGGGTTCTTTTTTTGGGGGTCTTTAGCTGGGCCCATGGGGCAATTATTTGGTGTTGAGGGGGACGGATCTTGGGGGGGACAGTTGGAATCGGGACCCGTTTGATTGTCTTTATCTTTACAAGTAGAAGGGGGGCAGGAGGGTGCGGGGGGGCAGCTCTTGATCGGATCTATCTTCGGATTAGGGACACAAGGGGAGGAATCATCGGTACAGCTAGGAAAGGCAAGCTCTTCTTGGACACGGTTCAGGCTGTCTTGCAGCTCTTTGAGCATATCTTGAAGCTGCTTGAACTCTTTTGTGAAATTCTGGTTGCGGAAGTAGGGTGTTTCGCAAGAGTTTGATAGTTGGCCGATCCGGGAGACGGCGCGGTTCATCTCATCAAGGTCTTTTGAATAAAAATTACGGAAATCCTGGGGGGAACGGATCGCGTTGAGTTCGGTAATTTTCTTCATGCGTGTCTTTTTCCAGTCGTTATTGTAGGAGAACAATAAACCGTACTGATTGATATCGTTGAGGGTGATATTGGCTTTGGTAAGGAGTGTGTTTATTTTAAAGTTTTCCTCGTCATTCATCAAGAGGGGACCGATCGATCCTTTCCCACTCGCAATTGTACAGGCTATAGTATTGACTGAATCAGTGATCGATTTAATGTTATGAACAATTAGAGGAAGATCCTCAAAGCCATTTCCGTCTTTGATCTCTTGCAAAGCCTCATCGATCAACTCCATTCCGCGCGCAAAATTTGCCAAAGATGCTTTTACCTCTTGCATCACGTCCATATCATTAAAGTCTTTTACGGCAATACTGATCTCTTTGAGAGCTTCTCCGACATAGTGGACCGCATTGGAAAGATTGTCCGAATTTTCATCCAGCCACTCGTTGACTTTTTGGAACGTTTTATCCATTTCGCTTGCAAGGTTTGTGAGCTGCTTAAATGCGTCATCGATCGCATCCCCCGATTTAGCAAACATGGGGCAGTCTATGGTAACCCGTCTTGGTTTTATGTTTTGTGGAAGATAGACAGGTGTGATCGAAATCACGGTATCTCCTAGAAGACCGATGGTTTTTGTCCCAATCTTATCGGTTGTATAGATAACCGCTTTGGAATCGACATGCAAAACGACCTCGTAAAAATAGACCGCTTCCCCCTCTTTAGTGGGGGCTTTTTGGCGCGCATCGGGGATCTGCCGAATATCGTGGACCTCTCCGATCGTTTGGCCAGCCAAATTGACCCTCGTCCCTGTGGTGATCCCCGAAATATTGGTGAAGTAGACCCGAATCTGTTGTTTTCCGTCACCTGCCGAGGGTTCGATAAAAAGGATCATCCCTACGATCAATCCGATTGCGATCGCAACGAATGCTCCTATGAGGGTATTTTTAAGCTGAGGATTCATTTATGAGCCTCCTCTGTAGACACTGTTGAGGCAAAATAGTTTTAAAGAAATCAATTACGTCATTTCCTTGGTGAGTGAAGAACTCCCTGGGATTTTCCACAATATGGATCTCCCCCTGGTCGATCAAGGCGATTTTTGTCGCCACTGCAATAGCCAGTACAATATCATGGGTGACGACTATTGAGGTCGCATGCAGCTCTTTATTTACTTTGATGATCAGATCGATGATGACCTGGGCTGTGATGGGATCCAATCCGGTAGTCGGTTCATCATACAATATCATACTTGGCCGGTAGGCGATTAGACGGGCTAAAGCAGCCCTTTTTTTCATACCGCCCGAGAGCTCGGAGGGCATTTTGTCCAAAACATCGAAAAGATCGACCGAATTGAGAGCCTTTTCGGCAATTTCTCTAAGGTGCTCGAGCGGGGTGTGGTGATGGTAGTGTTCATGAAAAATCACATTTTCGAACACACTCATGGAGTCAAAAAGAGCGCCCCCCTGGAAAAGCATCCCGAGATCCCTGTTTGCGTTGTATAAATCCTCCCCATTCAGGTGGGTGGTCTCCACACCGCGAATCCAGATTTCTCCCTCTTCAGGTTTACTGAGGCCGATGATCTGTTTCAAAAGGACACTTTTTCCGACCCCCGATTTACCCATGACCACCATTGTCTCCCCCTTTTCTATTTTTAAAGAGACATTCTTGAGAACTTGTAGCGATCCAAAAGCTTTTGAGACATTTTTGACTTCGATCATAAGAGAAATCTCACGATCTGATCGTGTACCAGGTTTAGCCCCATGGTAATGAAGAAATTGGATAAAAGAATTGCCGTATAACAGATAACGACCGAATTCGTCGTGGCGCGTCCGACTCCTTCCGCCCCTCCAAATGTATTCATCCCTTTAAAACAGCAAATGGTGATAATTAGGACGCCGAAAAAAAACGACTTTACAAGACCTACGAAAAAATCAAAATTTTGCATGTAATCTTTGATTGGATCATAGTAGCTATTCGGGGCCATTTTGAAAAAATTTACCGCAATTAGATACCCCCCGATGATACCCATCATCACGCTGAAAATTGTAAGTAAGGGGGTCATGATCGTCCCTGCAATAAAACGGGGGGAGATCAGATAGGCGTTCGGGTCCACTGACATGGTCTCCAGGGCATCGATCTGCTCGGTGACCCTCATAGTCCCTAATTCGGCACACATAGCTGCCCCCACACGCCCCGTGATCATAAAGGCTGTTAATACCGGACCTAGCTCGGTCACCATCGATTTTGCCACAAGGATTCCGGTGGCTCCCGCTAGCCCTTTGTCATTTAATTGGAAAAATGATTGTGTAGCAAGAACAAGCCCTGTAGAAAAACCGGTCATTGAGACAACGGGCAACGATAGAACTCCTATTTGGTACAGCTGGTCCCGGATGAGGCGCCATTTAGGGGGTGTCTTGAAAGATGCTGTGATAACGGACGCAATAAGGGATGAGTACTCACCCAGAGCATTCAGAAACCAGAATGTTTCGGCTAAATTCCCCATGCCTTTTCCTGTGATATCCGTTTAAGGCGCACCATAGGGATTCGCTCCGATTTTTTCAACTCAATTCCCTGATCTAAGAAATTTCTAGCCAATATTTTATAAAATCTTTAAAAATATTATAGAAAACGCGTCTCAATTTTTTTTATAAAACTTGAAAATATAAAATGTTTTAGATATAGTCGTCTGAAAAAACGCAAAAATACCCTTTGGGTAGAACAATCGATTCAAACCAAGAAATTTTATGAGTGTACAATTACCTCACTTTCAAGTGCCTAAAGAGTTTGTGGACGCAATAGAAATACTGCACAAAAGTTGCGATGGGATCGAACCGGATAAAGCCTGGTCAGGTTTGCAGAAGCATTGTCACGAGGTGAAAAAGAACACCATACGCGTGGTGCATGAAACTTTAAAAAAAATCGGGGAATTAAACCAAGTCACGGAAGCTACAAAATACTTGGATACCCTTTGTGTCGCGTACAAGATTTTGTATGAAAAGGACCACGTTAGTGTAGGAGCTCGTCCCAAAACTGCTCATACCGAAACGCTCAAACCGACAAAAAAATTTGCGGATCGCTGTCAGGATGTAAAAGAACTTCCCGGACCCCAGCTACGCAAAGAAATTCAATCCCTTGCCCAGATGTTTTTCGCAAATTTTGAGAGCTTTTCCAAAACTGTGGAGCTTCAAGAGAGGTATCAGTTCAAATTTATGCCGAAAAGGCCAACAGACGAGCTCGGGAAGATCCGCTCTAAAGGGCCTTCTGAGGAGTACATGCCGCTTTGCACCGCGGAAGGAGATTTTTCCTTACTTGGAAACTCGGGTGAAATAGAGGCTGGTTGCACCATGGAAGGAGATTTTTCCTTACTTGGAAACTCGGGTGAAATAGAGACTGGCAGCACCATGGAAGGAGATTTTTCCTTACTTGGAAACTCGGGTGAAATAGAGGCTGGTTGCACCACGGAAGGGGATTTTTTCTTAAGCGGGGGTAAGGATCCAAGAACAAGGGTTAGCTTGATTGCCCAAGGGGATTCTGACGATCCGGAGAGATCTCATACACCCGCGACGGCACGCCGTCCCCATAAAATGTAGAGTAAACCCTAGGGAAGAATTGCCTTCAGCTTTATTTGTTTCTTGTTAGCTTCTAGTAATCTTCCCTAACAGCTCCTTTTTGATGGATGCCTAGCCAAAATTTCATTTTGTTCCCCAAACTGGGTTAAAAATTCCATGGCAACGCCCAAAAAAACTTTGTATTCAACCAGATCAAACAAAATTTTTTTTATAAACTGCAAAGTCAAAGTGCTGATTGTAAAGGAGAGGTAGGGCGATTGCATGGAGCCTAGATTTTCTATTAGTTCTAAAAAAAGCCACAAGAAAAAACCCCGGGATCTCCGGGGTTTTTTTGAATCGATAGATCATCCGCCGGTAGCGGTTCTTAGAAGACTTGAATAGAGATTTTTGATGTGCTCGGCCTCTTGTTGAAGCTGAGTTGCTCTTTGGTTTGCCCGTGAGTGCTCGAGTTCCATACGCTTGAGAACGACAGCTTCATAGGTGCGTGTCACCCCTTGTTGCTGTGCTGTGAGATACTTCCCCCCAATATCAAAGCCGGGTTTTGCAATCAAACTAACAGCTTTGAGAGCCTCTGCCCCCCTTGTACCCAAAATAGCGGTTGCTACGCAGTCTTTTTCTCCAAGGCTGGTGTAGAGAATTTGGCTTAATCCTGCAAATGCAGGGAAAAATTCAAAGCGGGCAAGATTGTTGTAGTTCTTTCCTTGAAATTTACCTCCACGGAGATATTCTTGAAAGGCGTCGTATGCCAACCGTTCTTGTTCTACCCCCATTTTTCTAAAAAGCTCAAGGATATCTTTTGTATACCTGACAATGCGAGAGATGTGTGCCATATTAGCCCCGATAATCGTTAAGGATTTGACTTACCATAGTATTATAATCGTTTAGGATTCGGGCGACAGCCTCTTCAATCCGTAACCTTTTTTCGGTAATTAGGTTTAAGTTGAGCGCATTTTTGATGTGCTCTTCATTTTTTTTGATAGATTGTTTGTGCTCAAAAGCCTCTTTTGTGTATTGCGCCGACCGACTATTTCGATGCCCCTCATCGATGCTGAGTGCCCCTGAGACGCTACCCGGGGAGAGCTGGGCAATTTTTTCTAACGAGCTTGAGAGCTGCACTCCTGAAGCAAAATTGTAGTAAGCTGCTGCCCCGATACTGAGAAAATGGAGGCCCGTGAGAGCGTTCTTCACCCTTTCGTCCTCAATCCATCCCATTTTGTCCGCCGTGTGGCCGATCAAAGAGGCTGTGGATAGCCCAAGAAGGGTTTTTTTAAAGACCCGTTCATTTGAGGTATCTTCTGCAGACGATCGGCCGTAAAGGAGAGTTAGAGACGAGGTCATAAAAATTGCAAGCTCTTTGAGTAGATTGGAGAATTTGGCTTTCTCCTGTTCTTTCAAACTTGCTCTCTCCGCTTGCTCTAGTTCGTGTCTGGTCGATTTGACCACTTCCGAGAGGCGCCTGATTTCAATTTTTTTTTCTTCCTGCAGGTCTAATCTTAAACTTTCGAGCTTATTGACAAAATCCACTAAAGAGCATATCGATCCCGACACGGAGGTTTTCGATACCCGGTTTGGTGGCGTCGGTTGAGGCCTAAAATCCCTTGTTGGGGACGATAGGGGAGCAGTCGAAAGATCCCCATTTGAAGAAAAGGGGACTGGAACGGTTTCAAGAGTTACCGCATGTGGCTCACAAAGGGCGCTCGAAAGTTTTTTTCTTTTGCCAACAGCCTCAATAGGAGCAACGCTCATAAAGAACCTCCAACTCAGAGTGAAAATCAAGATCTTCTTTAGGTGCTAGCTCCTCTGCTTTCACAAGCGCACCCCTAGCCTCCTCGAAACGATTGAGATCGATCAACGCTTTTGCAGCATATAGGTGGAGTGAGGGATCGCTCGGGTCAATTAGGAGCGCTACAGAGTAGTAGATCACACACTCTTTTGTCTCATTTTGCATCTGGCTTGTGCAACCAAGGGCTTTCCAGTACGCGGCGACGAACGGAGCGGTAAAGATCAGCTTTAAATAAAGAGCTTTCGCCTTTTCGTATTTGCCCGCATCGTAAAATGTGTGCGCCATCGAGTAGATCAGATCGAGGTCTTTATCGCTTAACTCCATGATGTCGAGGGGGGCAAGCGCGCTGTTACTACGGATTTTACGTACGATAGACTCGATCTGTTTTTTCGCCAAAAGCGATAAATAACTATCTGCCGGCACGACTGATCATGCCCAATACAGAGTCAGTTTGCTGTTTCACAGCAAGTCTGCAGATTTCTAAAAAAAGTTGCACCAATCGGATCTGTGCTTCGATGTCCATGAGCTGTGGCTGAAACTGGTGCTCTAAATGTGTCTTGGAGGACTCAACCTTCTCAATCAAATCCTGAAGAGTGTCGTGATTAACCATCAAAGATTGGTGCGCGTCCGCATGCAGAATTTTATTAAAATCAAAGTCGTTTCTTAAGTTCGGATCGAGTTTATTCTGAAACTTTTCATACTGTTTTTTGAATCGGGCGATCTCGTCTCGCAGGGGGTTGAGGTCTACATCTTTTTTTGGATCCAGCTTGATCCGTAATTTCCTAAGAAGCTGAGCATCATTAGAAAGCTCAGTGGAAATTTCATTCAATTCTTTCTGTTTTTCCTCAATAGTATTTTTTAAGGAATGATCAAGGTCGCAAGCAATGTTTACAAATCCGAGGCCAGGGTTGATATGCATAAAATATCCTCATTAAGATTTTTTAAACCCCAGTTTACGCCTTATTGATCTACCTGGCAATAGCTAAAATTTTTTTAATATTTAAAGATTCCGAAGATTTATTTGAATTCCGTGTAAGGCACGGGTGCTGTCGAAACTGGCAGAGTGGTTTCGGTATATAAAACTTTGACATCCAGCATCGACTCGGCGAAGACAACTTTTTTCCCATCGATCTCCATCAGATACATAGTTGTTTTTGGACTAAGCAGCCTTTTTTCAAGAATTTGTAATGAGTGGGACTTCATCCCAAAGGTGTGGCGATTGTTGGAAATGCGGCGCAGGACCCAAACGGTGAAAAGAATGAGCGTGATCAGCCCCACAATCGAAAGAAAAGTTTTCAATATAGCATTTTGAAAATTTTTATTTTGCTCCTTAATAGCCGTATTATCCGAATCTTGACCCTCTTTTTCGGTTTCGGTCGATTTCTGGGTTTCTACGGGGGTGATCGGTTTTGTTGCCTGCGCTACAACAGCCTCCTGCTCAGTTACAGGATTTAAGGGAGGAGGGGCTGGAGTTTCGGCGTTCAAGATGGCACAGGATAAAATAATAAAAAACAGTTTTTGTCTCATTGCCTGCCTTATGACTACAATGAATCGAATCTAATTTGAGTGGGGTCTTAATTGCAAGAGTTCTTACTATGCCCCTTTGCTTTTTTCTATGAAAAAGGTACTATTCTTCTCAATGCGCAAAAGAAACGATTTAGCCTTGAAGGCTTTTGAACGACACTTTCAGGAGGAGACCGGGCTCGTCCATTTTGGAGTGGTGGCACCGATTGCTGAAAACTGTTTTTTCGCCTTAGCCCTTTTAAGGAAAAAAGAGCAAAAGACCATGATCGATGGGAAAGAGCTTCTTTTGCGACTCTCTGCTTACCAGAGTGATGGGGGGTTTTTTCCGGATGCGATCCATCTGATGCATCATAAAGGGTTTTCCTGGAAAAAAAATTTGCTGATTGCGGCGTCCCTTTCTGTATCGTTAGAGGAGTTTGAGCGGATCATGGACAAACACTCCAAAGAGCATCTTCAACTGTCGCTCAAAAGAGTTGTAGAGGCTCTCTTTAGTGTCGAGTTGCCTGCCGAGCTGCGCTTTTTATTAGAGATTATAGACAACAAAATTCCCGAGACGATCTACGAACCAAACCATTTTGAGGCCGTTGTTCTACTAGTAATAGCGCACAAGATTGCAAAAGATCCTTTCCTCAAAAAAAGGATTGAAGGCAAAATTGGGGAGTTTGTGGTCAAGGGATTTCCTATGTATCAGGGTCCGTTCGAAGGGCTCAAGCAGGTGAAAGGATTCCCGTTGAAGTCCTTATTGGAAATTTCGTTGACCCCTGAAGAGGATCTCAAAGAGGAGGGGGCTATTTTAGATCCGGTTTGGATGGAGTCTGTGTTGGGATCAACGCTCGACTTTCTGATCGGCAAAGCCCAAAGTGTTCGCCATCGTGAGACAAATGAGAAGACTTCAGTAGCTACAAGAGCATTTTTAGAGTTAGAAAAGGGGTGTACGGCCTGTTTGGTTTTGGACCATAAAGCGACTTTTGATGCTGAACGTTCTGTGTACATTATAAACCTTGAAGGGGATTATCAGGAGGATGCGCATGAGATTGGGCTTTACTTGACTTTGGATCCCTTAATCGCTGTCTTCCTCAACGGATCTACCTCCTCTGTCTTTGGTGAAAACGATCTTGTAAAGATTGTTTCAAAGGAGAAAACGATCCCCATAAAATTCAGAATCCTTGGGGAGGGGAAATTTATTGGTCATATAAGCTTGGATGCAAAGCCTTATGAGATTGAAAAGGGGGGGCTTTACGACCGCAAAATTTCGATCAGGACGGTGGAGCGTCCCCCAGTCTGTAAGATAGAGCTGTTTGTCGGATGGAACGGTGAAGAGTGCCCCTTTTGAAGGGAGCAATTTATCGGATGGAACGGCGAAGGTTGCCCCTTTTGAAGGGGGCAATTTGTCGGATGGAACGGCGAAGAGTGCCCCTTTTGAGGAGGGCTTTCTTTAAACCAGCGATTCGGCTTTCGCATCTTCGGTTTGCGTCGGCCTTCCCATGACTCCCAGTCCATGGTCGACATAGATCACCTGCCCCGTGATTGCACAGCTCATATCGGAGCTAAGGAATAAAGAGGTGTTTGCGACATCTTTGGCTTCCAAATCCCTTTGAAGGGGTGCATTCAAAAACGAATACTGGATCATCGAATCGATCATGCCGATAGCACGTGCTGCGCGCGATGCGAGAGGTCCGGCGGAAATCGCATTTACCCGAATCTTTTTTTCTCGCCCCAGCTCATAAGCCAGGTAGCGCACGTCTGCTTCCAAGGCGGCTTTTGCAGAGGACATTCCTCCACCGTAGCCGGGGATCACCTGCTCTGCAGCCCTATACGTCAATGTGAGACAAGAGCCATTTTCGTTCATGATAGGAGACAGGTGGGAAACAAGGCTGATGAACGAGTAGCTTGAAGCGCTGAGAGCGTGCAGGTACCCATCTCTTGAGGTTTGGGAAAGGGGGTTTTTGATTTCTTTAGCATTGGCAATCGCATGGACAAATACATCGACGCTTCCAAAATCCTTTTCGATCCGTTTTGCGAATTCGGAGATTGTAAAACCCTCAATCCCTTTGTAGCGTTTGTTCTCTCTCACATCTAAAGGAACATCGTCGGGATAATCATAGAGAGCATCCAAAGGATAGATCGCATCAAACTCCAAAGAGGCGCCGTTTTCCAGTTTTCTCGATTCAGCAAATTTTTCATTCACGAGGATCTGCTCCAGGATTCCCATCAAAGGGGGCCATGTGCCAGCAATCACTTTTGCGCCTAGGTTTTTAAAGGCTTTTGCGATGGACCAGGCAAACCCCGCGTCATCTCCGATTCCGGCTATCACAACCACTTTTCCTCTAAAATCCCACGGGTTCATAACTCTCCTTGATGAGCGAATTGTTGAAAAGAATATACTACGAAGTTTCTTTTCTTGTTAACCCCGTTTTGTGTATATTTGAACCTGTGGCAACAAAAACTAAAACTCTTGCTCTGCGAGTGATCATCTTCGAGCATTTAGACGAAGACATGCCCCTCTTTGTGGAACTTTTTTGTCCACATGCCAAAGAGTACACCACTCTCGAGGCGCTTTACTCCTCCATTGAAAATCCGAGTTTTTTTTCAGAGAAAGATCCAATCTATGTGAGGGTCGATACCCTTCCGAAAAAAATACGTTGGGATCTTTTGAAAGATTCTGATGTGGGGGTCACCCTTTTTTTCTCGAAATCCCTTAAGGATGCCGACGGGGTCGAGTGCCATAATTTTTCGTCGGAAAAACCTTGGGAGAGGCAGAAGCGGCTGTACCAATGGATTGCACATTTTTGCCAAAAGCAAAAAAAAACCTTGCATAAGGGTGCATTTGATCGGCTTTTTCGGATTTCAGAGGGGTTTGGATTGGCGATTCTTCGGAAAGTGGAGCAGATTCTTTTAACGTTGGAAGCGCCGCAGATCACCCCGGAGATCCTTGACAAGTACCACCTTTATGAAACAGAGCCCAGTGATTGGGAAAAGGCAAAAGAGTTGCTGTTTCGCCCTAGGCATTCGCTCCGCCCGGATCCGCTGGATATGCTCGGATTTATTTCAAAACTGCGACAGGAGGTCTATTACAATCTGTTTTGTTTTGAAGACAGTCCAAAAGTAGCGATTCCGCCGTTTAGGAAAAAAGAGATGGGGGAGAAAAAAAATGAACGGGAGGCATTGGGTAGAAATTTTTTCTACGCCATGCTCCCGCTTTTGCTCGAAGTGGAGATGCTAGCCAAAAGCGGTTCTTTTTCACAAGAGATGCTTTACGATCTTTTGTACACAAGAATTGGAGGGCTACACCAGTTCTAAGGAAAAACTACTGTGCCGGTTGCCTAAGATTCCAGCTGTACTTTATCCTAAATGCTTCCATCGTAGATGCCAAAAAGCTTGGGAGAATCAACAAAGAGGCGCAATCGCCTATTTTATCCAAAATTAAATGAAAGCTGGTTTTCGGTTCTGTGTAAGAGCGCTCTTTGATAAAAAGTATGGTGATGAACCGGGCAAGCGTGTTTAAAGCGATAGAGGCATAAGCTGTCCGCTTATAGATTTCTAAGTAGCGATTTTCTTCATTTTCAAATTTGACGTTTAGTGGGGAGGGGGCCAAAAGGGAAAAAACAGTTTCAATTTTCATAAAAACTCCATTTATTGATCGAGAAATAATAATTAAATTTACTTTTTTTTACCATCGGTATTTTTTAGACCTTTTGGGTTTTTAAATAAAGACGGCCCCATGACCGTGAGCCTACCCTGATCCTATTTCAGCCAATTAAAAATTTTTATTATGATTGAATCTGACCCGTGCAGCTTCAGTTAAAGTCAGGAATAGTGAGGGGATCATAAGATCAGTTGCTATATCAAATACTATATCTAAATATTTAAAAAAACGACGTGATTGATTGGGAAATAGAGTGTAGCCTATCCCTTCTGTAGTATAGAGGGCAAGACTGACCCACATGGTCCTCTTGAAAAGTTTTAAAAAGCGGTCTTCACCATTCTGAAATTTTAAGTCGGGGTCAAACAAGCCGATGAGGGGCATGATGCTGTCAATTTTCATTTCTAAAATCCTATAATTTTTATAAAAATTTACACAAAAAGTCTTTTTAGAGCAACTCCATTTGCACAAGGTCGTAAAACTTTTTGCCCGCCTCGGTCAAAACGTAGGAATTTTCCCCCTGTTGAATCCATCCCTTATGGATGAGTTTGTCGATAGCCTGCTTGATTGAGGGGGCTAAAAGGGGTGTTTTGGGGATACCCTCTTTCAATCTTAATAGGAGTCCAGCCTGCTCTTTTTGTAAAAGCGCCGTGTCGAGCTCCTCTTCATACTCTATGGGGTCCTTGTTGTAAGCGAGTGCGGTAAAATATTTGTTTAAATTTTTTGTACACTGAAATCTTTTTTGGCCAAAGAAGCTCCATGCTGACGGGCCTATCCCCACAAACTCTCTTGCGGTCCAGTATCCTATATTATGTCTTGATCGTTGGTTTTGTTTGCAAAAAGCCGAGATCTCATACCGATCAAAACCATAGGATTCAAGGGTTGCTACCGCAGTATCTAGCATCTCAAGACACGAGGCATCAGGCGGCCGCTTTTTTTCCAAAACCTCTTTTGAACGGTAGAATTTAGACCCCTCTTCGATCATAAGATTGTATAGTGAGAGGTGGGTGATGGGTAGATCTTTGACAACCTTAAGGGTCTCGATAAGATCCCCTTTTGTCTGATCCATGAGTTCAAAAATCAAGTCGATGGAAATATTTGTGATATTTGCATCCAAAAGATTCTCGATCGCCATAAGGGCATGCCCTTTATTTGCACTCCGTCCCAGAAAAACAAGCTCTTTATCAACAAAAGACTGCACACCTAAACTGACACGATGGATTCCCAAAGAAAAAAGGAGTGCTGCGAATTCCTTTGAGACGTCCTCCGGGTTCGCCTCTAAAGTCCACTCAATAGCCGGATCAAATGCGACCGGCAACGCGCGGATCTTTTTTACAAGGGATTGCAAAAAATCGGAACTGACCACAGAAGGGGTGCCCCCTCCAAAATAAACAGAGACAAGGTTTCTACCCGTAAGCTGCGGGCTGATCTGATCGAGATGAAGGATCAAAGCTTCTAGAAGCAGATCCTCAGACTCTTTCGAGTAGGGGAGGACAAAAAAACTGCAGTAGGGGCATTTTTTACGGCAAAAGGGGAGGTGAACGTAGAGGCTGATCTCTTTTGCCATGGAGGGGATTACCAGTCGTCCCTCTCGGGATCCTGGATCATCCGGGCACGCTTCCAACGGTTGCGCTCACTAAACGGATCCTCGTCATACTCCTGAGATCCTCTCTCCGATCCCTCTTCGAAATCCTCATCCTCAAACAACGTTGAAGGATCGTCATCCTCATAGGAGCGCTCATCCATATAGCTGATTTCGGAATGGTCTTCCTCGACCCCGATTTCCGGCATCGACTGCGGATCGTATCCCTGGTTTTGTTTGTTCCGCTTGGGTGCGATAAAATCTTCCGTTTCACCGCTCTCTTTGAGATACTGCAGGCGCTGCCTCTCTTCTTCGATCTTGGCGCGGATCCCCTCAATTTCAACTTGGTATTTCTCTCGTTCTTTTTTAGGGACAAGATCATGCTCAAACATCTTTTGAAGATCGGCTAATTCAATCTCTAGTTTTCGGAGTTTCTCGGACTTCATAGTGCCTTTGGAAAAAAAACTTTCAGTATTTTAGCAGACTCCTAGAAAATGTCAAGAGTTGAAAAAGCCCTTTTAGATAAGAAAAGGGGCAGGGGGAGATTGATGCCAAAAATGTGTCCGTACGGCCATAGTTGCTAAAGGGTCTTTACCGTGTCGGGAGCTAACAAAACAATCGATGGTTTGAGGGGTCTTTACCGGGTCGAGAGCTAACAAAACAATCGATGGTTTCAGGGGTCTTTACCAGGTTGGTGGCTTACTAGGTAATCGTTGATCCCTGGGGTCTTTACCGGGTCGAGAGCTAACAAAACAATTGATGGTTTGAGGGGTCTTCACCAGGTTGGTGGCTTACTAGGTAATCGTTGGTCCCGGGAGTCTTCCGGGTCGAGAGCTAACAAAACAATTGATGGTTTCAGGGGTATTTGCGGGGAAAAGAGCTTACAAGACAATCGTTGGGGCCTTCCTTTATTTTTTCAAGGGGCTTAAAGCTCTTTTCTGCTCTAATTGACCGGTTAGGTTTGGGCCAAACCCATACTATTTTATCCCCAACTTTTTTGAGAATTTTCCCCTCGTGTTCTTTAGGTTCATTAATTTGGTACAACTGTTTTGCTGTTTTGGCAAAAGCCACGATCCCGATGGCAATACCGGCTACGAGGGCGATTTTGCCCGGGTTTCGGGCTACAAATTGGGACACAGCTGTAGGCAATGAGGTGCCTAAATTACGTATACTGAACATCTAACACCTCTGGGGGCTTATGATGTACAATTATAACATATTTTTATAAAAATTTTAACAAAAAATCGGGAGGCCCTTCGCTTACGACTCCTCACGAATGAGCCTATTCACCTCATGATATGGCTATATATAGAGTGGTTTACGACGGGGTAAAAAGGGGGGGGCGGGACTGTAGATTTAGACGTTTTTACACCACTGGATCATCCTGTTTGAGTAGGAGACCACCTTCGAAAGGATCACGTGCAGAAAAAGGGTCCGTTTGGAAATCTTTTTCCCCCCGTTTGACAGAACCCTCAACGTTGAGAGGGCCAAAAGGGTATTAACCAGGCAAAAACGTCTGATTTCGGGTTCGCATTTGGGGAGCAAGCAGACGTAGTCGAGCGCTTTGTGGAGAAAATAGCGCGTTTTTTCGATGAGTTTTTTTAACCCGTTTTCGGAGCGAAAAGGGCCGGGGATCCATTCGACACCTCGGGTCCGATCTTGCTCAATGTCTTTTAAAATATTGGTGAGCTGCAGCCCTTTTCCGAAATCATCGGAAAGTTCTAAAAGGGCCCTCTTTTTTTGCTCGAATTTTCCAACATGGCAGAAAATTTCGGTCAGCATTTCCCCAACGCAACCGGCGACGTAGTAACAATACTCCTCCAATTCTTGCATGGTGCGGACTCTTTCGTCTCCCTTCCGTTCAAGGAATTTGAGCATCCCGGTCCCCATCACCTTTCCCACCCTGTAAATACTCTGCTGGATCACTTTGTCGTAGGTCAAAATTCTCTCAATAAGTGCCGAGGCATCTTTTACCAGGGCTCGCTCTGCCTCTTTTGTGCTTTTCGTTAGTTTGGGGAGGACCTCCTCAAGAAGCTGGGGGATTGTTTCGGGCGCCTCTAGCACCTCGATCCAGATTTTGATATAACGGGCCTGTTCTTCAAATGTGAGCGCCTCCTCATCTTCGATAGTGTCGAGAATTCTTAAAAAAAGGTAGGCATCGGTAATGACGGGGATCAAAGGGGCATTCAGCATCGGGATCGTGAGGGCAAAAGTGCGGGACACTTGGCGCAAGATATTCATTTGCATCTCTATTTACTGCTCCTCAAAAAAAATCCCCTTTTCACGGGAACCTATTATCTTACACAGGAATTTATTAAAAAAACAGAATTATTGCCACTAAACGGACGCCTAATAATGGTCTCCAGGAAAAAATATCCCCCATAATCTTTTTTTTTGTTATGGGGCAAGGGTAAAAGGGACATAATAGTTTTTCGGTATGAGCGAGATTTTTTTCTTCAATCAGGATTATTTGGAAAAAGCCTACGAGGACTACCTAAAGGACCCCGCTCTTGTGCCTAAAGAGCTTGCTCTATTTTTTAAAGGGGTGGAGTTTGCGTATCAGGGGGCAGCCCCAACGATCCCTACCTCCCCGATCCAAGACTTGTCCTTAAAAGTTTTTAAACTGGTAGACGACTATAAGCGGTGCGGACACTATAAAGCATCTACAAATCCCCTATGCGAAAGCGGCCTAGTCCCAAAGGAGCTGGTCCTTAGTGAGCATGGGCTAAGCGAGGCGGACCTTGAAAAAACGGTTCTGACTTTTAATATGATGAAAGAGCCGACAGCCCCCCTCTCAAAGCTTTTGGAAACTTTGAAAACTCGCTACACGGGAAATGTGGGTTTTGAGTACATGCACATGCAGGACGCCCCCCTTGTGATCGAGGAGATTGACCGTTATTTACTCGACGAATGGAACACACCGTTGGATGCGAACGAAAAAGAGCTTCTATTCAAAGGGATCAGGCAGGCGGAAAGCTTCGAGGCCTTTTTGCATAAGCGGCACATGGGGAAAAAACGGTTCTCTTTGGAGGGGGCCGAAAGTCTCATTCCGATGTTGGAGCATATTATCAGCGATGCGAAAAATAAAGACTTTGAAGAGGTTATTATCGGAATGGCTCACCGGGGGCGATTGAATGTTTTGGCTCATAGTCTTGAGAAGGATATAAGTCAGATATTTTATGAATTTGAAAGTGAGTACGAACCCGCATTTTCGGGCTCCGGAGATGTGAAATACCATATGGGGTACTCCAAACAGCGGCACGGAGTAGAGGTTTTGTTGGCTCCGAACCCAAGCCATCTTGAGTCGGTCGATCCGGTGATTTTAGGGATGTGCCGCGCCAAATCGGACATGAGCAAAAAAAATTGCGCCTTTCCGATCACCATACACGGGGATGCCGCCTTGGCAGGGCAAGGGATAGTCTACGAATGTTTGCAGGCGATGCACCTTGAAGGGTATTCGGTAGGAGGCGGTCTACATATTGTCATCAATAACCAGGTAGGATTCACGGCGCTTCCCGAAGAGAGCCGCTCGACGGTGTACTGCACCGATATTGCAAAAGCGTTTCACTGTCCTGTGTTTCATGTCAACGCGATGGATCCGGTCCAGTGTATCAAAGTCACAAAGTTAGCTTTTCATCTGGCCAAAAAATTTCAAACCGATGTCTTCATTGATCTTATGGGTTACCGTAAATATGGACACAACGAGGGTGATGAGCCCGGCTATACCCAGCCGCTCATGGTAGAGAAGATCAAAAAAATGCCCCTAGCCTCCAGTCTCATCCCCATGGATCAGGAGTTTCGTCAAAAAACGGAGGAGGCGATCGAGGCCCATTTTGAAGCGATGTACCAAGAAGCAAAAAAGCTTGTTGGAAAAAAGAAGGAGGTACACCATCCTCAAGCTTCCGATTTGGGGAGGGTGTCATCAAATATCCCTTTAGAGCGGGCCAAAAATATTTTAAAGAAAATTGCAACGGTCCCCTCCGATTTTGCTATCCATCCACGACTGAAAAAAATTCTGGAAGAGCGCGGGGTGAAGGGGCAAATGGATTGGGCTATGGCGGAAGCGATCGCATTCGGCTCTTTACTTGAAGAGGGGGTTAAGGTGCGCCTTTCGGGTGAAGACTCGAGGCGGGGAACTTTTTCCCATCGGCATGCGGCAATCGTCGACCAAAAACTGGGTAAGGTGCATATCCCCCTAAACCATTTGAGCCCCAACCAGGCAGAATTTACAGTGATCAACTCCTATTTATCGGAATACGCGGTGATGGGTTTTGAGTATGGGTATGCGTTGGTGCATCCCAAAGCGCTTGTGATATGGGAAGGGCAGTTCGGCGATTTTGTGAACGGCGCACAGATCATCCTCGACCAATATTTGATGTCTGCAGAGACGAAATGGGGGGTTGCATCGGGTCTGGTGCTCTATCTTCCGCACGGTTTTGAAGGGCAGGGGCCAGAACACTCCTCAGCCCGCATCGAGCGGTTTTTGGAGCTTGGGGCCGATAAAAACATCGTGTGTGCCATACCCACTACAACGGCTCAATTCTACCATTTGTTGAGGCGGCACGGAGTTTCAAATCCAAAACGTCCTTTGATTATTTTCACTCCGAAAAGCCTCCTTAGGGATGAGAGGACCTTTTCGGATTTGGAAGCGGTGGAAAAGGGGGCATTTGAACCCATTTTGGAGACCAAAGCTGAAAAAGGGGATGGACCCACCTGCATTTTTACATTTGGAAAAATCGTCTACGATATCAAGCAGAAAGCGGCAGAGCTCAATGCAAAACATTTGCATATCTTTGCGATCGAACAGCTCTACCCTTTTGACGATCAGGAATTGATGAAGAGATTGGATGTGGTCAAAAATGTGAAGAAATTCTTATTTGTCCAGGATGAGCCGAGGAATATGGGCGCCTATCCTTATCTAAGGCCTAGGATCGAGGCGCTTCTTATGGGTAGAAATATGACCTTTGTCGGTCGCAACGAGTCGAGTTCTCCGGCATGTGGTTCGCCTAAAATTTCGGCAATCGAACTAGAAAAGATCCTGAAGGAGATTTTTGATGAAAGATAGAATCGAGGTGCAGCTTCCGGCTCCGGGGGAATCGGTCAAGGAGGTCTTTGTGAGCCGCCTCCTTGTGCAAGAGGGGGATATAGTTTCTAAGGATGCCCTATTATGCGAGATTGAATCGGATAAAGCGACGATGGAGGTCGTTGCACCCAGCGCCGGAAAAGTCCATTTTAAAGTAGCGCCGCAAACAGCCTATCCGGTGGGGACAGTTGCAGTAGAAATTGACACCGCATTCCAACCGCAGGCGACATCTGTAAAAGTGGAACCCCCTCAGAAGGACCTAAAAAAATCCAACCCTGTAGAGCCGGCGCCTTTGGCAGAAAAGCCTGTAGGAGAACCAAAAAAAGGGGATCCGGAGCAGGGTCATGCAGTTCGGCAGGGGATGAAGGAGTTTTTGGCTCTTGGGTTGAAACCGGAAAAACAATCGCAAGAGAGCGTCTCGTCTCAGCCTGAGGGGACCAAAGAAAAAGAGCGGCGCGAACCGATGAGCCTCATTCGTAAAACGATAGCAAAAAGGCTTGTTGATGTGAAAAACGAGACGGCGATGCTCACCACTTTCAATGAAGTGGACATGAGTGTTCTCCTCCGTTTAAGGAAAGAGCATCAGGAGGCGTTTACAAAAAAATATGGTATCAAGCTCGGCTTTATGGCCTTTTTTACTAAAGCTGTCGAAAGGGCCTTGAAGATGTATCCAAAAGTGAATTGCCGGATCGATAAAGATACCATCGTCCACCCTGACGGGATCCATGTGGGGATAGCCGTGTCTACCGATAGGGGGCTTGTTGTGCCGGTGGTTCGCCACGTGGAGAACTTGTCTTTATCCGAGATTGAAAAAGAGATCGCCGCCCTCGCTGCAAAAGGGAGGGAGGGTAAACTGACCGTTAAAGATTTTGAAGGGGGGTCGTTTACTATCACCAACGGCGGTGTGTTCGGCTCATTGCTCTCGACGCCGATTTTAAATCCTCCGCAGAGCGGAATTTTGGGGATGCATGCGACGGTTGAAAGACCTGTTGCCGTTTCGGGAAAGGTGGAGATCCGTCCGATGATGTACATAGCGTTGAGCTACGATCACCGTATAGTGGATGGTAAGGAGGCTGTGGGTTTTCTGGTGGAGGTGAAACGCTGGATAGAAAACCCCGAAATTGGAGTTTTGGGATTATGAGCAAATCGGTAATTATTGTTGGAGGGGGCCCAGGGGGGTACGTGAGTGCGATCCGGGCTAGCCAGTTGGGTGCTAAGGTCACTTTGATCGAAAAGGGGACAACTCTCGGGGGGACCTGTTTGAATGTCGGTTGCGTCCCATCAAAAGCGCTGTTAATGTTTTCCCACTATATGGATTTGTTGCACCACGAATTTCCTAAAGTCGGGATCGATGCTGCTTTCAAACAGCTCGATTTTGGGGCGATGCAGAAGGAGAAGTCCCGGATTGTCCAAAATCTCACGCAAGGAATTGCTTATCTTGTCAAGAAGAACAAAATCCGTCATGTGCAAGGGGAGGCAAAATTTGTCGGCAAGAAAAAGCTGGAGGCAAATGGGGAAATTTTTGAGGCGGACTATATCATCCTCGCAACGGGTTCGCAACCGATCAGCCTCCCTTTTTTTCCTATCGATGAAAAGCGGGTCTTGTCGTCGACAGGAGCCCTTGCTTTGAAAGAGGTGCCTAAGCATCTTTTGATCATAGGGGCCGGAGTGATTGGTCTAGAGATGGGATCTGTGTACCGTTCTCTTGGTGCGAAAGTCACATTTGTCGAGTTTTTTTCACGTGTATGCCCGAGCTTCGATCCGGATGTTTCCGAAACGATGATGGGGATCATGAAGGGGAGGGAGATCGATTTTCGTTTGAATACCAAGGTTATGGAAGGGGAGAGTTCTCAAGAGGGGGTAAAGCTCCACTGCGAGGGTGTTGAGGGGCGTTTCACGTTGGAGGGCGATTACGTGTTGCAATCGATCGGTAGGCGCCCTGCGACGGCAGGTCTTGACCCTCAAAAAGGGGGGATAACCCTTGATTCCAAAGGTTACATCGAAACAGGCCCTAACCTCGAAACAAGCGTCCAGGGGGTTTTTGCGATTGGGGATGTGGCTGTGGGGCCTATGTTGGCCCATAAAGCTTCCCATGAGGGGGTTGCTTTAGTCGAGAGTCTTTTCGGCCATGCAACCTCGTACAATATTTACGAGGTGCCGAATGTGATCTACACCCACCCCGAGGTGGCCCATGTGGGTTTGACCGAGGAGGATTTGAAGAGACAAAACCTCCCCTTCAAAACCGGAAAATTCCCGTTTAAAGCAAATGCCAGGGGGCTTGTGGAGGGGGATGAAAAGGGGTTTGTAAAGGTGCTTGTGTGCGCTGAAACCAAAAGGTTGATGGGTGCCACTGTTCTTTGCTCCCATGCCTCGGAGATGTTGCCAATGTTCCAGTTGGCACTCCTAAAAAAAATGACCATCAACGAGATCAAACACCTCATGATCGCCCATCCTACGTTAAGTGAAGCGCTCGTTGAAGCCATTCTGAATGCGGACGGTGAAAGCATCCACTTCTAAAGATTTTTTTATTTTATCTATAGAAAAGGGGAAGGGGGTAAGGGTAAGATGTATACGAACCCCGTTTATCCCTTTACCTTTTTTTTTAGTACAAGGCCTAGGAGATGCGTCTCAAGCGCCGATTTTTTTTCCATTTACCGAATGAGAACAGGGTGGGGACTAGCTGTTTGCGCAACGACTCGAGTAAAAAGATTCCCCCGCCCGGGATCAGGGCAATTTTCCAATCGTCGTAGGCTAAAGGATGCACCGCAAACGCCCTCTCCAGAAATGGGATGTAAAGGATCGATAAATGTAAGACAATAGCGACGCTCACCCCAACCAAAAGATAGCGGTTGGTGAAAAGCCCCTGTTGGAATATGGAGATCTCATCGGATCGGAAATTAAAGGCGATGAGCCATTCGAAAATAACAAGCGCTGTTAAGACGGTGGCCCTTGCCTGCTCTAGATTTTCCAATCCAAGAGCTACATAAAATACGCTGAAAATCGATAGGCCGAGGAGCGATGCCATGATGCCGATTCTGTACATCATCCCCACGAATAAAAGGCCGATCCCGGGGCTTCTGGGGGGCTGCTTCAATTCCCGGCCGGTTCTTGGCTCAAGCCCTAAAGGGATCGCTAAAATTACCCCTGTCACGAGATTGACCCAAAGGATTTGGAGCGGTGTGAGCGGTGCAAGACCGAAGTAATAGACCGAAAGGATGAGCCCGAAAAGCTCCCCAAAACAGGTGGTGAGAAGAAAGACGGTGACGTTACGCAACCGGTTGAAAATAGCCCGCCCCTCTTCGACCGCATGCACTACCGAAGCAAAATTATCGTCTAAGAGGATCATGTCGGCCGATTCTTTTGCAACATCGGTTCCGTTTATCCCCATCGCAACCCCAATGTCAGCTGCCTCTAGAGCTGGGGCGTCATTCACCCCGTCGCCGGTCATCGCTACAATATGATTTTTGGATTGGAACGCACGGACAATTTTGAGCTTGTCCACCGGTTCGATACGGGCAAATACCTTCATCATCTCCGCCTCCGCCGCCAACTGCTCCTCATTTAAAAGTTTCACATCGCAACCGCGAAGCACCCCGTTTGTATGGATACCCAGTTTTTCGGCGATCGCTTTTGCGGTAATGGGGCTGTCCCCGGTGATCATGGCAACCTCAATACCAGCCTCCTTGCACTGGCGCACCGCATCGATTGCCTCCTCTCTCGGGGGGTCCATCATCCCCAAAAAGCCGATGAATGTCCCCTCTTTTTGCTGTAAACGCTCCATGTCGAGGTCTCCCCCCTTGTAGTGCATGCTGACACACCCGATGAGGCGTAAAGCCTTTTCGGACATCCTTTGCAGGTGAAATTCGAGGCGGGCAATTTTTTCTTCCGTCAGCTTTTCGGTGCCGTTTTGAGTCAATATGTGGCTGCAGAAAGAGAGGATTTTTTCGGGAGCCCCCTTGATAAAAATCTCATCACCGACCCTATTGGCGTGCACTGTTGCCATATACAAGTGTTCGCTTGAAAAGGGGATCTCATGGACTCTGGGGTGGTTGTAGAAGAGTTTTTCGATATCGAGCCCCCCTTTGATCGCAGCGACCATCAAGGCTCCCTCGGTAGGGTCGCCTATGATGGTCAATTTGCCGTCTTCAACAGTCACCAGGGCGTCGTTGCAGAGGGAGGCCACTACAAGAAGCTGATTGAGGTGCGGGTGCGTTTGAGGATTGACCCGCCCCCCTTCGTTATGAAAAGATCCGTAGGGGGAATCGCCGTCCCCTTCAACAATGATCTCGTGGCCGTCGATGTAGATCTCGGTCACTTTCATCTGGTTGAGTGTCAATGTCCCTGTTTTGTCCGAGGCGATAAGGGTTGTGGAGCCCAGAGTTTCTACGGCGAGGAGTTTACGGACAATCGCATTTTTTTTTGCCATCTCGGACATCCCGAGAGCGAGAGTGATCGTGAACGAGGCGGGGAGACCCTCAGGGATCGCAGAGACCGCTGCGGAGACGCTCAGCATAAAAATCTCGGCAATCCCAAGACCCTGGTCTAGAGAAATGAAGACAAAAAAGAGGATCGCGATGGCAATCATCGGTAAAATCCAGAAGCCGATCGCCTCCACGTTTTTTTGTAGAGGGGTTTTTTGCTCCTCTATCTGTTTGAGAGAGCCAGCAATCTTCCCGAGCTCGGTGTGCATCCCCGTGCTGATCACAACTGCTGTCGCTTTTCCTCCGGATACGGTCGTACCCATGAAAAGGAGGTTCACCCGGTCGACCAGCGATAAGGGTTCCAAAAGTGTTTTTGCGAATTTCTCAACTGGCACCGATTCTCCGGTTAAAGTCGATTCGTTCACCCGTAAATTTACCGTTTCGACGACCCTTAGATCTGCAGGGATCCTGTCGCCGGGCTCTAAAATCACCACATCGCCCGGGACCAGATATTTGGAGTCTAAAGAGATTACCTGCCCGTCCCGTTTCACTTTGCACCGGTGCGCTGTAAGTTTTAGAAGGGCCTCCATCGCCCTTTCCGCCTTCGCCTCTTGCACAAAACCGATGATCGCCATAAGAAGCAAGGTACTGAGGAGGACGATCCCGTCCGTATAACTCTGGATAAAGAATTTGAAAAAACAGGCGATTAAAAGGATCAAAACAAGGGGATTTAAAAACTGGCGAAAAAACAGACTCAAGAGGGACTTTCGCTTTTTCTCCTCAAGAAGATTGACCCCGGTCTTCTGTAGCCGGAGTTGAGCCTCCCCCTCGCAAAGACCCCCAACATCGGTGCAAAGAAGGTGAAACACCTCCTCCAAACCTTTATTATACCACCGAATATCATCTGCCATAAACCCGATCCATACCCGATATGAAGCCAAAAGTCAAACAAACAAAAAAGGGCAGCTCCTGATGGAACTGCCCTTTTTGGCTATCGAGAATGACTCTCAACCTAATTATGCTTCTCCTTAAACTTGCGCCGCTTCACCACCTTGCTCCGCTTGAGCAGCTCTAAGAGCAAGTTGCTCAGCCGTATTTCGTTGATGCTCTTCAGTCAATACACGACTGCGTTGCTGCCCTTCGTAATAAGCATCTAATTGTGCCTGTAACTGTTGAGCATGCATGTCGTCTCTTATACGTGGATTTGAAAGTTCTCTTTTTAATTTAATGTGGGAGTAAGCAGTCACTGCAGTACTAATTAAGGCCGTACCTACAGCAGTACAACAACAAGAGAATATAAGTTTAATAACAACAGCCCCAGCTGCAGCCTTTATACCACCAAAAGCAAGAGCAGCGCCTATTCCACCGAGTAGCGCTACGACTGGAAGAATTTTTTTGTAAAAAAGTGCTTGGACAGCTACAGCGACAACTAATACTGCTACTCTTGCACTGAAAGATAGAGCGTTTGACACCACCCCGGCAATAGCAGCAGCAATCGTCCCGAGCCCTCTTAGATACTTGTCGTTACTTGTGTCGTGTATATACGCATTTAATGCTTTCAATGGTTCACCTGGAACTTCGGAGTACGCAAATTTGGCAATCTTTTTAAATACTCCAAATTCAGTAAAGGAGCTGTCGAGTCTTTCAATTCGGTCTTTAAGATGGCGATCAAAAGCTCCACTCATATCATAACTAGCAAAGTCTCCAATTTTTTTTGATGCTTCAAATAGATTTATACCGAATTCTGTTTCTTTTTTGGTTGCTCTCAGATCGTTACAAATAGTATCCAATTCGTTATCCGTTACAGTTTTATGAATATTAGCATCTCTGTAGTTTATTAAGATTCTGACTTCTTTTGCTCTAGTTAGCGCCTCATCGATTACTGCTCGGGCTTCTGAATAGAATCTCGGTGAGACCTCTCTTAGATAATCATCTAGTCGTTCTAGTTGTCCTAGGGTGGCATTCGGATCTGTAATAACCTTTATAGCCTTTTCAATTGCAGCGTTAAATGTTTTTTTTGCTGTATTTAATTGTTCACGACGACTCGGTTCTTTTACACTTGAGGATGTTTCTACCCCTTCTGAAGAACCAACAGCGTTAGCTGAAGAAGCATCATCAGCGTTAGCTAAAGAAGCAGCGTCAGATCTACGAAAAAATTGGAAAATGCCTGCTAAAAAACTACTATTGTTACGACTTGGCCGAGGCGCTCCCGCTTCATCTGTGGCTGAATCTACACTAGAACTGTGACCTGCTGGACTAGAAACGTGACTTTCTGAACCTACAGCTTGTACGTTTCGACCTGCAGCTTGTACGTTTCGTCTAAAAAAAGAGCAAAATCTATCAAATCGCGAACGTTCCGCTGGCGCTGGCGCTGACGCTGACGCTTGTTCTTGGCTTCGGGAAAATGCATCGTGAGCGACAGTGTCTGTTCTTGTTGCTGCTGCTACTCCGCCTCTGCCTGGTAGGCTTGGTGTATCGCTAACTGGTACTGGATGTTGCTGAGATGCTGCTCCGCCTCCGATTGTTGTTAAAGCGTCTTGAAGTGGACTAACCGCGTCTTGGTGGATCCCATTCCCAAATCCTGTTGCTGTATGCATAAACTTTTCCTTTGGTTTTTTCGTTTATGAATCTATTATATAATAATTTTTATTAAATAATAAAGTAAAATTAAAAAATATT
>Ga0194124_10000079_pt1 | contig 145883 bp, 135 predicted proteins | sample TA2KigCas0mmetaG_FD_148605 | JGI IMG/M metagenome (GOLD analysis project Ga0194124, IMG submission 148605) | Freshwater microbial communities from Lake Tanganyika, Tanzania - TA2015031 Kigoma Deep Cast 0m | ecosystem: Environmental > Aquatic > Freshwater > Lake | place: Tanzania: Lake...
GGGGGCCGTCGCCGCGGAGTAACAACCCTCCCTGTCATCCTGACCGCAGAGAGGGATGACAGGAGTGCCGAGACGGAGTTCATGACGATGGGCAAGCCAACCGGCTTCCTCGAGATCGAGCGCCAGGACCGGGGCTACGAAAAGGTCGAGGCGCGCCTGAAGACCTGGAAGGAATTCGTCCTGCCGCTGCCGGCGGAGTCGGTCCGCCAGCAGGGCGCGCGCTGCATGGATTGCGGCATCCCGTTCTGCCACAACGGCTGCCCGGTCAATAACCAGATCCCCGACTTCAACAACCTCGTCTATCGCGACCAGTGGCGCGACGCGCTCGAGGTGCTGCACTCCACCAACAACTTCCCGGAGTTCACCGGCCGCATCTGCCCCGCGCCCTGCGAGGCAAGCTGCGTGCTGAACATCGACGACAACCCGGTGACCATCAAGACGATCGAATGCGCCATCGTCGATCGGGGTTGGGACGAAGGCTGGATCATGCCGCAGGCGCCGGCGAAGAAGAGCGGCAAGCGCGTCGCCGTCGTCGGCTCGGGTCCCGCCGGCATGGCCTGCGCCCAGCAGCTCGCGCGCGCGGGCCATTCAGTGACGCTCTTCGAGAAGAGCGACCGCGTCGGCGGCCTGCTGCGCTACGGCATCCCCGATTTCAAGATGGAGAAGCATCTCATCGACCGCCGCGTCAGGCAGATGGAGGCCGAGGGCGTCGAGTTCCGCATCGGCGTCGAGGTCGGCATGACGATCTCGGTGAAGTCGCTGCTCGAGGGCTACGACGCCGTGGCGCTGACTGGCGGCGCCGAGTGGCCGCGCGACCTGGAGGTGCCGGGCCGCGAGCTCGACGGCATCCACTTTGCGATGAGCTTCCTGACCCAGCAGAACAAGCGCGTCGCCGGCGACGACGAGGCGCGCGCGGCGCCGCGCGGCACGATCTCGGCCAAGGGCAAGCACGTCGTGGTGATCGGTGGCGGCGACACCGGCTCGGACTGCATCGGCACCTCGAACCGCCAGGGGGCCGCCTCGGTGACCCAGCTCGAGGTCATGCCGCAGCCACCGGATAAAGAGGACAAGGGCCTCACCTGGCCCGATTGGCCGCTGAAGATGCGCACGTCGTCCTCGCAGGAGGAAGGCGCCGAGCGCGATTTCGCCGTGCTGACCAAACGCGCCATCGGCGCGAACGGCAAGGTCACGGCGCTGGAATGCGTTCGTGTCGAGTGGGTCAAGGACGCCTCCGGCCGCATGGCCATGCGCGAGATCGCCGGCAGCGCCTTCGAGCTGAAGGCCGATCTCGTGCTGCTGGCGATGGGCTTCCTCGGCCCCGTGCGCAAGGGCATGGTCGAGCAGTCCGGTGTCGAGCTCGACCCGCGCGGCAACATCAAGGCCAACGTTCTGGACTACAAGACCTCGGTACCCAAGCTGTTCTCGGCCGGCGACATGCGGCGCGGCCAGTCGCTGGTGGTTTGGGCGATCCGCGAAGGCCGCCAATGCGCCTCCGCGGTCGACGCGTTCCTGATGGGCTCGACCGTCCTGCCGCGTTGAACAATAGCCGGGTTGACCCCGGCCACGATGGGTACGACATGGAGGGCGGAGCCGCGGGGTTCCGCCCTCTTCGTTTCCAGAAAGTTCCGGCATGGCCGACAAGGACATCAGGATCGAAACCGACTCACTGGGCGAGGTCGGCGTGCCGACCACGCGCTACTGGGGTGCGCAGACCCAGCGCAGCGTCGAGAACTTCCGCATCGGCGGCGAACGCATGCCGGCCGCGCTGGTCGAGGCGATGGGTCTGCAGAAGAAGGCCGCGGCCTTGGCCAACATCGCGCTGGGTTTGCTGAAGGAGCCGCAGGCCGGCGCGATCCTCAAGGCGGCCGACGAGGTAATCGACGGCACCTTGACCGGGGAGTTCCCGCTGGTGGTCTGGCAGACCGGCTCCGGCACGCAGAGCAACATGAACGCCAATGAGGTCATCGCCGGGCGCGCCAACGAGCTGCTCTCGGGCAAGCGCGGCGGCAAGGCGCCGGTGCATCCCAATGATCACGTCAATCTTGGCCAGTCCTCCAACGATTCTTTTCCAACCGCGATGCACATCGCCGCCGCGCTCCAGGTCGAGCGGCGGTTGAAGCCGGCGCTGCGTGAGCTGCGCACGGCGCTCGTGGCCAAGGCCAGCGCGTTCGAGTCGATCGTCAAGATCGGCCGCACGCATCTGCAGGACGCCACGCCGGTGACCTTGGGCCAGGAGTTCGGCGCCTGGGCGCGGCAGATCGAGCTATCGCTGGCGCGACTCGATGCGGCGCTGCCGCGCGTGCTCGAGCTCGCCCAGGGCGGCACCGCCGTCGGCACCGGGCTGAACGCGCATCCGTTGTTCGCGGAAACCTTCACGCGCGAGATCGCGGCCCTGACCGGCCTGCCCTTTGCCTCGGCACACGACAAGTTCGAGGCGCTGGCGAGTCATGACGCGCTGGTCGAGCTGTCGGGCGCGCTCAACACCATCGCGGTGTCGCTGCACAAGATCGCCAACGACGTACGCCTGCTGGGTTCCGGCCCGCGCGCCGGGCTGGGCGAGCTGGCGCTGCCCGAGAACGAGCCCGGCTCCTCGATCATGCCGGGCAAGGTCAATCCGACCCAGGCCGAGGCGCTGACCATGGTGGCCGCGCGTGTCATCGGCAATCACGCCACCGTCACTTTCGCCGGCGCCAGCGGCCATTTGCAGCTCAACGTCTACAAGCCGGTGATCGCCGATGCGGTGCTGCAATCGGTCCGCCTGCTGGCCGACGCATCCGAAAGCTTCGCACGCAACTGCGTCATCGGCATCGAACCCAATCGGGAGCGTATCACCGACCTACTCGAACGCTCGCTGATGCTGGTAACGGCGCTCAACCCGCATATCGGCTATGACAAGGCGGCCAAGATCGCGCGCAAGGCGCATCTCGAAGGCCTGTCGCTGCGCGAGGCGGCGCTCGCCTCGGGCTTCGTCACAGCGGCGCAGTTCGATCAATGGGTGAAGCCCGGCGCGATGACGCGGCCCGAGGAGCCGGCGTGATCCCCGCCGACGCGCGCGTACGCAAGCGCTCGATCGCCATCGGCCGGCATCGCACCAGCGTCTCGCTCGAGGCGGCGTTCTGGGACGAGCTGGCGCAAATCGCCGCGCGCCGCGGACAATCGCTGGCGGCTTTGGTGGCGGAGGTCGATCGCGCGCGCATCGCCGGGCGCGATCTCGCCAGTGCGCCCAACCTGTCGGGCGCCCTGCGTCTCTTCGTGCTCGGCGACCTGCGCGAGCGGTTGGCGGCACCGAAAGCCTGAAGCGGCTCGGCCACCGGTTAGCGGCCGAGCCCCTTCAGGATATCGCGCACCGGCCCTGGGACCGGGCTCGGTCGCTGTTGCGGTGGCGCTTGCTGCTGCGGTGGCTGCTGCTGCTGCGGCGCGCCGGCACCGCTGGTGGCGATCGCGCGACGCGGATTGTCGACGCTGCCGGTCTGGCGCACCGTGACGGCCGGCCGGCTCGGATCCTCCTGCACGAAGACGTTGAGCGTCGTGTCCTGTGTCCAGGCCGGCAGGTTGATGTTGGCCACGACCATCGCCCAGGCGCGCTCGCCGTCGACGCGTGTGTTGTTCGTGCTCAGCACGCCATCGCGCACGGTGATATCGCCGCTCATCGGCGCGTTGCGGCCGACGAAGCGATCCATGGCGATGCGCACCGCGAGGCCCAGGCCCTCCACGGTGTCGCCGGCGCCGCGCGCGAGGCCGCCGATGACAGGGCCGGTGATGTCGCGCAGCACGCCGGCGGCGCCTTGCGTGGCCGCGCCGCCGACCACGCCGACCGCCTGGCCGGCGATGCGCTCGGCGTCGGTGACGTTGAAACGCACCGTGCCGTTGATCTTGCCGTCGGCGTCCACCGTGCTGACGAAATCATGGACGCTGGCGAGCGAGGCGTTGAAGGCGACGTTGGCGTTCATCACGCCGCCGATACGATTGGACCCCACGACCGCCGGCACGAAACGCCCGAGATTGACGTTGGCCGCACTCACGCGCGCATCGAGGTGCCCCGGCGCGCGCGCGCCGTCGACCTTGCCGGTGAGATCGAGCGCGCCGCCATAGAAGCCGCCGTTGAGGCGCGCGATGGTCAGCACCCCGCCCTTCAGCGACGCCTCGAGCTGGGCGTTCTCCAGCCGCCATACGCCTTTCTGCAGGGTGGCGGCCACCAGCTTGAACTGGCCGTCGAGCGCCTTCAGCGGCGACAGATCGATCGGCGCGCGCGAATGACGCCCGCCACCACCGCCAGCGCTAGCCGCGGCCGGGCCGGCCGCACCGCCGCCGATGAGTTTCTCGATGTCGAGATCGCCGACGCGCAGATCGGCGGTGATCCGCGGTACCGCCGCGATATCGACCCGCACCGAGCCCTGCGCCTGAATGCCCTTGAGCGCGAAATTGCCGCGATAGGACACGACCTTGGGATCGCCCTGCAGCGCGCCGGCGGCGCTGATGTCGCCCGTGACGCCCGGTGGATCCTGGCCGATCGCGGCGAAGAGTCTGCCGAGATCGTCGGTGCGCAGGGAGAAGGCGCTGAAATCATAGCGCGGCCCGCCATGTTGCAGCGCCAGCTTGCCGGTCAGGCGCAGCTGGCTGCCCAGCGCGGCGATCTGCAGGTCGCGCATCGTGAGATCGTTCGCCGTGCCGGCGATGCCGCCCTGGACCGTGAGCGCGCCGATCGGCGCCTTGGTCGGCGGCGGCTGGTGCGCCAGCTTCGCCAGGCGCTCCACGTTGACGTTCTGCGCCCCGATATTGAGGTCGAAGACGGGGGCCGCGCCGAGATTGGCGACGCTGCCCTTCAGGCCCAGCGAGCCGCCAGCGATCCCGGCGATGCGCGCGTCGGCGATCGTCAATCGGCCGCCGCGCAGCGTGACGTCGGCATCGACGCCATCGAGGCGCTCGCCGCCATAGGTCAGTCGCCCGATTTTCGCCTTCACGCGTGCGTCGACGCCCGACAGGTCGGCGGGGGCTGCCGGTTGGGGCGCCGCTCCCTTGGCCGCGGGTCGCGCGGCGTCGGCTTGCTTCGGCAGCCAGGCATCCAGGTCAAGCGCATCGGCCTGCACTTCGAGGGTGATGGCCGGTGGCGCCTTGAGCGCCACGGTCAGCGCGCCTTTCATGCTGGTGCCGTCGAGCTGCGCCGTGGCGTCGGAGATGGAAAGAGTGTCGAGGCCGCTGCCGGCGAGCGTGCCCTTGAGCGAGAAAGCGCCGAGCTTGCTCTGCGGCACCGACGCGACATCGACCTTGAGCCAGGTCAGCAGCTCGCGCAGCTTCTCGCCGTCGAGGCTGATGGTGCCGCGATGCGCCTTGCCCTGCGCGCTGCTCGACGCGTCGAGCCTGGTGCCGCCCGGCAAGATCGCCGCCAATTTGCGCACCGACAGGCTGCCTTGCGCCAACTCCACGTCGACTACGAAATCCTTCACCCCACGGCCGCCGTAGACGATCTCGGTGGCGCGCAGGTCGAGCTTCAGCGCCAGATCGGCCGGCACGCCGACGGGCTGAGCCGCAGGTCTCGGCGCGGGCTTGCCGGGCGCCGGCGCGGCGGTCGGCGTCGTCGGCGCGGCGGCCATCCACTTGTCGAGATCGAGCCGGGTGAAGTTCAGCTTGCCGTCAATTTTCAACGGCGAGAGCGCCACCGACAGCGACCCTGCGCCGGAGTCCTCCCCAAAGCCGAGCTTGAAGTCGCGCGCGACGATCGCCGCCGCCGATGCGTCGAGACCGCCCTCGTACGCCACCTTGCGCGCCAGCGCCGGCGGCAGCTCGGGCGGGGGAGTGCCGGTCGCACGCGCCAGGCGCGTGACGAAGCCGGCGAAATCCGCCGCTGCGAGCTTCACCGAGCCGACATATCGCGGCGCCTTCGCGAGATCCTCGATCGCGCCGGTGAGGCGCAGATCGCCATCGTCGAGCTTCAGCACCGCCTCGACCGGCTGGCGTGCGCCATCGGGGGTCGCGAGGTTCACCTCCAGCGCCAGTCGGACACCGTTGGCCACCATTGTGCCGTTGAGCGTCGCCGGCGCAGGCAGCCCCTGCAGCGAGGCGGTGAGCGCGATCTGCTCCAGGCGTATCTCGCGCTTCGCCCGGGCGTCGATCAGGCTGACCGTGCCGTTCTCGACGACGACGCGCTCGGCGGTGATGCGGTAACCCTCGCCAGCGGCTTTCGGCGGCGCGGCGCCCGCGGCGCTTGGCTGCCGCGACGCCGGTGGGCTGAAATCATAGTTGGCGCGGCCGTCAGCGGTGACCTCCAGCGCGATGCGCGGCTCGACCAGCTTCAGCTCCGATACATCCAACCGGCCGGCAAGCAGGGAAAAGACACCCACCGCCAAGCGCAGCGACTTGGCCTCGATCATCGAAGCCGCCTTGCCACCCGGCATGTTCGACAGCCTGATGTCGGCGGCCTCCACCACCGGCGAGGGCAGCAGGCGCAGCTTCACCGGTCCCGTCATGGCCAGCTCGCGGCCTGTGACGTCGCGGATCGCCGTGGCAATGCGCGGCTTGAAGCTCTCCGCATCGATGAGCAGGGGCGCCGCCAGCAGGGCGGCGACAACAAGCGCGACGAACGCGCCCAGCCCGATCGCGACCTTCTTCAGCATGGGGACCTCAACGCGACGATTCGACCTTATCAAAGGCGGGGAACGCGGCGACAATACGACATGGCCGATATTGTCAACCTGAGGCGGGCGCGCAAGCAAAAGGCGCGACGCGAGCGCGAGGCGCAAGCCGACGCCAACCGGGCGATCCATGGTCGGACCGGCGCCGAGAAGCGCGCCAGCAAGCTCGAGGAGGAGCGCGCCCGGCGCGCACACGCGGCGCACGCCAGGGAAGACGACACGAAATCGTGAAGCGCTGCGCAGCGCCGCCCGTCGTGCGGGCCGGCGTCATGGACGCGCCACGCGCCTCGTGGTGGCGCGTTCGAAGGCGATACGCTCGAAGAAGCGTCTGGTCTCGGCGGTGGCGCCCTCGCCGGCGACGGCGCGCACGCCCATCAGGTCGAGCTTGCGGCCCGTGCGCAGGTCGACCAGCGCCGGCTCGATGCGATGGCCGTTGGCGGCGTCCTCCAGCTCCATCGGCCGGCCGTCCTCGGCGGCGGCGCCGAATCGGTCGCCCCATTCCTTCAGCCCGATGATGATGGGAAACAGCGCCGCGCCTTTCTCACTCAGGCGGTATTCATAGCGCAGCGGGCGCTGCTGGTAGGCGACGCGGCGGAACACGCCGGCCTCGACCAGTCGCTTCAGGCGCGCCGTCAGCACGTTGCGCGCGATGCCGAGGTTGACCTGGAAGTCGTCGAAGCGGCGCACGCCGTAGAGCGCGTCGCGCACGATCAGGAAGGTCCACGGCTCGCCGACGATGTCGAGCGCCGCGGCGATCGAGCAGTTCATGTGGCCGTAGGACGTTCTGCGCATGGCGCGAGTATAGGGCGGCGCGCGCGCCACGCAATCGCGCGCCAGCCCGCTTTCGCCGCGCGAAAACTCAGGCCCATTCCGGTGCGTAGAGCTCGACCGGCCGCGGCACGCCGCGCAGGCGATGCGCGCCCAGCGGCCGCAGCTTGCGCGGGCAAAGCGCGTTGAACTCGGACGAGGCGACGGTCGACACGCCCAGCGCCTTGGTCATGCCCTCCATCCGGGAGCAGCGGTTGACCGCCGGACCGATCACCGTGAAGTCGAGCCGGTCGCGCGTGCCGATATTGCCGAAGGTCACCATGCCGACATGCAGGCCGACCCCGAAGCGGATCGCCTGCCGCCCGGCCTCGGCGCGGCCAAAATTGATCTCGGCGAACTCCGCGTGCGCCTCGCGCGCCGCGTCGTGCGCGCCGGCGGTGATGTCGGGCAGGAAGCCGGCGTCGAGCACCGGGAAGATCGCCATCACGCCGTCGCCGATGAATTTCAGGATCTCGCCGCCGTGCCGCGCGAGCGCGTCGCCCACGGTCTCGAAATAGCTGTTGAGCAGCTCCAGCATCTCGTTGGGCGGCAGTCGCTCGTTGAGCGCGGTGAAGCCGCGCAGGTCGGAGAACCACAGCACGGCGTTGATCGCCTCGCCGTCGCCCCGGCGGATCAGGCCGTCGAGGATGCGCCGCGCGGTCTCGCGACCAAGATAGGTCTCCAGCAAGGTGGTCGAGACGCGATAGTGCAGGTGGCTCTCCAGCACCGGCCCGAGATGGTTCGCCAGCCGCTCGAATTTCGCGATGTCGGGCTGGCTGAAGCCCTCGACGCGGTCGGTCGAGAAGGTCAGCGCCGGCCAACGGCCATGCGCCACCGCGACCGACAGGGCGTAGTAGTCGCGCCCGCCCTCGGCCGCGACCTCGTGCAGCACCGGGTGGTTGTCCGGCGCCAGCCGGTCGAGCCGATAGCGCACCGGCCGGCCGGTGGTCGCCAGCTCGTACAGCGGGCTGCCGATATAGGCCGGCGAATTCTCGATGCCGTGCGGCCGGCCCTGCTCGTAGGCGGGCCGGTCGCGCCGCCATACCGTGCCCATGGCGCGCAGTTGCGGGTGGATGGTCTGCAGGCCGATGGTCAGGCGCCACAGCGGCGCGCCCGTCGCCAGCAGGCGCGCGCATAGCGCGTCGACAAGCGGCACGACGTCGGGCAGCAGCCTGCCCTCGCGCGCCAGCCAGTCGATGACCGGCGCGGGATCCCAATCGGCGTCGCGGCGATCGCCGTCAGCCACCCAGCACCGCCTGGACCTCCTCGCTCGACGTGCGATAGCGCACCGTGGTCGAAAGGTCGGCGATCTTCTCGATATTGGCCGCGACGTCGTCGACCGTGGCCTGCGGCCCCAGCCGCACGCCCGGCCCCTCGCGATACTCGATGCGCGAGAAGTAGCCGGCGCCGGCGGCCCAGATGTCGCCGCTGTGCTGGCACTGCTCGCTGCACAGATAGGCGACCATGGGCGAGACGAATTCCGGCTTCATCTTGGCCAGCACCTCCGGCGTCATCAGGTCCTCGGTCATGCGCGTGCCGGCGACCGGCGCCAGCGCGTTGACCATGATGTTGTACTTCGCACCCTCCAGACGCAGCGCGTTGACGAAGCCGACCAGCGCCAGCTTGGCGCCGGCGTAGTTGGCCTGGCCGAAATTGCCGTAGATGCCGGAGTTCGACGAGGTGACGACGACGCGGCCATAGGCCTTCTGGCGCAGGATCGGCCAGGCGGCGTGCGTGACATAGGCGGTGCCGAGGAAATGCACCTGCACGACGAAATCGAAATCCTCCATGGTCATGTTGGGGAACGACTTGTCGCGCAGGATGCCGGCATTGTTCACGACGATGTCGAGCGTGCCGAAGGCGTCGACCGCGGTCTGCACGATGTTCCTGGCGCCCGCCTTGTCGGCGACACTGTCGTAGTTCGACACCGCTTGGCCGCCGGCCGCCTTGATCTCGGCCACGACCTTGTCGGCCGCGGCGTGGTCGCCGCCACGCCCGTCGCGCGCGCCGCCGGGATCGTTGACCACCACCTTCGCGCCGCGGCTGGCCAGCAAGAGCGCATGCGCGCGCCCTAGCCCGTTGCCGGCGCCGGTGACGATGGCAACGCGGTTGTCGAAACGGATGGTCATGACGGTCCCCCAGCGCTCGCTCTGTCAGGCGCCGGCTATCTAGCACAAGAATCACGCCCCGGCGCCAACGCCGGACTCCTCGCGACTAGACCAGACCCACTTTCTTGGGCGCGAAGTTCGGAAACGCCGCCGCCACGGCCTGCGGCGTGGCCAGTGGACCGCTCATCAGCTCGGCGAGCACGCTTCGGATGTCCGTTGTCATGGCGAGATCGACGGCGTTGTCGAGCACGTCCGACGAGAGACCGGGCCATACGCCGTGCACGCGTCCGCCCGCGATCCGGCGCGCCGATATCAGCATCACGCCCGCGTGGCCGTGATCGGTGCCGTTGCTCCTGTTGGAGCGCAGCCGGCGGCCGAACTCGCTCATCACCACCAGTGCGATATCGTTCAGACGATCGTGCAGATCCGCATGGAACGCGCCCAGCGCCCGCGAGAGCTGGCCGACCAGGTTGGCCAGCCGCGGCGGCTGGTTGTCGTGCGTATCCCAGCCGCCCATGTCGACGGTGAAGGCACGGATGCCGAGATCCATCCTGATGACCCGTGCCACGCTCTGCAGGCCGCGGCCGATCTCGGTCTCTTCATAGACCGCGCCGCCCGCCGGCTGATAGGGCGCGACCTTGCCGTCAGGCTGGCGCAGATGGCCGTCCACCAGCGCGATGCCCCGCAAGGTGCGTCGCGCGGCGAGTTCGAACGCGCCGTGACCATCGTAGAGATGACCCAACACGGTCGCCGCCTGCTTGCCGCCCGGCAGGCCCATGCCGCCCCTGAGATCGGCGGCCGCGACCGTGCCGGGATGCGCGGCGAGCGCATTGGGCACCGCCGTGCTGGCGGCGAAGGCCGGACTCGTGGCGCCGCCGATCGCCGCCAGCCAGCGCGTCATCCAGCCACCCCTGACGCGGCCGGCGTCGTTGCCACTCGCGACCCCGCGCTCGATCAGGTCCTGCGCGTCGAAATGGCTGCGCGTGCCGTTGTCGAGTCCGCAGGCGTGTATGATCGCCAACCGTTTGTCGCGATAGAGATCGAGCAAGGCGGCCATTTCCGGATGCAGGCGGAAATCGAAACCGGCCGGCGCGTTATCGAGGCGCAGGGCGGGCCTGTCACCGTCGGTCAGCAGACGCAGCTCAGGCGATCGACTCGCCACGTAATCGCGGTCGTCGACCGGCGCGACAACCCCCAGCGAATCCATGCCGCCACGCAGGAAGACGTTGACGAGGACCGGCCCGGGGCGGGCGGCCGCACCCGTCTGCGCGAAGGCACGCACCGACGATCCAAGCGCCAGTGCAGGGGCCGCGACGAGGAGATGGCGGCGCGCGAGCATGGCTACCTCATCTGGAAAGCGGGAGTCATGGCGCAGTAGGCCAGCATGCGCCGCGCCAGCGGCAGCGCATCCTTGCGCGCGTTGAACGGCGAGCCAGGCGCCAGGTCGAGGCCGGCCGCGATCGCCCGATGGACCCCGGGCGGCGCCTCGCGATCGAGCAGGAGCCGATGCGCGGTGTCGACCGCCTGCTCCGGCGTGGATTTCTCGGCCACCATTTGCGCGCGTCGCGGCGCGCCGGTCTTCCACGCATCGTCCGCCAGCCCGAGTAGCAACGTCCACCGCATGCGCATCATGCTGGACGAAAGCCAGTAGTCGCTGTCGTCGGGATGGCCTGTCGGCGGTCCCCAGCCGAACAGACGCTGGCCACTGCCGTCGAGCGCGCCGAGAAGAGCGGTCGTTGGCGAGGCATCGATATCGACCGCGCGCGCGAACGACGCATAGAGTTCGAGCGGCCGCTTGATCTTGGCGCCACCCGACCGGCGAAACGCGTCGGACCGCACGATCGCCTCGACGGTTCGCGCGATCTGGTCGGGCTTGCGGCGATTGTCGGTCCATGCCGTGATGGCGGCCGACAGCGCGGCGGCATCGGGCGCATCCGACATCAGCCGCCGGCAAAGCTTGCCGCAGACATAGCGCGCCGTCGCCGGATGATCGGCCACGAGATCGAGCACCTTGAGGCCATCGCTCATGGGCTTCTGGTAGGGCTCGAATTCGGTGGCGAGAATTCGCTTCTGATAGTTGTCGTGCCACATCTCGAGATAAATGAACTTGCCGGTCGTCGGCAGCTTGCGGCCGGGACCCAGGCCGGTGCCATCCTCGATCGTCCAGCCGGTGAAGGCGCGGGCCGCCTCGTAGACGTCCTGGTCGATATAGCCCTGAGGTCGGCCGTCGAGCGCGCCCGGCACCTTGCGCCACTTGTTGTAGAGCGCGTTCAGGTATGCCGGCCGGCCGAGCGTATGCAGCTCGAACAATTCGCGCGCGTAGTTCTCGTTCGCGGCACCGCCGCGCGAGCTGCGGTTGTTGAGATAGATCTGCATCGCCGCGCTGGTCGCCACGGCTTCCAGCATCGCGCGAAAATTGCCGAGCGCATGGCGGCGGATCACGTCGCGGTCATAGGCGGGCAACGAGACGGCGACAGACGACTCGCCCAGGGCGTTGACGTTGAAATGGTTGTGCCAGAAGTCGGACAGCACCTCGCGCACCTGCCAGCGGCTGTGCACGGCGCGGATCAACGTGGCGTGCGCCACCGCGGACCGGAAGAACGCGCGCTCCTGAAACGGCGCGCCCTTCTCGACAACCTGCCAGTGCTGCTCGATCGGCTGGGCGATCACGCCGATCGGGCGATCCTCATCGACCTTGGCGTCGGGATTCTTGCTCTCGTACTTCACCCGAACCTGCGCGCCCGCGATGCGCGGCGCGCAATCGTCGTCGGGCTCGGGTGTCAGCTGCCGCAGGAGCCATGCCTCCGCGCCACCCCGCTGGATCGTCTGAAGCTCGCCGTTGGTCGGGCCGAAGGCTAGCTTGTTCAGCAGAACGCGCGGATCAACATCGAGGCTCATGGATTTCCCCGGACCGCCAGTCCCTATCGCTCATCACTGACGCCGCCAATATGTCGCCAGTGTGGCGTATGGCGATCACCTCACGCGCCACCAACGGTCGCCCTCATCGGACCACCAGGGGAAGCTCGTGATGATCAGCCGGCCTCAAGAATGCCCAGCACCTCGTCCACCGCCCTCAGGCCCTCCTCGAGCTCGGCCTCAGTGATGGTGAGCGGCGGCGAGATCACGATCTGGTTGGAGCGCACATGGATCTGCACGCCGCGCTCGTTGAACAGCGCCTTGATGCGGCCGACCAGCGGATCGGGCGCGTTCCATTGCACCAGCGGCTCACGGCTCGCACGGTCCTTCACCAGCTCAAGCGTCGCCAGAAGGCCCAGGCCGCGCACCTCGCCGACCAGGCGGTGCTTGGCCTCCAGTTCCTTCAGGCGGCGCATCAGGTAGGCGCCGCGCGTCGCGGCGTTGTCGACCACGTGGTCCTCGATCATCGCCGAGATCGCAGCCACGCCGGCGGCGCAGGACAGCGGGTTGCCGGTCTGCGTCGAGCCGATCGCCACGCTGCGGTCGGAGAATTTGCGGGCGATGGCGTCGCTCATCATCACCGCGCCCAGCGGCAGCACGCCACCGTTGATGCCCTTGGATACGGTCATCATGTCGGGCACGACATCGTAGTGTTGCATGGCGAACCACTTGCCGGTGCGGCCGAAGCCGTTGATCACCTCGTCGGCGATCATCAGGATTCCGTACTTGTCGCAAAGCTGGCGCAGGATCTTGTAATACTCGGGCGGCGCCACGATCGGCCCGTTGCCGCCGGTGATCGGCTCGAAGATCATCGCCGCGATCGTGTCGGGCCCCTCGGCGAGGATCTGCTCCTCGATACTGGTGGCGCAGACCACGCCGCAGGACGGATAGGTCTGCTTGAAGGTGCAGCGATAGCAGTAGGGGTTGGGGAACTTCACCGAGCTGGCGAAGTTGTTGGCGCTGGCGCCGCGCCGCGGATCGCCCGATACGCCCAGCGTGGTCAGTCCGGTGCCATGATAGGAGCGATACCGCGACATCACCTTGGGCCGGCCGGTGACCATGCGCGCGAAGGTCAGCGCCGCCTCGTTGGCCTCGGTGCCGGAATTCATGAAGAAGAAGGTGTTGAGATCGCCCGGCGTCACCGTCGCCAGCAACCGCGCCAGCTCCTCGCGCGGCTCGTTGCGGTAGAACGGCGAGATGAAGCAGAGCTTCTCGGCCTGCGCCTTGATGGCATCGATGATGCGCCGATCCTGGTGGCCCAGATTGACGTTGAAAAGCTGCGCCGTGAAGTCGAGCCAACGCTTGCCGGTGTCGTCGTGGAAATAGACGCCCTCAGCGCGCGTCACCTTGGGCGAGCCGAAGGTGTCCTTGATCGAGGACCAGGCGTTGATGCTGACACCCTCGGGCTCGTTGCGCAGGGTGGGCGAAATCTGGTTCACGGTACGAGTCCTCGCGGCGGCTGGCAGAAGATCATCGCACGGTAGGTCAAGCGGTCGAGGCGCGCCACTCCAGCGGCGCGATTTCAGCGATCGGGAACCTGGCGCGAGCGATCAGCCGAAGAGCGAGCGCGGCTCGAGGCCCGGCGGCAGGGCGACGATCTCGAAGAGCCCGGTCGGCGCGCCTTCGGCGATCTCGTGGCCGCTGAATTCGAAGATGCGATAGCCGTGTCGCCGCAGTCGCTCGAAGCAGCCGACGGTCTGGCGATCGCCATGCAGCCCGATCAGCCAAACCGCCGACGCCGCGGCGAGAATACCGGCGCCACCGTCCAGCGCCTCGACCTCGAAGCCTTCGACATCCATTTTCACCACATCGGGCGCCGGCGCGCCGGTTTCCGCGCGCCAACCGTCGAGCGACACCAGGCGCATGCCGCCCGATCCGCCCCGTTCGATGACGTGCCCCTGGTAGCTGCCGTGCTCGCTGCCGAAGTCGACGGATGTACCGTGTGCCTGGCCCACCGGGCTAGGCACGATGGTGACATTGGCCAAGCCGTTGCGGGCCACGTGCTGGCGCAGATCGGCGAGATTGCCCGCATCCGGCTCGAAGGCGAAGACCTTGCCGCCGGGGCCGACCAGCCGCGAGGCGGCGAGGCTGTAGTAACCGGCGTGCGCACCGATGTCATAGACGGTCGCGCCGCTTGGCGTAACGCGCGCCAGAAGCGCCAGCTTGTCAGCCTCGTAGCGACCCAGCCAGCAGCGATGGATGCCCGCCCCGGCGCGCCAACGATAGCCACGATTGATTCCGGACAGCACCGGCATGAAGGCGTTTCGCGGCACCAGGGACAGCACCGACCGGCCGAGCCGCTGGAGCAACCCGTCGCCGTCCATGAAACTTGCGCTCATACGGTCAGAAAGCTCCGCCCCCGTGGTTTTCGCACCATACCACAGTGGCGCGTGCGCCTGAATCGAGAGGCGTCGCCGTCATCGTCCGGCGACCATGGCGCCGCTCTTTAGGCCGTCAGTCGATGGCGGCCAAGGGGCGACAGACCGACTCCAGCGAGCGGCGTTCGGCGGCGACGCCCCAGCGCCATTGCACCAGGGCCGCGCCCAACATCAGCACGGCGCCGGCGATGTAGCCGTAGGCGAGATGCGGGCGCGAGCCGGTGTCGATCAGCGCGCCGAAGATCGCCGGGCCGGCGACACCGCCGACGCCCGTGCCGATGGCGTAGAAGACAGCGATCGCCACGGCGCGCAGCTCCAGCGGAAAGGTCTCGGACACGGTGAGATAGGCGGAGCTGGCGGCCGCCGACGCGACGAAGAAAATCCCCGACCAGGCGATGGTCTGCGTCGTGGCGTCGAGATAGCCGGCCCAGAACAGCCAGGCCGTCACCGCCAGCAGGACGCCCGAGACGGCATAGGTCGACGCGATCATGATCCGCCGGCCGACCGAGTCGAAGAGAGGGCCGAGAATCAGCGGGCCCAGCAGATTGCCGATGGCGAAGGGAATGATGTAGCGGCCGACATCGCCCGACGGCACGCCGTAGAACTCGGCCAGCACCAATGCGTAGGTGAAGAAGATCGCGTTGTAGAAGAAGGCCTGCGCCGCCATCAGCACCAGACCGACGGCGGCGCGCCGGCGATGCAGGGCGAACAGCACATGCGCGACCTCGCGCAGCTGAAGGCGTGGGCGGGCGCGCAGCTTGAGCACCGGCGCCTTCGTCGTATCGACACGATGGCCGGAAGCGGCCACGCTCCGCTCGATGTCGTCGACGATCTTGCGCGCCTCCTCGACGCGGCCATGTAGCACAAGCCAGCGCGGGCTTTCGGGGATCCAGAACCGCATCAACAGGATGAACAGGCCGAGCACGGCGCCGATCACGAAGGCCGCACGCCAGCCGTGATCGGGCGCGAACAGTGCCGGATCGAGCACCACCGCCGAGCCGGCCGCGCCGAACAGCGCGCCCAGCCAGAAGCAGCCATTGATCGCCAGATCGGTGCGCCCGCGCACCCGCGCCGGGATCAGCTCCTGGATGGTCGAGTTGATCGCCGTGTACTCACCGCCGATGCCGGCACCGGTCAGGAAGCGGAACACCACGAAGCTCCAGAAATCCCAGGAGAACGCCGTGGCCGCCGTGGCCGCGATGTAGAGCGCCAAGGTGACGAAGAAGAGCTTGCGGCGGCCCAGCACGTCGGTGAGCCAGCCGAAGCCCAACCCGCCCAGCACTGCGCCGGCGAGATAGGCGCTGCTCGCCAGGCCGATCTGGGTGTTGGAGAACCGCAGCACAGGGCTGTCGCGCAGCGCTCCGGCCAAGGTGCCGGCGAGGGTCACCTCGAGCCCGTCCAGCGCCCAGGTGACGCCCAGCGCGACCACAACGAGAGTGTGGAAGCGGCCCCAGGGCAGCCGGTCGAGCCGCGCGGGAATGTCGGTCTCGACGATCCGGCCGGTGTCAGCGCTGGTGTCGGTCATGCCTTTGCGCGGGAAAGGCGGAATAAAGCCGTATCGACCATGTCGGCAGGTCCTCCCGCCCCGACAAAAGACGCGCCTGGGCGCCGATGCCTTGAATGCCTCCCACTTTGTGGCCATTGTCTGGCCAACCTTTCGCATCGCCGCACCGGAGCCCGTCATGGCCATCGCCGCCCCCGCTCGACCGCCGCAGGTCGACGCCACGATCATCGAGCTCAAAGCCCTGCTGGGCGACCGGCTGAGCACGGCGCATGCGGTGCGCGAACAGCACGGCAAGGACATCAGCTACCACGAGGCGCCGCTGCCCGACGCAGTGGTCTTCGCCGAATCGGCCGAGGAGGTGCGGACGATCGTGCAGATCTGCGCACGGCACGGCACGCCGATCATCCCCTTTGGCACCGGCACATCGCTGGAGGGCCATATCAGCGCACCCAATGGCGGCATCTCGCTCGATGTCAGCCGCATGAACAAGGTGCTGCAGGTCAACGAGGCCGATCTCGACGTCGTCGTGCAGCCCGGCGTCACACGCAAGCAGCTCAACGAGTACATCCGCGCCACCGGCCTGTTCTTCCCGATCGATCCAGGCGCCGACGCCTCGATCGGTGGCATGACGAGCACGCGCGCGTCCGGCACCAACGCAGTGCGCTACGGCACCATGCGCGAGAACGTCCTGGCGATGCAGGTGGTGACGCCCGACGGCCGCCTGATGCGGCTCGGCCGGCGCTCGCGCAAGTCGAGCGCGGGCTACGACATGGTCAAGCTGTTCGTGGGCTCCGAAGGCACACTGGGCGTGATCACCGAGATCACGCTGCGCCTCTACGGCATCCCCGAATCGATGGTGGCGGCGACCTGCGCGTTCGACAGCCTCGAGGGCGCGGTCAACACGGTGATCCAGACGATCCAGTCCGGGATCCCGGTCGCACGTATCGAGCTGATGGACACCGAGACGGTCGATACCGTGAACAGGTATTCCAAGCTCAGCCTGCCGCACAAGAACCTGCTGCTGCTGGAATTCCACGGCACCGAGGCCGGCACCAAGGAGCAGGCCGAGATGGTGCAGGCGCTCGCCGCCGAGAACGGCGGCGGCGACTTCGCCTGGACTAGCCAGGCCGAGGAGCGCAGCAAGATGTGGCAGGCGCGCCACGACGCCGCCTGGGCCGCCAAGGCCGCCAAGCCGGGCTGGGGCATGTGGGCCACCGACGTGTGCGTGCCGATCTCCAACCTCGCGGAATGCATCCTGGAGACCCAGAAGGACATCGTCGCCACCGGCCTCTACGCCCCCATCGTCGGCCATGTCGGCGACGGCAATTTCCATCTCACCATGATGGTGGACCCGAACGATCCGACCTACCTGCCGCGAGCGGAGGGCCTCAACGACCGCATGATCGCGCGGGCGCAGAATCTCGGCGGTACCTGCACCGGCGAGCACGGCATCGGCATCGGCAAGATCAAGTATCTCTACGCCGAGCATGGCGAAGCGGTGGGCCTGATGCGCGCGGTCAAGAAGGCGATCGACCCGGACAACATCATGAACCCGGGCAAAATCTTCGGGCCGATGAATTGAACAGCATCAAATGAACCCAGCTTTGAGTGATCTTCCAGAAGGACTCTTTGCTTGGGCGCCTGCCGCAGGTCTCATGCCACGCGTTTTGCGTTGCATAGACGATGTCGGAAATTCAATCAGCGAAGCAGACTATCTAAGGGTGGTGCGTCCTCCGAATCGGTTTTTCGAGCGTTCGGAGATCGATAGAGCCCAAGCCCGTTTGGTTTGCGCTCGGTTTGAAGTGAAGATGAGCAAGATCTATCCACGGGGTACATGGTTGCTCGTGCATCTTGAAGCTCCCCGGGGCCTTCGAGACTTGGGAACAACCAAGACGCTGGCTGCAAACACGTCAGCGCGATCAAACTTCGAGCGCGTCTACCTCTCGTGCAGCTTGGGCGACGAACGGGTTTTCCGGGCGCGGTAGGGCGTGATTTGAATCACACCTGCATTTGGTCAGTCGCCTATCTGCGGCAATGGCTTCTCCGACCCAAAAGCCCAACTGGCGCCCTCTATGATCCACGTGTTCATGAACCTGGCCTCGGGCGGCGGCGACAAGAACGCGGCGCGCGACGCCATCGCCGCGGCGCTGCGCGACGCGGGGCGCGAGGTCGCGTTCCATCAGATCGCCGACAACGCCCTGCTTCGGCGAATCGTGGACGAGGCCGATCGCGGCACGGATATCGTTGTCGCTGCGGGTGGCGACGGCACGATCAACACGGTCGCCGGCTCTTTGCTCGGCAAGTCGCTGACCATGGGCATCGTGCCGCTCGGCACGTTCAACTACGTCGCCCGACTGCTCGACATCCCGAACAATCCGGCGGAAGCGGCGCGCATCCTCGTCGACGGCGTGCCGCGCAAGCTGCATGTCGGCCGAGTCAACCAGCGTGTTTTCGTCAACAGTGTCGGACTGGGCCTCTATGTCCGGCTGATCGCGCAACGTGAAAAGCACGCCGGGATCTTCGGCCGCAACCGGCTGGTGGCGGTCTTCTCGGCGCTGATGACGCTGCTGCGTGGTACGCCGTCCTACGCCATGTTCTTGAAAGTCGACGGCAAGACACGCAGGATCGACGCGCCGCTGATATTCGTCTGCGCGAACTCGGTGCAGGTCGGCGATCTCAACCTCGATCCGGCCGTCGTCCGGTCGGTGGCGGCGGGCGGCATGGCGGCGATCATCGTGAAGTCGGCGACCCCCGCCGACATCCTCGCCGTCGCCGGCCATATCCTCGCTGGGACGCTCGAGCGGGCCGAGCAGATCGAGATCCTGTGCAGCGACGCGATCGACATCACGCGACGGCGGCGCTCGATCCGCCTTGTGATCGACGGCGAGATCGTGCGCGAGCGCCCGCCACTGCGCCTTGCCGTGGGGCGAAACGCCATCGACGTCATGGCCCCGCGCGCTTGACGCCACGCCCGGGGCCATTAGGTTAGCGCCCGTCCATGGATACCCGCCCCCACATCGTCGTCGTCGAAGACGCCGCCTCACAGCGCCAGATGCTCGTCGACTATCTGGCGCGCCAGAACCTCAGGGTTAGCGGCGCCGAGAACGGCGCCATGCTGCGCCGCCTGGTCGATCGCGAGATGCCGGCGCTGGTGCTGCTCGATGTCGGCCTGCCCGACGAAGATGGCTTCTCCCTGGCCCGCTACCTGCGTGAGCGCAGCGGCCGCGTCTGGATCATCATGGTCACGGCGGCGGGCGACGCGGTCGATCGCGTCGTCGGGCTGGAGACTGGCGCCGACGACTATGTCGCCAAGCCCTACGATCCGCGCGAGCTGCTGGCGCGGGTGAAGGCCGGGCTGCGGCGCGCCACGGGCGCCGGCGCGGTGACGCCCAAGGCCGCCGGCCGCGTGCGCATGGGCCGCCGCGTGCTCGATCTCGACAAGCGCCTGCTGCTCGACCCTGATGGCGCCGAGGAGTCCCTGAGCGCCAGCGAGTTCGACCTGCTCAAGGTCTTCGCCGAGAACCCCAACCGGCCGCTGACCCGCGAATGGCTGCTGGAGGTCACCAGCCACCGCGACATGGACGCCTTCGAGCGCTCCATCGATCTGCGCATCAAGCGCCTGCGCCGCAAGGTCGAGCACGACGCGGCGCATCCCGAGGCGATCCGCACGGTACGCGGCGCCGGCTATATGTTCGTACCGCCCACCGACTGAAGGACGGCCGTCAGGCGTCTTAGCTCGGCGGCGAGATGGCCGCGCGCGTCCTGGCAGCGCTGACGGTCCGCCGCCTTGCCCGCCTCCTCCAATGCCAACGCCGCAGCGCCCGTGCGCTTGGCGCCGATCTGCAACGCCGAGCCCTTCAGCCGGTGCGCGGCCTGTGCCACGCGCGCGAGATCGCCAACGCGTATCGCGGCGTCGATGTCGATCTCCGATTGCTCCAGCTCGCCCTCGAACGTCTCGAGAAGATCGCGCTCGAAGGCCGCGTCACCACCCGACCAGCGTCGTATCACGCTGTGGTCGAGGATCTCCGCTGCGTCGATCGCGGCGCCCGGGGCGAAATCGGCGTGGCCATCGGGCTGCCCTGCCGCCGGCAGCCACCGCTCGATCACCGCGCGCAGACGCTCGGTCTCGACCGGCTTGGCGAGATAGCCGTCCATGCCGGCGGCGCGGCAGCGCTCGTCCTCGCCCTTCATGGCGTTGGCCGTGCTGGCGACGATCGGCGTGCGCTGCCGGGCACGGGTGATCTCTTCGCGGCGAATCAGCGCCGTCATCTCGAAGCCGTCCATGTCAGGCATATGGACATCGGCGAGGATCAGCGCGTAATCGCCGGCGCGCCAACGTTCCAGTCCCTCGCGGCCATTGGCGGCGGTGTCGGCGGCGACGCCCAGCGAGGCGAGCTGACGCAGCGCCACCTTGAGGTTCACCGGATGGTCGTCGACCACCAGGACGCGCGCGCGCGAGGAGACCGTCGGCGCGACGGCGACGTCCGAGCCGGCGGGAGGGGTCAAGGTCTGCAGCTCGACCAGGGGCGAATCGGCCGGCGCGGCCAGCAGGATCACGGTCGCGGTGAAGGTCGAGCCGACGCCCGGCGCGCTCTGCGCCTTGACATCGCCATCCATCAGCTGCGCCAGCCGACGCACGATCGACAGACCCAACCCCGTGCCGCCGTAGCGTCGCGTCGTGCCGCTGTCGGCCTGCGCGAAAGGCCGGAACAGGCCGGCGAGCTGCGCCTCGTCCATGCCGATGCCGGTGTCGCTGACCGAGATCTCGACCTCGGTCCGGCCCTCGCCGAGCGGCCGGGTCAGCGCGCGCACGATCACCGCGCCGCGCTCGGTGAACTTCACCGCGTTGCCGATCAGGTTGGCGACGATCTGGCGTACGCGCGTTGGATCGCCGATCAGCGCGTCGGCCGAGCCCGGCGCGATCGCGACGCTCAGGTTGACCCCCTTGGCCGTCGCGGCGGCCCGGAAATTGTCGGCGGCGCGCTCGACGACGCTCGACAGCGAGAAGGCGGCGGCCTCCAGGTCGGTACGGCCGGCCTCGATCTTGGAGAAGTCGAGCAGGTCGTCGAGCAGACGCAGCACGGCGCCGGCGCTGTCGCGCATGGTGTGGACGAGATCGCGCTGGTCGTCGTTCAGCTTGTCGCGGCCCAGCACCTCGATCATGCCGAGCACGCCGTTCATCGGCGTGCGGATCTCGTGGCTCATGGTGGCGAGGAAGGTCGATTTCGCCTGATTGGCCGCATCGGACTCCACGCGCGCCGCCTCCGCCGCCGCCAGCGCCCGCTCGAGTTCGCGCTGCCGGCGTCGTTGCTCGGTCACGTCGGTCACCAGCAGAGTGGTGCGTCCACCGGTGGCGCGGGCAAGCGCGCGCGCCCATTGGCCCTTGCCGAAGCGGAACAGGATCGGATCGCCGGTCCGCAGACTCCGCAGCGAATTTGCGATCCAGTCGGCGGTCTGATCCGCCGGTACGGCGCCGGCATAAGCGGCGATGACCACGGCGTTCGACAGCGGCACACCCTGCTTGTAGAGGTCGGGATTGTCGCCCATGAAGCGCTTGTAGGCTTCGTTGCACAGTTCCAGGCGGTCTTCAGCGTCGAAGAAGGCGATGCCGTCAGCCATCGACTCCATCGCCGCCACCAGCTTGGCGCGTGAATCGGTGGCAGCGGCGAGCGCGGTTTCGAGCTCGCGCTGACGCTGGCGCTCCCCGGTCACGTCGGTCACCAGCAGGGTCGCGCGACCATCGCCGGTGTGGCGCATCACCATCCTGGCCCATTGATTGTCGCCAAATGGCATCAGCACCGACTCGCCCGCGCGATGGCGGCGCAAGGCGTCCTGCACCGCCTGCTCCCGGACCTCCGGCGGCAGCCGCATCGAGCCGTGGCGATTGGCGGCTTCCAGCGTGACCCCTGGCGTGCAAATCGCGGGGTCGTGGTTCATGAACGTCTTGAACGCCTCGTTGCACAGCTCCAGTCGCTCCTCGGCGTCGATGAAGGCGATGCCGCCGGCCATGCTCTCCATCGCCGCGATGAGCTTGGTGCGCGACTCGGTGGCCGAGGCCAACGCCTGCTCCAGCTCGCGCTGGCGCTGACGCTGCTCCGTCACATCGGTCAACAGCAGGGTCCAACGACCGTCGCCGGTCGGGCGCATGTCCATGCGCGTCCAGCGATTATCGCCGAAGGGGATGAGGACCGGTTCGCCGGCGCGATAGCGGCGCACCGAGTCTTCGACCGCCTTCTCTCTGGCCTCGACCGGCAGCCTCAGCGCGCCGCGACGAAAGGCATCTTCCAGTTTGACTCCGGGCGAGTACATGAGCGGATCGTCGTTCGTGAACCGTTTGTAGGCTTCGTTGCACAGCTCGATCCGCTCGTCGGCGTCGAGAAAGGCGATGCCGCCGGCCATGCTCTCCATCGCCGCCATCAGCTTCGCGGTGGCCTCCTTGGCGGCGGTCTCGCTGTTCTTCAGATCGGTGACGTCGCGATGCACGGTCAGGCGATGGCCATCGGCGAGAACGGTGACGGAGAACTGGAGCCACCGATCATTGTGACGAATCTGCCGCCAGCCATTGGTGCCCTGGCGAAACGGGACCATACGGGCTTCGATCGCCGCCTCGCGCTCGGCCGGACCAAACTCGCCGAAGTCGCCCTGATCGGTCATCAGCTCGAGGATTTGGCGGTAGGTCCATCCAACCACCCGCATGTCGCTATAGTCCTTGTCGTAGACCCGATAGCCGACATCGTTGAGAAACAGAAGCCGATCATCGGGACCATACAGGCCCACAGCGTCGCTCAACGTATTGAGCGTAGTCTGCAACATCGCGCGCGCCTCTGTGGCGGCGGTCTCGCTGTTCTTCAGGTCGGTGACGTCGCGATGCACGATCAGGCGGTGACCATCGGGCAGCACGCTGGTCGACAGCTCCAGCCACCGATCGCGCCGCCGCGCCAGCAGCCAGCCGTCGGTACCGCGGCGGAACTGCTCCAGGCGATCGGCGACCGCGGCCTCTCGCGCCGGCCCGTCGAGCGGCCCGAAATCGCCACGACTGGCCTGCGCCTCGACGAATTCGCGGAAGTTCCGACCAATCAAGGGCAATTGGCGATCAATGCCGTGGATCTGGTAGGCGGCGTCGTTGAGCAACAGCAGCTTGCCGTCGGGCGCGTAGAGGAAAACCGCCTCGCTCAACGCGTTGAGCGCGGTCCGCAAGATGGCCCGCGCCTCTTCGCCCTCCCCGCGCGCCTCCTCGAGCCGGCCGAGCAGCCGTTCGTGCGACAGCGTCATCGCGATCATCTCGCGCGCGAAACGCTGCTGGCCACGCGCCACCAGCAACAGGCCCAGCCCGAAAGGCGGCAGGCACGCGGCGCCCAGGATGATCGACAGCACGTCGCCAGCGACGACCAACGCGACGCTCATCGGTGCGAGCAGGGCGAAGACGTAGCCGGCGTAACTGCGCATCGAATAGGCGCGCGAGGGCGAGCCCAGCGCCATGATGATCAGCAGCAAGCAGAGCGCGAAGCGCACCGGCGGATCGGCCGACAGCGCCACCAGCGCCGCGCCGAGACCGACGATCAACCCATTCCATAACGTCAACGCCAGGTGCAGGGTCCGCCATTGGCCGAGTGGCCGGCGATCGGGGTTGGCGCCGTAATCGCGCTCCAGGCGCGGGTAACCCAGCCGGCCGACGACATGCAACACGGCAAGCAGCACGAACAACCACCATGGGCTGCGCCCGGCGTCGAGCGCGGCATAGATCGGCCAGATCAGCAGCAAGAGGCTGCGCACCCCCATGTTCCGCCGTAGCAGGCGCGAGGTCAGCTCGCGCTCGACAGCGGGATCGGCCGGATCGACAGGTCGCTCGGCCGCGTTCAGAGTCTCGCTCATCGCACCATCATGCCGCATGGCCGCGTCTACGCCGTGTCGCGGGATGCCGCCAGTTGTGTCGTGTGTGTCTTCAGGGGTCGCCGTTGGCGTCGCGGCGACATCGACCTTGCCAGCACGAGGCACGACGTCCCGGTCACGTCACAGCCAGGACACCCAACCAAGTGCTCGGGAGACCTCACGCCGCGACCTGTCGTCATTCCGAGCGCGGCGGGGCCTCTTCCGCGAGCGCGGACTCGATCCTGAGAGATCCCTCGCCGCGCTCGGGATGACGAGGCCGCAGGGGCGCACAAGGCGCCCCTGCCGTCTTCGTCACTTCGCGCACTGCACCATGATCTCGACCTTCAGGCCCGGCGCGGCGAGCTTGGCCTCGACGGTGGCGCGCGCTGGCGTGTTGCCAGGCGACACCCAGGCGTCCCACACCTCGTTCATCTGGCTCCAGGTCGAGATATCCGTAAGCCAGATATTGGCCGACAGGATCTTGCTCTTGTCGGTGCCGGCCTTGGCGAGCAGCGCGTCGATCTTGTCGAGGATCTGCTTGGTCTGGCCCTTGACGTCGGCCTTGCTGTCGTCGGCGGTCAGGCCGGCGAGATAGACGGTGTTGCCGTGCACGACGGCCTGGCTCATGCGCGGGCCGGCGTTGATGCGTTCGACCATGATGCTTTCCCTCCGTTCAACGAGACGGAAAGCACCCTAGCAAACAAGTCGCGCCGGAGTCAGCGCGGCAGCAGCCCGACCGGGTCGACCGGCTTGTTGCGGTGGCGGATCTCGAAATGCAGCTGCGGTTCCGCCGCGCCACCGGAGGTGCCGACGGTGCCGATGGACTGGCCCTTTTTCACCGTCGCGCCCTTGGCCACCGACATCTGATCGAGATGGGCGTAGGCGGTGATATAGCCGCCGCTGTGGCTGACCAGCAGCAGGTTGCCCAGCCCGCGCACCTCGTTGCCGGCGTAGACCACGGTGCCGCCGTCGGCGGCCTTCACCGGCGTGCCGGCGGCCGCGGCGATGTCGATGCCGTCGTTCTGCTGCCCGCCAGCGCGCGGGCCGAAGCCGGCCAGAGTGCGGCCGCGCACCGGCCAATCGAAGCGCGGCGCCGCGGCCGGCAGGGCCGGCGCCGGCGGCGCCATACGCGGCGCGCCGTCGGCCGGCACCGGCGGCGCGGCCGATGTCGGCGGCGCTGGCGCCGAGCCAGGGGGTGGCGGCAGGTCGGTGGACTCGACGCGGCCGATCGCGGGCGGCGGCCCCGACGAGGATGGCGGCGCCGACGAGGATGGCGGCGCCGACGCGGGCGGCGCGCCGCGCGCGGGAGCGCTGGTGTCGACGACCCGCGCGCCGGGCAGCGCCAGGATGGTGCCGACGCGCAGCTTGTAGGGTTCCTTCAGCCCGTTGCGCTGGATGATCGTCTCGCGCGACACGCCGAAACGCGTCGCGACACTGTCGACGGTATCGCCCTGCGTCGTGACATAGGTCGCCACGGCGTCGGGGCTGGCGCCCGAACCGGGATACTCGATCACGCCTTCACGGCCGCTATAGGTCGTGTCGCAGGCCGCCATCAGTAGAATGGTCAGCACCGCGAGGACCCGCTTGGCGGGGGTAAACGGCGACGATCGCGAGGGGGAGCGATGCGCGTTCATTTGGCCGCGCAGAGTACTCGAACAGCGCCTCGATGTGAATCCCCGGGAGCGTGCCGGGGGCACATGCCACAATCTCGCCGTCTTCGTCCTCGTGGGCGCCAGCGATCAGCCCGGCGCTTCTTCGTTCTGGACGACGAGGCGATTCAGATGCGCTGGTCCATCTCCAGGGCAGGCTCCTCGCAATCGACGCAGCCCACGACCTTGGCCGGCACGCCGGCAACAGTGCAGCCGGCCGGCACGGGGTGCAGCACGACGCTGCCCGAGGCGACCTTGGCACGCGCGCCGACCTCGATATTGCCCAGCACCTTGGCGCCGGCGCCGATCAGCACGCCGCGGCGGATCTTGGGATGACGATCGCCGGTCTCCTTGCCGGTGCCGCCCAAGGTCACGCCTTGCAGCATTGACACGCCGTCCTCGACCACCGCGGTCTCGCCGATCACCACGCCGGTGGCGTGGTCGATCATGATGCCCTTGCCGATGCGTGCGGCAGGGTTGATATCGACGCCGAAGATCGAGCTCGATCGGCTCTGCAGGAACATCGCCATGCCGCGCCGGCCGCGACCCTGCAGCCAGTGGGCGACGCGGTAGGTCTGCAGGGCGTGGAAGCCCTTGAACCACAGGAACGGGTCGAGACGGGAACGACACGCGGGGTCGCGCTCGTAGACCGCGACGATGTCGGCGCGCGCGGCGACGCCGATCTCCGGATCGCCGGCGATCGCCTCGTCGAGTGTCTGGCGGATCAGCATGGCCGGCGTCTCGTTGGTCGCCAGCATGCGCGCGAGGTGGTAGCTGAGCGCGCTCTCGAAGCGCGGCTGGCTGAGGATCGTGGCGTGCAGCAGGCTGGCCAGTGCCGGCTCGGCGCGGGCGAGATCCTGGGCCGCTTCGCGGATCTCGGTCCAGATCGGATCGACGGCGGCGACCTTGGCGACGACGTTGCTGTCCATGCGCTTACCCTCTCGCGGCTGGCCCTCCCGCGGCTGGATCGGCCGGGTTCATGATGCCAACTCTCGCCGCCGACGCGGGCCGGCGCAATACGTCCTCACATGAGTTTTAAGGCGCGTCCAGGCAATCCGCTTCACGCGAGCGTGACGGGCTCATCCGCCGCGGCGTTGCAGCTCGTCGATCAGCGCGTCGAGGCCGTTGCGCTGGACATAGGCGCTGAAATCGGAGCGCCGCGTCATGCCCATGCTGACGCCTTCGACGGCGATGTCGATGACCTTGCCGCGCGAGATCTCCCAGACGATGCGGATCGGCTGGCCGGTGGGCTGCAGGAGCTGCGATTCGACCATCTCGGAGGCGCCGTTGGGCGACGGCGACACCCTGCCGATCTTCAGCGTCTGGCCCTGGTAGTTCTTGAAGCGGCCGGAATAGGCGCGGATCTCGGCCTTCTCGAAGGCCGCGATGAACTTGTCGCGCTGGTCGGGCGTGGCGCCGTTCCAGTGCCGGCCGAGCACCATCTGGCCGATGGCGGCGATGTCGAAATTGGCGCGGAACAGCTGGGTCATCTGCTGTTCGCGCTCGCTGTCCGATGCACCGGTCTTGACCGTCGCGAGAACCTGGCTCGCCATCCGCTCGACGACCTGCGCCGCGTCCTGGGCGGCAGCGCCCGCGGCGGCGAGAAGCGTCGCCGCCGTCGCCATCACGCACGTCACGACCCAACGCCGAAACGTCGCCACATCAGCCTCCATAAGATGACGCGTCAGCGCGCGAAGCCGAGTTCCGGCCGTCCCGACGCCACCAGCGCGATCGACGCGCTCTGCGGGGCGCCCTTCTGCCGGATATCGGCCGCGCGCTTCTGCGTGTAGGCGCTGCGCAGCGCCGAATAGTAGTCGAGCGAGTTCTTCTCGATATCGTCGAGCGCCTGCAGGGTGCGCGAGCGGGCGTCAACCACCGTGACGCCGGTCCTTGCGTACATAAGGTACTCGACGTCGAGCTGCCACGTCAGAATTCTGAACGGGTCGATGACGTAGTCGACCAGCAGGCCAACCGCGTCGCGCGCGTTGGACGGGCCGAGCAGCGGCAGCACCAGATAGGGTCCGCCATCCTCGGGCGGGGCCTTGGCCCACACGCCGATGGTCTGGCCGAAATCCTCCTTGGTCGGCGGCATGCCGAGTTCCTTGGCGACGTCGAAGATGCCGAGGATGCCGATAGTGGTGTTGACCAGGAAGCGGGCGATGGTCTGCGCCGCACGCGAGGGCTCGCCCTGGGCCACCTCGTTGATCGCGGTGACCGGCTCGCCGAGGTTCTGCACGACGTTGCTGACGCCGCGCTGGATCGGCTCGGGCACCCAGAATTTGTAGGTCACCGCGACCGGCCGCACGATCAACATGTCGATGGTGCGGTTGATCGCGAACATGAAGCGGTTGGGGACCTCCAGCGGATCCCACGGCTCGCCCGGCTCCTGGCTGGCACATGCGCCCAGACCGGTCGTGGCGGCCAGCAGTACAACGGCGAGGCCAAACCGGACACGGGACAGAAAAGACCTGATCATCGCTACCTGCTGCGCCATCCCGAGGGGTCCGGAAAGGTGGCGCAGTATGCGTGCGCGGGCACTCAGTTCACAACGGCAAAGTTACCCTGAGGGCATGTAGGTATTTTTTCAGACACTTTCGATTCTCGATTGACCTGTATATAAGTATATTTTTATGTTTCGCTATGGACGATCTCCTTCTGCTCCTGCGGGCAGCGGCCGAGGACACGCGGTTGCGGATCCTGGCCTTGGCGGCACGCGACCAGCTCACGGTCAGTGAGTTCGTCGACATCCTGGGGCAGAGCCAGCCCAGGGTGTCGCGGCATCTCAAGCTGATGGTCGAGGCGGGGCTCCTCGAAAGATTCCGCGAAGGCCAGTGGGCGTATTTCCGGCTGGCCAGGCATCCGCAGCTCGCCTCCGTCGTCGAGGCGATCGTCGCCAAGCTGGGCGCCGAGGGCGACATGGCGCGCCTGGAGGATCTCAGGCGCCGGCGCGAGAACCGCGCCATCGCCTATTTCCGCACCAACGCCGAGCGCTGGGACCAGCTGCGCGCGCTGCACATCGACGACACCGAGATCGAGAAGGCGCTGGTCGGCCTGCTCCCTGAAGACGTCGGCACGCTGCTCGACATCGGCACCGGCACCGGCCGCATCCTCGAGGTGCTGGCGCGCCACGCCGAGCGCGCCACCGGCATCGACCAGTCGCGCGAGATGCTGGCGGTGGCCCGCACCAACCTGGCCCGCGCCGGCCTGCGCAATGTCGAGATCCGCCAGGCCGACATGTACCTGCTGCCCTTCGCCTCGATGTCGATCGACGTCGTGTCGATCCACCAGGTGCTGCACTACGCCGAGGACCCCGCCGCCGTCCTGCGCGAGGCCGCGCGCGTGCTGGCGCCCGGCGGCACGGCGCTGATCGTCGACTTCGCGCCGCACGACCTGGTCGAGCTGCGCCGCGAGCACGCGCACGTGCATCTCGGTTTCGCCGACAACCAGGTCGCCGGCTGGCTCGCCGCCGCCGGCCTCGACGCCGCCCAGCCGCTGCACCTGCCCGGCAAGCGCCTGATGGTCAGCATCTGGCGTGCCTCCAAGTCCAAAGCCGACACCGACGCGCCCGTGACCGACGCGCCGCGCGCGCCCCTGCAGGAGACGCCCCGATGAGCCCGGACACCGGCCCGCTCAGCCACGCCACGCCACTCGCCGAGTTCCCGGCCCGCGCGCCGCGCAAGCTCGCGGTGTCGTTCGAGTTCTTCCCGCCCAAGACCGAGGCGATGGAACAGACCTTGTGGCACGCCGTCGAGCGTCTGGCGCCGCTCAAGCCCGCGTTCTTCTCGGTCACCTACGGCGCCGGCGGCTCCACCCGCCAGCGCACGCACGAGACCGTGGTGCGCATCAAGCGCGAGACCGGCGTCGATCCCGCCGCGCATCTCACCTGCGTCGGCGCGACGAGAGAAGAGATCGACGAGGTCGCGCGCGACTACTGGAACGCCGGCATCCGCCACATCGTCGCCCTGCGCGGCGATCCGCCCTCGGGCATGGGCGGCAAGTACACCGCGCATCCGGGCGGCTACGCCAACGCCGCCGAGCTGGTCGCCGGCCTGAAGAAGATCGCCGACTTCCAGATCAGCGTCGCGGCCTATCCCGAGAAGCATCCCGACTCCGCCGACACCGCCTCGGACCTGCTGAACCTCAAGCGCAAGATCGACGCCGGCGCCGATCGCGCCATCACCCAGTTCTTCTTCGAGGCCGACGACTTCCTGCGCTTCCGCGACCAGGCCTGGGCGATGGGCATCCGCGCGCCGATCGTGCCGGGCATCGTGCCCGTCAGCAATTTCGCCCAGGTCAAGCGCATCGCCGGCCTGTGCGGCGCCAAGGTGCCGGCGTGGCTGGCCGAGATGTTCGAGGGCCTCGACGAGGATCTCGAAACGCGCCGCATGATCGCCGCGACGGTGGCCGGCGACCTCTGCCGTCGCCTCGAGAGCGAAGGCGTCACCGCCTTCCATTTCTACACGCTCAACCGCGCCGACCTGACCTTCGCCATCTGCCACCTGCTGGGCGTCCGGCCGACGCGCACCCCGTCGTCCTGAGCGTTAGCGAAGGACCTGACGGTATGGCGGTCACATCGATTCATCGCATCCGAGCGCATCACCGCGAGGTCCTTCGCTGCGCTCAGGACGACAGTTGGGATATTGAAGCATGACCCGCGCTGACAAAGCCGACCTGCTGCTGCGCATCGCGCGGGAGCGTATCCTGGTGAAGGACGGGCCGTATGGCTCGATGATCCAGGGCTACAAGCTCGACGAGGACGGCTTCCGCGGCGGCCGGACCTTCAATCACGACCAGAAGGGCGACAACGATCTCTTGAACGTCACGCGGCCGGAGATCGTCGGCGAGATCTGCGACGCCTATCTCGCGGCCGGCGCCGACATCGTCGCCACCAACACCTTCAACGCCAACGCCATCAGCCTGAGCGACTACGGCATCCAGACCATGGCGCGCGAGATCAACATCGCCGCGGCGAAGATCACGCGCGAGCACGCCGATCGCTGGACCGCGAAGGACCCCGACAAGCCGCGCTTCGTCGTCGGCGCGCTGGGGCCGACCAACAAGACGCTCTCGGTCTCGCCCAACGTCAACGACCCGGGCTACCGCGCCGTGAGCTTCGACGAGGTCAAGGCGATCTATCGCGAGCAGATCGACGGGCTGCTCGAAGGCGGCGTCGACTTCATCCTCGTGGAAACGGTGTTCGACACGCTCAACGCCAAGGCCGCTCTCGTGGCCGCCGACGAGGCCGCCGAAGCGCTCGACGAGGAGCTGCCGGTCATGGTCTCGATGACCTTGACCGATCTCGCCGGCCGCAACCTCTCGGGCCAGACCGTCGAGGCCTTCTGGCACTCGATCCGCCATGTGCGGCCGCTGACCATGGGCCTGAACTGCAGCTTCGGCGCCACCGAATTGCAGCCCTACGTCGCCGACATGAACGGTCGCGTCGACAGCCTGGTCTGCGTCTATCCCAACGCCGGCCTGCCCAACGACATGGGCGCCTATGACGAGCCGCCCGAGCTCACCGCCAAGCTCGTCCGCAAATGGGCCGAGGCCGGCTGGATCAACGTCGTGGGCGGCTGCTGCGGCACGACGCCGGCGCACATCAAGGCGATCGCCGACGCGGTGCGCGACCTGCCGCCGCGACGAGCCCCCAGCCTGGTGCCGGCCCTGCGCTTGTCGGGCATGGAAGCGGCGAGCTTCTTCTGATGGCCGCCGAACCGATACAGCCGCAGCCGCAGGCCGGCCGCGCCTCGTTCATCAACATCGGCGAGCGGACCAACGTCACCGGCTCGGCGCAGTTCAAGAAGCTGATCCTGGGCGGCGACTACAACGCCGCCGTCGAGGTTGCGCGCCAGCAGGTCGAGAACGGCGCGCAGATCATCGACGTCAACATGGACGAAGGCCTGCTCGACGCCGAGAAGGCGATGGAGACCTTCCTCAAGCTGATCGCGGCGGAGCCCGACATCGCGCGCGTGCCGATCATGATCGACAGCTCGAAATGGAGCGTGATCGAGGCCGGCCTGAAATGCGTCGCCGGCAAGCCGATCGTCAACTCGATCTCGATGAAGGAAGGCATCGAGCCGTTCAAGGCGCAGGCGCGCAAGATCCGACGCTATGGCGCGGCGGCCGTGGTCATGGCCTTCGACGAGAAGGGCCAGGCCGACACCATCCAGCGCAAGGTCGAGATCTGCCAGCGCGCCTACAGGATCCTGGTCGACGAGGTCGGCTTCCCGGCCGAGGACATCATCTTCGATCCCAACATCTTCGCCGTGGCGACGGGCATCGAGGAGCACAACAATTACGGCGTCGACTTCATCGAGGCGACGCGCCAGATCAAGGCGACCTGCCCGCACGCGCGCATCTCGGGCGGCGTGTCGAACCTCAGCTTCTCCTTCCGCGGCAACGAGCCCGTGCGCAAGGCGATGCATTCGGTGTTCCTCTACCACGCCATCCAGGCGGGCATGGACATGGGCATCGTCAACGCCGGCCAGCTCGAGGTCTACGACCAGATCCCGCGGGAGCTACGCGACGCCTGCGAGGACGTGATCCTCAACCGCACGCCCAACGGCACCGAGCGCCTGCTGGAGCTGGCGCCGAAATACAAGGGCACCGGCGCCACCGCCGAGACCGTCGACGCCGAGTGGCGGTCGTGGCCGGTCGAGAAGCGGCTGGAGCACGCCCTGGTCAAGGGCATGGACCAGTTTGTGGTCGACGACACCGAGGAGGCGCGCCAAGTCGCCGCCAAGCCGATCGAGGTGATCGAAGGCCCGCTGATGGCCGGCATGAACGTGGTCGGCGATCTCTTTGGCGCCGGCAAGATGTTCCTGCCGCAGGTGGTCAAGAGCGCGCGCGTGATGAAGAAGGCCGTGGCGCACCTGATCCCCTATATCGAGGCGGAGAAGAGCGCGGGCCAGCGCGCCAAGGGCACGATCGTCATGGCCACCGTCAAGGGCGACGTCCACGACATCGGCAAGAACATCGTCGGCGTCGTGCTCCAGTGCAACAATTTCGAGGTCATCGATCTGGGCGTCATGGTGCCGTTCCAGGACATCCTCAAGGCGGCCAACGAGAACAAGGCGGACATCATCGGTCTGAGCGGCCTGATCACGCCGTCGCTCGACGAGATGCAGACCGTGGCCGAGCAGATGACGCGGCAGGACTTCAAGATCCCGCTGCTGATCGGCGGCGCCACGACCTCGAAGGTGCACACCGCGCTGCGCATCGCGCCCAAATACCAGGGCCCGACGGTGCACGTGCTCGACGCCTCGCGCGCCGTCGGCGTCTGCACGGCGCTGACCTCCGACACGCAGGCCGAGGATTTCGCCACCAAGGTCGCGGCTGAATACGAGGCGATCCGCATCGAGCGTGGCGACGGCACGAAGGAGAAGCTGGCCTCGCTCGCCGATGCACGCGCCAACGCACTGAAAATCGACTGGCCCAACTACACGCCGCCCAAGCCGGCCTTCACCGGCACGCGCGTCTTCGCCGAGTACCCGCTGCACGAGCTGGTCGAGCGCATCGACTGGACGCCGTTCTTCCGCGCCTGGGAGCTCGCCGGCACCTACCCCGCGATCCTCGAGGATCCGGTGGTGGGCGAAAGCGCACGCAAGCTCTTCGCCGACGCACGGAAGATGCTCGACAGGGTCGTGCGCGAGAAGTGGCTCACGGCGAAGGGCGTGGTCGGCTTCTGGCCCTGCCGCCGCGTCGGCGACGACGTCGTGCTCTACGAGGACGAGGGCCGCACCAAGGAACTCTCGCGCCTCTACTTCCTGCGCCAGCAAGTCGAGAAGCGCGCCGGCCGACCCAATATGTGCCTGGCCGATTTCATCTCACCGGACGCCGACTGGATCGGCGGCTTCGCCGTCACGGCGGGCCACGGCATCGAGGAACGCCTCGCCCGCTTCAAGGCCGAGCACGACGACTACTCCGATATCCTGCTGAAGGCCCTGGCCGACCGCCTTGCCGAAGCCTTCGCCGAGCGCCTGCATGAGCGCGCGCGCAAGACCTTGTGGGGCTACGCGCCCGACGAGGCGCTGAGCAACGCCGAGCTGGTGCGCGAGAAATACCGCGGCATCCGCCCGGCACCCGGCTACCCCGCCTGTCCGGACCACAGCCAGAAGCCCGAACTGTTCCGCCTGCTCAACGCCGGCCAGAACGCCGGCATGACGCTGACGGAGAGCTTCGCCATGCTGCCGACGGCGGCGGTGTCGGGCTACTACTTCGCGCATCCCGAGGCGGCGTATTTCGGCGTCGCGCGTATCGGCAGGGATCAGGTCGAGGACTACGCCAAGCGGCGCGGCGTCGACATCGAGCAGGCCGAGCAGTGGCTGCGGCCGAACCTCGGCTACAATTCATGACTGGGACCGCTGGCGTCCCGCCGGCATCATGAGAAGAGCCGGCAGGACGCCGGCGGTCCCAATGAGATCCCTCGCTGCGCTCGGGATGACAGGTGGTCAGTCTACCAGATCGCGCCCCATGCCGCTCACCGCAACAACGCCAACGCCACGCTCACCGTGACCACGCTGGCCACCGTCGACAGCACCACCGCGTTGGTCGCGCGGCCGACGCCGACGCCGTAGCGCTGGGCGATCATGTAGACGTTGGCGCCGGCCGGCATGCAGGCGTCGATCACGGCGATGGTGAGCCACAGCGGCTCGAGCCGGAAGACGTAGCGGCCCAGCAGGTAGACCACGACCGGCAGCACCAGCAGCTTGGCCGTCGAGGTCAGCACGCCCTCGCGCCAATGGCCGCGCAGGCCGACATGCGCGAGCGAGGCGCCCAGGGTGATCAGGCCCACCGGTGCGGCGGCCTGGGCGGCGAGTGCCAGCGCCTTGTCGAGCACCTCGGGCAGCGCGAGGCCAGGCACGCGGCGCGTCAGCTCGCCCCAGGCGAGGCCGGCGAAGATCGCCGGCAGCACCGGATGCTTGAACATGGTGAGCGTGGCGGCACCCATGCGGCGTGCGATGCCGCCGCGATCCTGGCGGTCGATCTCGATCAGGAAGCAGGTGAGCGTCAGCATGACCAGCGAATGCACGCTGATGATCATCAGCAGCGGCACCAGGCCGGCCTCGCCGAAGGCCAGGGCGACCAGCGGGATGCCCAGGCCGACGCCGTTGGAGAACGAGCCGGAGAGCGCGAGGATCGCCTGGTCGCCGAGACTCATCTTGAGCATGAAGCGGCCGATCAGCATCAGCGCGCCAAAGACGATGGCCACGCCGCCAAAGAAGGCGAGCAGGATGGCGGGATCGAGCGTCTCGATGCGCACCTTTGACATCGAGCGGAACAGCAGCGCGGCGAAGAGGATGTAGAAGGTGACGTTGGCCAGCCCGCGCACCGCCTCCTCGCTCACCAGCGCCGAACGCGCCAGCACGAACCCCGCCAGCCCCAGCAGCACGACCGGCAGGATAATCTCGAGCACGGCGATCATGGTCGCGAACTACCTTCCCCCGCAGGGCAGGCCGATCACCAATGACTCCCTCTCCCCGCGAGCGGGGAGAGGGAGGAGAACGCCATGAGCGATGATGACATCAACCGCTCGCCATCTTCTCGCGCGGCACGCGGTGGATGGGGTAGCCGGCGTCGGGCGGGATGTTGAGCCAGACAGAGCCGTCGGCCTCGGTCTTCAGCCAGGGCAGCACGTCGACGATGCGTCGCGCCTTGGCTTGGGCGATCGCCTCGGTCACCGTCTTCGCCTCGCCCAGCATCAGCGTGTTCTGCCGCGTCGGGAACACCATGGTGCGCTTGCCGGCGTCGGCATCGGCGACCGCGACCCTGGGCTCGATCCACACGGAGTCGACCGACTCCGAGCCGTCGTGCAGCGCCACCTGGTCGACCGGCGCGGCGGCGACGAAGAACCAGGTGTCGAAGCGCTTGGGCACCATGGCCGGCGTGATCCAGTGCGCGAAGGGCGTCATGCGATCGACCGCGAGCACGAGGTCCTCGGCCTCGACCATGTCGACGATGCTGGCCTCGTCCTGGGCGAGCTTGTCGCGCCAGCGATCCTCGATCGGCTTGAGCTCGGCGGCGCCGATCAAAGCCGAGGCGCCGCGCTTCATCGCCAGCAGGATGCCGCATTCCTCGAAGGCCTCGCGGATGCCGGCGACGCGGAAGGCGAGCTCGGCATCGGCGATGCCCTCGGCGCCGGCGCAGCGCGCACGCAGGCGCGGATCGGCGTCGGCGTCCTCCAGCTTGCCGCCGGGAAACACCAGCGCGCCGGAAAACGAATCGATCTTGTGATGGCGCACCACCATGAAGACCTCGAGCGGCGAATTGGCGTCGCCCCTGACCTTCGGCCGCACCAGCAGCACCGTGGTGGCGGGCAACGGCGTCGACGGTGCTTTCTTCTCGCTCATGACTCTGTGCTGTCCTTCACGCAATCCGTCATCCCGAGCGCAGCAAGGGATCTAGTTGCGGCCTAGATCCCTCGCTACGCTCGGGATGACAGGGAGTTAATTCCTGGTCGGATCGTCCGACACCTGCACCAGCAGCTTGCCGAAGTTGCGGCCCTTGAGCAGGCCGATGAAGGCTTCGGGCGCGGCGTCGAGGCCCTTCACGATGTCCTCGCGGTACTTGATCTTGCCGGCCTTCACCGCCGGCGGCACTTCCTGCCAGAACTCCGGCATTTGGCCGAAATGGTCGCTGACGATGAAGCCCTTCACCAGCACGCGCTTGATCAGCAACATCCGCCAGTCCGGCCCGGGATTCATCTGCATCTCGTTGTAGGACGAGATCAGGCCGCATAGCGGCACGCGCGCGAAGTCGTTGAGCTGCGGAATCACCGCGGCCTGCACCGCGCCGCCGACATTCTCGAAGTAGACGTCGATACCCTTCGGGCACGCCGCGCGGATCGCCTTGAACAGATTGCCGGCCTCGGCCTTGTAGTCGACGCAGGCGTCGAAACCCAGTTCCTTCACGACGTAGTCGCACTTGTCCTTGCCACCCGCGATACCCACGGCGCGGCAGCCCTTCATCTTGGCGACCTGGCCGACCATCGAGCCGACCGCGCCCGAGGCCGCCGAGACGACGACCGTCTCGCCCGGCTTGGGCTGGCCGATATGCATTAGCCCCCACCACGCGGTCATGCCCGGCATGCCCAGCACCGAGAGCGCGGTCGAGAGCGGGGCCGCCTTGGGATCAAGCTTCATCACGCCGGCGCCATTGGACACGGCGTGGCTCTGCCAGCCGCTGTACTCGCCGACGAAATCGCCTTCCTTGAACTTGGCGTTGCGCGACTTGATCACCTGGCCGACCGTGCCGCCGACGATGGGTTCACCCAGGCCGGTATTGGCGGCATAGCCCTTGGCCTCCGACATCCTCCCGCGCATGTACGGATCGAGCGACAGCCAGATGGTGCGCGACAGGTACTCACCCTCGCCCGGCTCCGGCAGCGGCGCGTTGGCGACCTCGAAGTTCGCGGGCACCGGCTCGCCCTGCGGCCGGGACTTCAGGAGCACACGGCGGTTCATTTCAGCCATGACGGCCTCCATCGGGTTCGATGACCCCACCCTATCCGATGAAACGCCGCGAACATCCATGCGACGATTCCGCGATGCGGGACGAACACGCTTCCCGCGCTGGCAGGGGAAGGAAGAGTGGGCCGTTGCCGTGGGCCGCGCCCTGCGACACGATGCGGCCCACAGACTGGATGGGAGGAACCACCATGACCGAGGCCGCGAATGTCACGGCGGCGCTGGCCGAGAAGGCCGCCGCGTTGCGCTTCCAGCATCTGACGCCGCAGGCCCGCACGGTGGCCAAGCAGTGCCTGCTCGATTTCCTCGGCGTGACCTTGTCGGGCATGGACGAGCCGCTGTCGGACATATTGAGCGACATCGCCGAGGAAGACGGCGGGCGCGCCGAGGCCACCGTGATCGGCCGCGGCATGCGCACGTCGCTGTCGAACGCCGCGCTGATCAACGGCGCGATGAGCCACGCGCTCGACTACGACGACGTCAACCTGACCATGGGCGGCCATCCCACCGTGCCGGTGGCGCCCGCCGCGCTGGCCTTGGCCGAGAGCAGGAAGATGTCGGGCCGCGACCTGATCACCGCGATCGTCGCCGGCGTCGAGATGGAGTGCCGGCTGGGCGAGCTGGTGGGCAAGAGCCACTACGACAAGGGCTGGCACAACACCGGCACCTTGGGCGCCTTCGGCGCGGCGGCGGCCTGCGCCAATCTGCTGGGCCTCGATATCGAGCGCACGCGCCAGGCCATGGGCATCGCCGGCACGCAGGCCGCCGGATTGAAGAGCATGTTCGGCACGATGACCAAGCCGCTGCACGCCGGCAAGGCGGCGCAGAACGGGCTGCAGGCGGCGCGCTGGGCGCAGAAGGGCTTCACCGCCAACGCCTCGGTGCTGGACGTGCCGCAGGGCTTCGTCGCCACCGCCTCCTCGACGCCGTCGCCCGACGCGGCGCTGGCCGATCCGCCGGGTGGCTTCCACACGACGGATACCGTCTTCAAGTACCACGCCGCCTGCTACATGACTCATTCCAGCATCGAAGCGGTGAAGACGCTGAAGGAGCGCCACAAGCTCAAGGGCGACGACATCGAGCGGGTGACCTTGCGGGTCGATCCCGGCCACCTCAAGGTGTGCAACATCGCCGAGCCGAAGACCGGGCTGGAGATCAAGTTCTCGCTGCGCTTCACCGCGGCGATGGCGCTGGCCGGCCGCGACACCTCGAACGACGCCGTCTACACCGACGCGCTGACGCGCGAACCGGACCTGGTGGCGCTGCGCGACAAGGTCGTGGTCGAGACGCGCCACCACGATCACAACAGCGCCGCCGAGGTCGTGGTGAGATTGCGCGACGGCCGCGAGCTCAGCGAGACCACCGATGTCGGCATCCCGATGACCGACCTCGACGCGCAATGGGCCAAGCTGGAGTCCAAGTTCCGCGCCCTGGTCACGCCGATCCTCGGCGAGGCGCGCACCAGCCAGCTCACCCGGCTCTGCCGCGACCTCGACAGCGTCGAGGACATCGGCGAGGTGATGAAGCTCACGGTGAAGAACTGATCCGCACGCCGTGAGTCGTACCTTCGTCTGCCTCTCCGGCGCCTGGATGGGCGGCTGGACCTGGCAATTCGTCGCCGAGAAGCTGCGCGCGGCCGGCCATATCGTGCACACGCCGAGCTTCCGCGGCGTGGCTGAGCGCGCTTCAGAGCTGTCGCCCGACATCGGCAACGAGAGCTGCGCCGAGGACGCGCTTTCCTGCCTGCGCGACAACGATCTCAGCGACGTGGTGCTGGTCGGCCACAGCTTCGGCAGCCTGATCGCGCAGATCGTGGTCGATCGCGATCCCTCGCGCGTGGCACATCTGGTGATCATCGACGGCGGCATCGCGCGCGACGGCCAGTCGATCTTCGGCCGCATCCCCGAGCGCATCGCGGCCAAGCGCCAGACCATGATCTACCAGGTCAACGGCACGGATGTGCTGCCCTTCGCGCCGGTGACCAGCCTGATCATCGACGATCCCGATCTGGCGCGATGGACGCACGAACGCCTGACGCCGCATCCGGTCCGCTGCTACACCGAGCCGGTGCGCATCGCCCACGGCCCGGGCAACGGGCTGCCGATCACCTACATCGCCTGCGTCAAGCCGCGCTATCCGGTCTCCGCCGGCAGCCACGAGCGCGCGCAGGCCACACCCGGCGTGCGCTTCCGCGCGATCGAGGCCGGCCACAACTGCATCCTCTCCGCGCCCGACCTGGTGGCGGACGAGCTACTGGCGATTCCATAACCGATCCCGCTTCGCTAAGGTCCGCGCCATGACGGATTTGCCCTACCCCATCGAGCCGCTCGACCTCGCCGCCCCGCTCGACCGCCATCGCGCCACCGTGCTGAAGGAGTGGATCGACTGGAACGGCCACATGAACGTCGGCTACTACATCGTCGCCTTCGACAAGGCGACCGACACGTTCTGCAACCAGTTCGGCGTCGGCTGGGAGTACACTCATCGCAAGATCGGCATGACCTTCGTGCTCGAGGCGCACGCCACCTACGACCGCGAGGTCAAGGAGGGCGATCCGCTGCGCATCACCACGCAGATCCTCGACCACGACGCCAAGCGCGTGCACTGCATCCACGCCATGTACCACGCCGACGAGGGCTTCCTCGCGGCGACCAACGAGCTGATCCTGATGAACATCGACTTCGCCTCGCGCCGAGGCGCGCCGTGGCCGGCCGAGACCATGCGCCGACTCGACACGCTCGCGCCCATCCACGCCAGGTTGCCCAAGCCGCCACAGGCCGGCCGCGTCATCGCCATCCGCAAGAAGTGACCATGCCCGACACCCTGCTGAACGAAGAGCCCCTGCCCTACGCGCTGCCCGAGCTCGATCTCACGGCGCCGCTCGACCGCCATCGCGCGGTGGTCAAGGACGAATGGGTCGACTGGAACGGCCACATGAACATGGCGCGCTACATGGAGGCCTTCGACTACGCCTCCGGCGCCTTCCACACCCAGATCGGCATGGGACGGCGCTATATCGACAACAAACTCGGCATGACCTTCGTGCTCGAGGCGCACATCACCTACGACCGCGAGCTCAGGGGCGGCGCGCCGCTGCGCTTCACCACCCAGCTGCTCGACCACGACGCCAAGCGCCTGCATCTGTTCCATCAGATGTTTCACGCCGAGGAAGGCTTCCTCGCCTCGACCCAGGAGTCGATGATCATGCACATCGACGCCAAGACCCGGAAATCGTCGCCCTTTCGTCGGGTCGTGCAGGAGCGCCTGGCACTGATGGCCGAAGCCCATGGCAAATTGCCCAAGCCGGCGAAATCCGGCCGACTGATCGGCATCCCAAGGCGCTGATGTGCCAGCGCGCGCTGGTCGACTACGCGGCGGACTGGCTGGGCCGCGTCAGGCGCTGAGGCTCTTGCGCGCCGCCGCCACCGCCGCGCGGATCACCGCCTCGTCGCCGACATGGTTGGCGAGCAGCAGCACCAGCGCGGCGTTGAGCTTCTCGCTCTGCTCGCGCGACAGGCTTTTGTGCGCGTCGACGATCAGATTGTAGATGTCGTCGGGACTCGCGAGGTTGAGATCGCTCTTCAAGGTGCTCATGACGTCGCTCGCTTCAAGGCGGCCAAAACCCATGAATCGTGAAGCCGGCGCGCGCGCGCGGCGACGTACTGGTCGGGCCGGACGAGATAGGTCGTGCCGTCGCGCGCGTCGCAGCGGCGCGCGGCGAGGCCGGATTTGTCGATCACCGTCGTCCAGCCATCCGGCGCGCCCGAGCGATCGCGCGTGATCAGGATCGGCCGGAAGCCCGGGATGTCGTCGGCCATGTCGACGATCGCGCGCGCCATGGCGCCGTCGAGCGAGGACGCGCGCTCGGCGAAGCTCAGCACCGCGAAGCGGCCGGCAACGGCCTCGGTCAGCCAGACTTCGCCCCGTGTCGCGTCGAGCAGGGGCGCGTCGGGCAGCGGCATGCCGGGTGCGGGCGCCGCCACGTCCCAGGTCGCCATGATGTCGTCGGGCGAGCTGATCGGCGATTCGGCGTAGGCGACCGGCCGCGACAGGCGCCCGCTATTGACCATCGCGCGGGCGAAGGGAAAGTCGCGCGCCAGCGACAGCGCCGCGTCGCGCAACAGGCGCGCGGCGGGGAATTTCGGCGTGATGAAGTCGGTGCTGCGCGTCGACTGGCGGATATTCTCCCGCGCCGCGGCACCGCGCTCCTTGTCGTAGCTGGCGAGCAGCGAGGCCGAGGCCCGGCCCTCGATCAGCAGCGCCAGCTTCCAGCCGAGATTGTCGGCGTCCTCGACGCCGGAATTGCCGCCGCGCGCGCCGAAGGGCGAGACGACATGCGCGGCGTCGCCGGCGAAGATCACGCGACCGTTCACGAAGCGCGGCATGGCGCGGCAGCTGAACTTGTAGACGCTGCTCCACTCGTGCTCCCAGCGCGCGTCGGGGCCGAACATCATGCGCAGGCGCCGATCGATGTTTGCGGGCTTCTTCTCCTCCTCGGCGTCGGCGTCGCGGCCGAGCTGGAAGTCGACGCGCAGCACGTTGTCGGCCTGGCGATGCAGCAGCACCGAGTCGGTGGGATGGAACGGCGGATAGAACCAGTAGCGGCGGATGTTCGGCAGGTCAGCGGTCATGCGGATATCGGCGATCAGGAACTGGTCGTCGAACACCTCGCCCTCGTACGGCAGGCCCAGCATGGTGCGCACTGGGCTGCGCACGCCGTCACAGGCCACCAGCCATTGGCCGCGTATCTGGTAGACGCCGTCGGGCGTTTGCACATCGACCTCGACATACTCGTCGCCCGGCCGCACGCCGACCACCTTGCTGAGGAAGCGCAGATCGACCTTGTCCTCGGCGATGCAGCGCTCCACCAGGTACTGCTCGCAGTAGTATTGCTGCAGGTTGATGAAGGCCGGGAAGCGATGACCCGGCTCGGGCTGCAGGTCGAAGCGGTACAACGGTTCGTCGCCCAGCAGCACCTCGCCCTGGTCCCAGGTCACGCCCTTGGCCACCATGCGATCGGCGACGCCCAGCCGGTGCCAGATCTCAAGGGTGCGCTTGGCCTGGCAGATCGAGCGGCTGCCGATGCTGACCGTGTCATCCTCGTCAAGCACGGTCACTGGGATGCCCTTGAGCGCCAGATCGAGCGCGAGCGTCAGCCCGACCAGCCCGGCGCCGACGATCAGCACCGGCGCGGTCTGCGGCCCGCCTGGCTTCAGCACCAGCTCGGGCGGCGGGACATAGGCGTATCTAGGATAGGTGTAGGTGGCCATCGCTCACTTGCCCGCACTCCCTCTCCCCGCGCGCGGGGAGAGGGAGATAGACGGTCACGCCTGTTGCTCCAGCGCCTTCCACATCTCGATGTCGCGCTCGGCGGTCCAGATGCGCGGGTCGGAGATGCCCTTGGCCTCGTCGTAGGCGCGCGACACGTCGAACGGCATGCAGTGGTCGAAGATCACCCAGTTGCCGTAGCGCGGCCGCATCGCCGTCACCGCCGCGTCATACGCCGCTTTCAGATCGCCGCCGGCATCGGCGCGCTTCTTCACCTCGGCGTAGAGCTCGGCGATGAAGCTCTGCGTGCCGCTCAAGCCCGCCTCGACCTGCTCGGCGCCAATCAGCGCGTCGCCGCGACCCGGCACCAGCGCCGCCGCCTTCAGGTCGCGCAGCGTCTGCAACGTGCGCGGCCAGTCCTCGAAATAGGCGTCGCCGGCATAGGGCGTGGCCGCGAACTCGACGAGATCGCCGCTGAACAGGGTCTTCTCCTGCGGCAGCCAGACGATGGTGTCGCCCTTGGTGTGGCCGCGCCCGGCATGGATGATCTGCACCTCCAGCTTGCCGAGCCACATGGTCATGCGCTCGTGGAAGGTGATGGTCGGCCAGGTCAGGCCCGGGATCGACTCGACGGCGCGGAACAGGCGCGGGAAGCGCTGGATCTCCGACTTCATGTCCTGCGCGCCGCGCTCGACGATCAGATCGCGCGTGGCGTCGCTGCAGATGATGTGCTGCGGCGCGTAGCCCGAGGCGCCCAGCACGCGTACCGCGTGATAATGCGTCAGCACGACATAGCGGATCGGCTTGTCGGTCACGGTGCGAATCTTCTCGATCACCGTCTGCGCCATGACGGGCGTCGCCTGCGCGTCGACCACCATCACGCAATCGTCGCCAACGACGATGCCGGTATTGGGATCACCCTCGGCCGTGAAGGCGTAGGCGTGCTCCGACAGCCGACTGAAGGTGATCTTCTTGTCCTCGGTATCCGCCTGCGAGGCGAAAGCCTTGCTCATAGACTACTCCCTGTTCATTACCGTCCCCCGGAGGGGCAAGGTAACTCAATCCAGCTTGAGGAAGTCGTAACGATCCACCGTGCGGATCGTCACGTCGAACTCGTCGCCCTCGCGCTCGATGCTGAGCGTAATGCGCGTGCCGGCCGGTCCGGCGCTCCACACCGCGCGGTAGAACATCGAGACTTCGTCGACCAGCACGTCGCCGACGCTGTTGATGGCGTCGCCGCGGCGCAGCCCGGCGCGCGCCGCTGGCCCGTCGGGCGATACATGGGCGATCACCAGCCCGCCTGGCACCTGCTGGGCGTAGAGGCCGAGCCACGGCCGGCCGACGCCCGGCCGCTTGCCTTCATTCACCATGTCGAGCACGGCGGGCAGGCGGTCGATCGGGATGAACATGTTGCCGGGCAGCACACCCGAGGGGCCGCGATAGGCGTCACCGATGAACAGCGAGCCGACGCCCAGCAGCTCGCCGTCGTCGGTGAACAGCGCAGCGCCGCCGAACGATTCATAGGGTGGCGAGGTGAAGATCGCGTTCTCGATGAAGTACTCCCAGTATCCCGCGAAATCGCGGCGGTCGGTGACGATGGCGCGCTGCGCGGCGCCGCCGCCGAAGCCGGCGATGGTCACGGCGTCCTTGTGCTTGACCGATTTCGAATCGCCGAAGCTCACCGGCTTGACCCGCGTCGGCAGGGTGGCACGCACCAGGCCGAAGCCAGTGGAGAAATCGTAGGCGACGACGCGCGCCGGCACCGAGCGGCCGCCCGGCTCGACGATCTCGACGCTGTTGGCCTCCATGATCAGGTAGCCGACCGTGACCACGAGGCCCTGGTCGTCGATAACGATGCCATGGCCGCCGCGCTCGGTGCCCAAGGTCTCGGCCGTGCGCGCGTCCTTGGGCACGCTCGACTTCAGCCCGACCACCGAGCGCATGGCGCGCACCAGCCCCGGCGGCGCCGGAATGCCGCGCCGGCGTTCGGCCGACGAGCGATCCTCGTTCTGCTCCTCGGACTCGTCCGAGGCGTCAGGGAAGATCGGCATCAGGCTGGCCATGGCGATGGTCGTCGGTCCGGACGTCTGACGCGACATGGTGGTCTCCTCGTTCGGACGCTACAGGCTGCTATCGAGCCGCAGGTACTTGTAGCGGTCGCCGGAGCGCACCGCCACGTCGACGCGCTCGCCGCCGCGATCGATGCCCAGGGTGACGGTGGTGCCGCTCGGGCCGGCCTTCCACAGATTGCTGTAGAGCTCGGCCAGCGAATCGACCTCGGTGCCGCCGACCGAGCGCACGACATCGCCGCGCCGCAGGCCTGCGCTCTCCGCCGGGCTGCCGGGCTGCACACTGGCGATGATCAGGCGACCGTGCGCCTCGTGCGTGGTGATGCCGATCCACGGCTTGGCGCCATCCGGCCGGCGCCCGGTTTTCATCGTCTCGAAGATCGGCTTCAACCGGTTGATCGGGATGAACATGTTGCCGGGGAAGCTACGCGCGCCGCGATAGGCGTCGGGCACCTGCAGCGAGCCGATGCCCATCAGCGCACCCTGCTCGTCGAGCAGCGCCGAACCGCCCCAGTTATGGTGATAGGGCGGCACGGTAAAGATGGCGTTGTCGAGCAGATACTCCCAGTAGCCGGCGAACTGGCGACGATCGGCGACCAGGCCGCGCAGCAGCTTGTCCTCGCCGCCGGCGCCGGCGATCACGATGGCGTCGCGCTGCTTGAGCGTGTCGGAATCGCCGAAGGCCACCGGCTTGACCTTCAGCGGGATCGCCGTACGCACCAGCGCGAAGCCGGAATCGTTGTCGAAGGCCACGACCATCGCCGAGGCGCGCTTGCCGCTGTTCTCGACGATCTCGACGCTGTTGGCCTCGAGCACGAGATAACCCACGGTCAGGACCAGCCCGTCGTCGTCGATCACGACGCCGTGGCCCTCGCGCTCGGTGCCGAGATTGCGCGCGCTGCGCGCTTCGCGCGGCACCGTGCTCTTGAGCGTGACCACGGCGGGCAACGCCGCTTTCACGGCGTCGCTCAACGGCCGCGGCGCCGGCTCGCCCGTCGCGGGCTTGTCCACCGTCTGCGCCACGGCCGGCGACAAGCAACCGACGACCGCAAGGATCACCGCCAGCGAGAGGAACCGACGGGAAGCGCTCATGGCAATCCGATCTCCGCTCCTAGTAACTGAAGGTACCACGTCGCCGGGGCACCGAAACCCCGCAACTCGTGGGGATATCAAGCGCGACTCCCTCTCCCCCGCTTGCGGGGATAGGGAGGAAGGTACCGCACGCCATAGCCCCACGCGTAGACCCGTCGCGATCGCAAGAGTGACCTATGTTAACGTTCGTGACGTAGAAGGCGAAAGCAACTTCCGGCGAGGTCGTGATCATGCATAGGGCTCGGCAGGCGCTGTTTGGCGTGCTTGCGCTCCTGCTCCCGGGTTGTGCGGCGCTGTCGCCGCAGCGCGTCACCAGTGAGGATCGGCTGGCGGATTTCCCCACCACGGAGCTGCCGCTGGCCCAGCCGGTCACCATCCGCTGGAACGCCCATCACGTGCCCTTCATCGAGGCGGCCACCGATCGCGATCTCGCTTTCGCGCTCGGCATGGTCCACCTGCATCTGCGCGAGGGCCAGCTCGAGGTCTTCCGGCGGGTTTCCCAGGGCCGGCTGTCGGAATCGGCCGGGCCGTTCACCGTCGATATCGATCATTCCCTGCGTATTCTGGGCCTGGGCCGCGCCGCCGACGCGGTGATCGCCCGCATGCCGGCCGACACGCGCGACTTCGCCCAGGCTTTCGTCGATGGCATGAACCATTACCAGTCGCGCCGAAGCCGCAAGCCGCCGGAATTCGGCTTGATGGGTATCGCCGCCGAGCCGTGGACCTTGCGCGACATCATCACCATGGGCCGGCTGGCCGGCGCCGACGTCAACTGGCTGGTGTACTTCGCCATGCTGAAGGAGCGCGGCAAGCCAGGCTTCGCCGAGACCTGGCGACGCACGCTGGCGGCGGGCGCCGATGGCGTGACCAGCTTCACCGCGACGCCGCAGGAGAATATGCTCAACGACATCCTGTCCGGCCGCGGTCGCTCGGGCAGCAACTCGGTCGCGGTCGCGGCGCGCAACAGCGCCACGGGCGGCGCGCTGATCGCCAACGATCCGCATCTCGGCTTCGCCATGCCCAACGCCTGGCTGATCGCCGGCATGCGCTCGCCGAGCTACAACATGGTGGGGCTGATGGTGCCCGGCCTGCCCTTCGTGGCGCTGGGTCGCAGCCCCGACATGGCCTGGGGCGGGACCAACATGCGCGCCGCCTCCAGCGACCTCTACGACGTCTCGAAGCTGCCGCCTGATGCGATCACGCGCGCGGATGTCCGCATCGGCGTGCGCGCCTGGTTCGACAGCACGCGCACGACCCGCATGAGTCCCTTCGGCCCGATCATCTCGGATTCGCCGATGATACAGAGCAGGCCGGGCGAGATGCTGGCGCTGCGCTGGGTCGGCCACGAGCCGACCGACGAGATCACCGCGCTGTTGCGCGCCGCGCGCGCCCGCACGCCCGACGAATTCCGCCGCGCCTTCCAGGGCTTCGGCGTGTCGGCGCAGAACATGCTGTTCGCCGACGCCCGCGGCAATGTCGGCCAGGTCCTCGCCGCGATCTTGCCAGCGCGCGACAGCCTGCGCCGCGACGACCCGGTGCTCGACGCCGCCGATCCGGCGACGCATTGGCGCGGCTTCGTCGGCGTCGGCGACCTGCCGCACGTGCTCAATCCCGCCCAAGGCTTCGTCGCCTCGGCCAACAACCGGCCGGCGGCGACCAAGACGCCGATCGGCTTCCTCTTCAGCGACGACGAGCGCGTGAGTCGCCTGCAAGCGCTGCTGCGCGACCGGCCCAAGGTCTCCGTCGCCGATCTGATGGCCCTGCAGGGCGATACGCGATCGGAGAAGTCGCTGCAGATCGCCAAGGGCATGCTCGGCGCGATCGCCGCTTCAGGCCTCGACGGCGTCGCGCCCGACCTCGTGCGCCGGCTGGCCGCCTGGGACGGCGACTACCGCGTCGATTCAGCGGGGCCGGTGGCGTTCGAAACGCTGCTCTACCATGTGCTTCCCGCCGTGTATGGCGCGGCGAGCCATCGCGACCTGCCCGGCGTGTATCTGCAATGGCAGCACATCACGCGCTTCTTCGTCGCCGATCTCGACGCGCTGCCGGCGGCACGACGGCGCGAGGTGCTGACGGCGGCGCTGCCGGCGGCGGCGCGCGACGCGGCGCGCTTCGCCACCTGGGGCGACATGCATCGCCTGAGGGCCGCCCATCTGCTGGCCAACGCGCCGCTGATCGGCGGCAGCTTCGTCGTCGCCGACCTGCCGGCGGGCGGCTCGCGCGAGACGGTGATGAAGACCGCGCACGACCTGGTGAACGACCGACACGACTCGCGCTATGGCTCGCAATCGCGCCACATCTCCGACATGGCCGATCCCGATGCCAACTGGTTCCTGCTGTTTGGCGGCCAGGACGGCTGGCTGGGCGGCGCGGCCTACGACGACCAGGTGCCGATGTGGCAGCGGCGAGAATACGTCCGCATGCCATTGCGGCCGGACGCCGTCGCCCGCGACTTCCCACGCGTCATGGCCCTGCGGCCGAAGCCCTAGGCTCATTGCGTATGACGGTGGGGCGATCACCTTTGGCTCTCTTCCCTTCTCCCTCGGGGCCGCGGACGGCCCCGAGGGAGAAGGGGAACCCTTCGAACCGATGCTGCTGAGCCCGATCATCCGCGCGCTGGTGGCGGCACGTGCACGCGCGTCGCGGCGCGTCGACGCGGTGGCGGCCCAGCGGCGCACCTTGGAGCGGCTGCTGCGCGTCGCCGCCGGCACGCGCTTCGGTCGCGCGCACGACTTCGCTCGTTTGCGCGGTCCCGATGACTTCGCCGCGGCCGTCCCGTTGCGTCGCTACGAGGGTTTTTGGCGCGACTGGTTCGCGCCAGCCTGGCCGTTGCTCGACGACATCGCCTGGCCCGGCCGCATTCCGTTTTTCGCGCTGAGCTCCGGCACCACCAGCGGCACGACCAAGCGCATTCCGGTGACGCGCGCCATGCTGGCGTCGAACCGGCGCGCCGGTCTCGATACGCTGGCTTACCACTTCGCGGCACGCCCCGGCTCCGCCGCGCTGTCCGGCCGCTCGCTGATGCTGGGCGGCAGCACGGCGCTGGAGACGCCAGCGCCCGGCGTGCGCGCCGGCGACCTCAGTGGCATCGCGACCGCGACCCTGCCCTGGTACGCCGAACCACTGGTCTTCCCGCCGCGGGCGCTGGCGCTGCTGACCGATTGGGAAGTCAAGCTGGAGGGCATCACCCGGGCGGCGATCGATCAACGCATCACGACCTTGACCGGCACACCGAGCTGGCTGCTGCTGCTGCTCGAACGGCTGCGCGCCGAACGCGCCGCGCGTGGCGAGTCGCCGACGCCCCTGCCCGACCTGGCGCTGCTGCTGCATGGCGGCGTGCGCTTCGATCCCTATCGTCGGCGTTTCGCCGAATTGCTCGCGCCCGCCACGCCCGACCTGCGCGAGGTCTATCCCGCCAGCGAAGGCTTCTTCGCGTCGGCCGATCGCGGCTACGGCGAAGGGCTGCGCCTCAACGTCGATCACGGCCTCTATTTCGAGTTCGTACCGATCGACGAGCTCGACTCGCCCCGGCCGACGCGCCATCGCGTCGGCACGGTCGAGACCGACGTGAACTACGCCCTGGTGGTGAGCAGCTGCGCCGGCCTGTGGTCATACGTCGTCGGCGACACGGTGCGTTTCGTCACGCTCGATCCGCCGCGCCTGCTGATCACCGGCCGCACCAGCTACATGCTGTCGGATTTCGGCGAGCATCTCATCGGCGAGGAAATCGACGCCGCGCTCAGCGTCGCCGCCGCCGAGGCCGCGATCGACGTGGTGGACTACAGCGTGGCTGCGGCTCATTTCGCCGCCGACGGCATCTGCCGTGAATTTCCCAGCCTCCACCGCCCACCGGACTGGCCCGAGGCGCCGGGCGGCCATGTCTACGTGGTCGAAGCGAGCCGCCCCGTGGATCCGGCGACCGCCGTCACCCTGGCGCGTATCCTCGATCGCGAGCTCTGCGCGTGCAACGACGACTACCGCGCGCACCGCGCGCCGGGAGTCGGCATCGCGCCGCCATTCGTCGTCCTGGCACCGCCCGGCTGCTTCGCATCCTGGATGAAGGCGCGCGGCCGACTCGGCGGGCAGAACAAAGTGCCCCGCGTCATCCACGACGCCACCCTGATGCGCACCCTGCTCGACGTCGCCCGCCACGGTGGAGGGTGAAGCCGCTCTCCCTTCCCCGCTGGCGGGGAAGGGAAGATCACTTCACCCGTTTGTAATTGCCGTCGAAGAAGGCGCGCATGCCGCAGAAGGTGCGGCAGGCTTCCTGGAATTCGCCGACATCGACCTTCACGCCGTCGACCGTGCTCATGATGCGGAACTCGCACCGCGCCGGTTTCAGGCTGGCGCTGACCCGGTCGTAGATTTCGGCCGGCGCACTGACGCGCACCATGCCGCCTTCCATGACGCCCTGCGAGGTATCGATGGCGCAGGTATGCGCCGTCGGCCCGATCACCGTTTCGATCACCACCCGATACTTGCCACCGGCTGCCGGCGAGACCGTGAGGCGGCCGCCGCCGGCATCGGCCGAGGGCAACACGAGCGCGAACCGGCCAATCACCGATTGCGGCGAGCTTGACGCCGGCGTGGTCGTCGCGGCGCCGGCCAGCGCCGTGGTGCGCGCGCGATAGAGATCGGCGAGGCATTTGCGCTGCGGCTCGGCCCAGCGTTCCGGCCCGGCACTATCGGGCACGCCGCAGGTGTTGGGCACGCCAGCTAGCCAGCGCAGCTGCTCGCGCTGCAGATCGGCCTGGCCGGCGGCGTCGCGCCGCGCGCGCTCCTTGGCGTAGACCTCGGCCAGGGCGCGATCGAGCGCCGCCAGATCGGCGTTGGCGCACACCACCTTCTCGCGCCCGGTAGTGGCCTTGGTGCAATCGAAGCTCGGACCGGCTGGCGGCTTGGCCACCGGAGGCTTACCCCCAGGAGTCGGGCTCGCGGGAGTCGGGCTCGCAGGAGTCGGGGACGCCGGCGCCTGGGCCAGCGCGACACCGGCCGACAGCCAAAGGATCGCCAGTACGAGGATTGGACGCATTCTTGGTTCTCTTTCCGAAGGGATTCAGCGCCCCGAACATGGCGTCCACAAGGCGCGCGGTAAAGCCGCCGTCGACCACGGCATCCCCATGCTATACGGGCCGCCATGTCCGATCCCTTCGAGTTGACCGACGAGCCGGAGGACGCAGGCCCGCAGCCCGGAGCGCGCCGCCGCGGTATCGTGCCCGCACCGCCGCCTCCGATGCCCGCCACCGTCGACCATCTCGGCAAGCTCAACGAGACCCAGCGCCAGGCGGTCGAGCACACCGAAGGCCCGCTGCTGGTGCTGGCCGGCGCCGGCACCGGCAAGACGCGCGTGCTGATCACCCGCATCGCCCACATCCTGATCATGCGCAAAGCCTTTCCCAGCCAGATCCTGGCGGTGACCTTCACCAACAAGGCGGCGCGGGAGATGCTCGACCGCGTCGGTCAGCTGATCGGCCACGCCGCCGACGGGCTGTGGCTCGGGACTTTCCACTCCATCGGCGTGCGCATCCTGCGTCGCCACGCCGAGCTGGTGGGGCTGAAGAGCAACTTCACCATCCTCGACACCGACGATCAGGTGCGGCTGCTCAAGCAGCTGATGGAGGTCGAGGGCATCGACGACAAGAAGTTTCCGGCGCGCGTGCTCAGCGGCGTGATCCAGCGCTGGAAGGATCGCGCGCTGACGCCCGACAAGGTCGGCAACCACGATGACGAGGCGGAATTCGCCAACGGCCGCGCCGTCGACATCTACAAGCAGTATCAGGAGCGTCTGGCGCAGCTCAACGCCGCCGATTTCGGCGACCTCGTCCTGCATTGCGTGACCTTGTTCCAGCAGCACCCTGACATCCTCGCCGACTACCACCGGCGCTTCCGCTACATCCTGGTCGACGAGTACCAGGACACCAACGTGGCGCAGTATCTGTGGCTGCGATTGCTGGCGCAGGGCGTCTGCGGGCAGGGCGGCGATCAGCAGCGCAACATCTGCTGCGTCGGCGACGACGACCAGTCGATCTATGGCTGGCGCGGCGCGGAGGTCGGCAACATCCTGCGCTTCGAGAAGGACTTCCCCGGCGCCACCATCGTCCGCCTGGAGCGCAACTACCGCAGCACGCCGCATATCCTCGCCGCCGCCAGCCACGTTATCGCCCACAACGAGGGCCGCCTGGGCAAGACGCTGTGGACCGACATGGCCGAGGGCGACAAGGTCCGCCTGCGCGGCGTGTGGGACGGCGACGAGGAAGCGCGCGCCATCGGCGAGGAAATCGAGGCGCTGCAACGCGAGAAGCACGCGCTGTCGCAGATCGCCATCCTGGTGCGCGCCGGCTTCCAGACGCGCGAGTTCGAGGAACGTTTCATCACGCTCGGCCTGCCCTACAAGGTGATCGGCGGCCCGCGCTTCTACGAGCGCCAGGAGATCCGCGACGCGATGGCCTACCTGCGCATCATCGCGCAGCCCGACGACGACCTCGCCTTCGAGCGCATCTACAACGTGCCGCGACGCGGGCTGGGCGAATCGGCGCTGAAGACCCTGCGCGACATCGGCAAGACGCAGCGCGTCAGCCTCTTCGAGGCGGCCCGGCGCGCCCTGGAGACCGACGAGTTCAAGGCCAAGCAGCGCAAGACGCTCGGTGATCTGGTCAAGAGCTTCGAACGCTGGCGCGGCATGCTCGAGGGCATCCCGCACTTCGACGTCGCCGCGACCGTGCTCGATGAATCCGGTTACACCGATATGCTGCAGCGCGACCGCTCGCCCGAGGCGCCGGGCCGGCTCGAGAACCTCAAGGAGCTGGTCAACGCCATGGAGGAGTTCGACACGCTGTCAGGCTTCCTCGAGCACGTGGCGCTGGTCACCGAGGGTAACGAGAAGGCCGGCGGCGACATGGTCAACATCATGACCCTGCACGCGGCGAAGGGGTTGGAGTTCGACACCGTCTTCCTGCCGGGCTGGGAGGAAGGCCTGTTCCCCAACCAGCGCGCGCTCGACGAGAGCGGGCTGTCAGGCTTGGAAGAAGAGCGGCGTCTCGCCTATGTCGGCATCACGCGCGCGCGCAAGCGGGTCTATATCTCCTTCGCCGCCAACCGCCGCGTCTTCAACCAGTGGCAGGCCGCGATCCCCTCGCGCTTCGTGCACGAATTGCCGGAGGCGCATGTCGACGCGTCGAGCGACGCCGGGCTCTACGGCACCGCCTCCACCGGCCATTTCGGCGGGTTACGCGGCGGCTCGGGCATGACCGACGTCGACGTCGACAGCGTCGACTGGGGTCCGGACTGGAAGCGCGCGCGCCAGATCGGCGGCGCCACGCGCGGCGCGGGTAGCGGCCGCGGCCAGTTCCAGCGCGGTCGCTTCGGCCGCGAGGACACCTTCGACGACCGCCGCGCGCAAGGCGACCGCCCCGCCGATTCGTTGTCGGTCGGCCAGCGCGTCTTCCACCAGAAATTCGGCTATGGCCTGATCACCGCCATCGACGGCAACAAGCTCGACGTCGAGTTCGAGAAGGCCGGCCCGAAGAAGGTCCTCGACAGCTTCGTCCAGGCGGCGTGATCAGCCCTCGTCGGCCGGCGGATCGAGATCGACGCCGACCAGGAACGGACTGTTCATGCGCTTCAGCTCCGCCAGGATCGCCCGCTTCTCGGGCGTGCGCCGGCGCCCGCTGTTGCGCGGGACGTAGTTGTCGCCGGTCAGGCCCAACTCCGCTTTGCGGGCCGCGACCTGCTTGGCGAAGGTCTCGAAATCAATCGTTCTCATGAGTCCGCCTCCAACGGCTCCGGACGCCGATCTACGGGACTTCGCGCCCGTCCGCCAGCAGGGCTATCGCATGTGGCTTTCCTCCCCTCTCCCCGCCTTCGCGGGGAGAGGGAAGACTCCGCAAGGTCATAGGCGATAGCCCTGCGTCCGCCAGCGCGCAGTATGGCGGTGTGTAGACGCTCGCGATGAGTCCGCCCCGCGTGCTAGGGCACGGCATGCCCGCCTGGAAGATCGCCGTCACCATTCCCGCGCCCGCCGCCATGGCCTTCGACGGCGCCCTGTCCGACGCGCTGGTCGACCATGGCCTGGTGGTCTCGACCGTCGAGACCACGCGCGATGGGCCATGGCGCAGCGAAGTCTACGGTGAGGCGGTCGAGGCCACCGGGCCCGACGCCGCCACTCGCGCGCTGCTGGAAGCGGCGATCGCCGGCGCGGCGCGGCAAGCCGGCCTCGCGGCGCCGGCCTGGGCCATTGAGGTTCTGCCCGACACCGATTGGGTGGCGGAGAACCAGCGCTCCTTCCAGCCCTTCCGCGTCGGGCGCTTCTGGGTGCATCCCTCGCATGCGACCGAACCCGTACCGGCAGGCGCGATCGCGCTGCGCATCGACGCCGGCCTCGCCTTCGGCACCGGCACGCACGCCACGACGCGCGGCTGTCTCGAGGCGATCGGCGCGCTCGATCCCGCGGGCATCCGCAATCCGGTCGATGTCGGCACCGGCAGCGGCATCCTCGCTATCGCCATGGCGCTGGCGTGGCGCCGGCCGATCCTGGGCGGCGACAACGATCCCGACTCGATCACCGTGGCGCGCGAGAACGCGGCGCTCAACGGTGTCGCCGATCTGTGCGCGTTTCACCTCAGCGAGGGACTGGCCGCGCCAGCGCTGGCGGCGCGCGCGCCCTACGACCTGATCGTCGCCAACATCCTCGCCGGCCCGCTGGTCGGGCTGGCGCCGTCTTTCGCGGGCGCCGCGGCCGCGCGGACGACCTTGATCCTGTCCGGTCTGCTGGTCGAGCAGGCCGACGAGGTGCTCGCCGCCTATCGCGCCCAGGGCTTCGTGCTCCATCGCGGCATCGATCACGAGGCCGGCGGCGCCGATTGGCGCACGCTGGTGCTCGAGCGCTGAACCTCGACAAAAAAAAGGGCCGGCGTAGGCCGGCCCTTTCAGGAAGCGCGCGCGGGGAATGGGGAGGTGCGCGCGCTTGGGGAGACGTAGAGGCTTAGGCGACGCGGCTATGGGCGTTGTCGTTGAACGGCTTGGCGGTACCCAGGCCGACCCGCAGGTCCGGGCCGAAGCCTGCCGCGGCGTCGACGGCGGCCTGGATCTGGCCGCGCGACAGGCCGATATCGGCGAGCATCCGGTCGTCGAGCGCATTCAGCTCGGCGACAGCCGCCCGGCGGCGCAGGGCCATGCGGATATGGCCCCAGAGGCGGGCGATGCCGCCGCCGATCATCTCGCCGATGATCTCGGCGCGATCGACCCGCGCCTGGTACTCGATGGCGTGCCGGTCGACGAGGTCGAGGCGGACTTTGTCCGCACCACGCGCCGGCGTCGGCGCGATCTCGCTGCCAAAGCTCGAGAAGGCGGGTGTGCTGGACGAGATAAACATAGATTCCTTCACTTTCGATCCCGGGGCCGAGACAATTCCCACCCCCTTCATGATCCGCCGGCTGTTCCGACGCGATACCGAACGCGATATAAGCCGTTGATTCTCCGGGATTAGTGCCAAGACCAAGACGCAGTCATGCAAGAATCGCATGCTCTGAACAATTATTCACTGCTGCATTGCACCATGACATTCGGGACATCCGGTTCGTTTATTGCGTCCACGCGCATGGCCCCGTACGGTGCGCTCACGACGCCCCGCTGATCCGACGGATTGTTCCAATGCCCGCTCCCGACGACGGTCTCGCCCGACTCGCCGACTTGTTGCGAGCCAATGGCCGCACCTACGCGCCGGACGAGCTGGGCGCGTTGATGGCCGGCATCGCCGCCGCCCCCGAAGGGCTGGCCGGCGCCGAATGGGTCGAGCTGGTGGCGGCGGGCGCCAACGAGCAGGTCCGCGCCGAGCTGACCGCCTTGCGCCAGAGCCTGGCGAGCCGCGCCGATGGCCTGGGCGATGGCGGCCAGGCGCCCGGCGAGGCGGCCACGCGTCTCGCCGCGCTGCGCACCGAGCTGAAGCGTCGCGGGCTGGACGGCCTGATCGTGCCGCGCGCCGACGAGCATCAGGGCGAGTACGTGCCGCGCGCCGCGCAGCGCCTGGCCTGGCTCACCGGCTTCACCGGCTCGGCCGGCTGGGCCGTGGTGCTGGCCGACAAGGCCGCCATCTTCATCGACGGCCGCTACACCTTGCAGGTGCGCCAGCAGGTCGACGTCTCGCTCTACGCGCCGGTCGATTATCCCGCGACCATGCCCGATACCTGGCTGGCGGAGAACCTCGTCGCGGGCGCGCGCTTCGGCTTCGATCCCTGGCTGCACGGCCTGTCCGAAGCCGAGCGGCTGGCCACCGCCTGCGCCAAGGCCGGCGCGACATTGGTGCCGGTCGAGGGCAATCCCGTCGACGCGGTATGGACGTCGCGGCCCCCGCCGCCGCTCTCGCCGGTGATCGCGCAGCCGGTCGAGCTGGCGGGCGAATCGAGCGAGGACAAGCGCGCGCGCATCGCCAGGGCGGTGGCCGACAAGGGCGCCGACGCCGTGCTGCTGAGCCAGCCCGACTCGATCGCCTGGCTGCTCAACGTGCGCGGCGGCGACGTGCCGCGCACGCCCTTCCCGCTGTCCTTCGCGCTCTTGCGCAAGGACGCCGGCGTCGACCTTTTCGTCGACCAGCGCAAGCTGCCGCCCGCGACGCGCGCGCATCTCGGCAACGGCGTGGCGTTGCACCGGCCCGAGGCGCTGGCCGGCGCCCTCGAAGCGCTGGGCCGCGACGGTCGCACGGTGTGGCTCGATCCGCAGACCGCGCCGCGCTGGGCGCTCGACCGCCTGTCGAGCGGCGCCGGCGGCGAGCCCAAGCTGGTGCGCGAGATGGATCCGGTGGCGCTGCCCAAGGCGTGCAAGAACGAGGTCGAGCTGGCCGGCGTGCGCGCCGCGCATCGCCGCGACGGCGCCGCGCTCAGCCGCTACCTGCACTGGCTGGCGAACGAGGCGCCCAAGGGCGGGACCGACGAGATCGCCGCCTCCGACAAGCTGCAGGCGCTGCGCGAGGCCACCGGCGCGATCCGCGACCTGAGCTTCGACACCATCTCCGGCGCCGGCGCCAATGGCGCGATCGTGCACTACCGCGCCAGCCCGAGGAGCGCGCGTACGCTCAAGCGGGGCGAACTCTATCTCGTCGATTCCGGTGGCCAGTACCGCGATGGCACCACCGACGTCACCCGCACCGTGGCGATCGGCGAGCCCAGCGCCGAGATGAGGGATCGTTTCACCCGCGTTCTGAAGGGCCACATCGCGCTCGCCATGGCGCGCTTTCCCGTCGGCACCACCGGCTCGCAGCTCGACGCGCTGGCGCGCTATCACCTCTGGCAGGCCGGCCTCGACTACGACCACGGCACCGGCCATGGCGTCGGCGCCTATCTCTCGGTGCACGAGGGGCCGCACCGCATCTCCAAGGCGCACAACGCGGTGGCGCTGCGCCCGGGCATGATCGTCAGCAACGAGCCCGGCTACTACAAGACCGACGCCTACGGCATCCGCATCGAGAACCTCGTCGCCGTGCGCGAGGCGAAGATCGAGGGCGCCGACCGCGCCTATCTCGAGTTCGAGACGCTGACACTCGCGCCGATCGATCGCACCTGCATCGACGTCGCGCTGCTGAGCGCGCCAGAGCGCGCCTGGCTCGACGCCTACCACGCGCGGGTGCGCGAAGTGGTCGGCGCGCAGCTCGACGGCGAGGCGCGCACCTGGCTCGAGGCCGCGACGCGGCCGCTTTGATCTTTGGGAGCGCCGGCGCTCCCAGCTACGGAGTACTGGATGTCGCAAAAGCCCGGCCTGCTCGCGCTGTACCATTTCTCGCCGTGGTTCACCGAGGAGCTGAACAGGCGCTTCGACGTCTTCGGGCCGTTCCCGACGCGCGAGATCGCGCCGCACATGGTGCCGGACGATTTCAAGCCGCGCGTGCGCGCCATCGCCACCGTCGGCAGCATCGGCGAAGGCGGTCGCGCCATGCTCGATGCGCTGCCCAACGTCTCGATCATCCACTGCTACGGCACCGGCTTCGAGCGCATGGACCTGAAGACGGCCAAGGAACGTGGCATCGTCATCACCAACGCCGCCGATTCCAACGCCAGCGCCGTGGCCGACATCGCGGTGGGCCTGCTGCTGGCCTCGTCGCGGCGCCTCGCCGAGGGCGACCGCTATATTCGCGCCGGCAAATGGGTGCGCCGCGGCGCCCATCTATGGCCGCCGATCCTCGGGCTGAAGGGCGCCAAGGTCGGCATCCTCGGCCTGGGCGCGATCGGCGCGCGCATCGCCACCCGCATCGCCGCCTTCGAGGCCGAGGTCGGCTATCACAGCCGCACGAAGAAGCCCGACGCGCCCTGGAGCTATCTGTCGAGCGCCCTCGAGCTGGCCGAGTGGTCCGACTTCCTCATCGTCGCGCTGCGCTCCGACGCTTCGAACAAGCACATCATCAACATGGAGCTCTTGAAGAAGCTCGGGCCGCTGGGCCACGTCGTGAACATCTCGCGCGGCATGGCGGTCGACGAGGCGGCGCTGGCCGAGGCGCTGGAAGCCGGCGTGATCGCCGGCGCGGCGCTCGACGTGTTCGAGGAGGAGCCGATCGTCCACCCCAAGCTGATGACCCTGGAGAACGTGGTGATGACGCCGCATCTGGGCGGTGGCACACGCCAGGCGAACCGGGCGATGGGCGAGACGGCGCTGGCCAATTTCGACGCCCATTTTGCCGGCCGTCCCGTGCTGACGCCGGTGCCAATGGACTGACCCGAAACGCATGACGGCCCCCGAAGGGGCCGTAACAATACGTCACATTCTTGCGCAGCCGCGGATATATGCAAACGACGCTGGGTCAGTCGGCGGCGCCGCTGTCACCGTGGACCGGGCGCGCCGCCCCCGGCGGCTCGGTGGCGCCGTCGGCCAGATCCCAGCGGGTACGGAACACCGTGTCGCAGATCCCCGGGCTGCCGAAGCCATCGCTGAAGCTCACCGTCGAGCGCCGGTGATGCTCGGCATGGGCGTGACTGCTGGTCTTGTCGGCGATGAAGTTGCAGATCGTCGTGCGCAACGGCGTCGATTTCTCGCCACGCAGTGCGCGCGCGAAGTCGAAGCCGGAATGCTCGTACAGGCCGCCGATCGCGCCCAGGCTCATGGTCACGACGTGGAACAGCAGGTCCGAACCGCCACCGCCAATCAGCACCAGCGGCAGCAGATAGGGCAGCACGATCTCGAGGAAGAAGTCGGGGCCGCTCATATAGCAGGCGCTGACAGCGCGGCTGGCACCGGTCGAGTGATGGACGTGATGGCCCAGCACGCGCAGCAGCGCACGCTGGTGCATCAGGCGGTGGCCGATGTACTGCACCACGTCATGGCCCACGGCCATCAACAGCAGAGCGGCGATGAACCAGCTGGCGGTGAGTTGCGGCTCGCCGACGAAGGCCAGGCCGGTCCACTCCAGCACCAACATGCAGGGCAGCAGGATGATGCACTGGTTGAACAGCACCCGCGGCAGCAGCGCGGCATAGCCGCGCCGCTCCGGCCGGCGCACCCGGAAGTGTCGCAGACGGCCGGTGGCGTCCAGCCATTCGAAGCCCAGCGCGATGCCATGGTAGACGACCATGTGCAGCGTCCAGGCGAACACGGCGACAGACAGCCAGGGCGGGAGGAGATCCGTGAGCATCGGGCCTTGTTGAGGAATACGCCGGCGAGGATGCGGCGGACGGAAGATACCTCGTCAAACTATGCGCGGCGTGCGAGGCGGTCAATGGCGAAAGATGCCCGAAAATCAAGGCATAGATGCTTCGCGGCACCATTCGGGTGCATTTGACCCAGATCAAATATGCGTAGAGTGATTTCGTGCGCGCACGCTGCACGTATGGTGGCGATCACGAAGAATCAGCCGCCGGCCATCGCCAGCCACTCCTCTTCGCTCAGGATGCGCACGCCCAGCTCTGCAGCCTTCTTGGCCTTCGATCCGGCATCGGCGCCGACCACGACGAAGTCGGTCTTCTTAGACACGGAGCCGGTGACCTTGGCGCCGAGCGACTCGGCTTTGGCCTCGGCGGCGTCGCGGCTCATCGCCTGGAGCGTGCCGGTGAAGACCATGACCTTGCCCGAGAATGGCGAGTCGGCGGCGACGGCGGCCGCGCGGAACGGCTCGATGGTGATCTCGCCCAGCAGCTCGCGGATGATGGTCTCGTTGTGCCCCTCGCCGAAGAACGCGACGATCTTGTCGGCGGTGGTCACGCCGATGTCCTGCACATTGCACAGCCGGCCGAATTCGACGCCGATTTCGGCGACGGCCTTCTCTTTCTTGGTCGCATCAGGCTTCGCCGTGCGCTCCGCACCGGCCGCGCGCATCGCCTCGAACCAAGCCTGAGCATCGCCATACTCGCGCGCCAGGGCCTTGGCGGTGGCCTCGCCGATCGAGGGAATGCCCAGCGCGTTGATGAAGCGGTCGAGCGCGATGGCGCGGCGCGCGTCGATGGCGGCGATCAGCTTGTCGGCCGACTGATCGCCCCAGCCCACCCGCTTGCGCAGATCGTCGCGCCTCAGGCGGAACAGATCGACGGGCTGCTTGAGCAGGCCGTCGCGCCAGAAATTCTCGATATGCGTCCAGCCCAGGCCCTCGATATCGAAGCTCTGGCGCGACACGAAGTGCCGCAAGCGCTCGACCTGCTGATAGGGGCACTCCAGGCCGCCCGAGCAGCGGCGCACCACGCCATCCTCTTCGCGCACCACTGCCGTCTTCAGGTCGCACGGGCATTTCTCGGGGAAGTGAAACGGCTTGGTGCCGCGCGGCCGGCGCTCCATCACCACGCCCAGCACCTGCGGGATCACGTCGCCGGCGCGCTGGATGGTCACCGTATCGCCGACGCGCACGTCGAGCCGCTCGATCTCGTCGGCGTTGTGCAAGGTGGCGCGCGCCACCAGCACGCCGCCGACATTGATCGGTTCGAGCTCGGCCACCGGCGTCATCGCGCCGGTGCGGCCAACCTGGATGGCGATGCCGTTGAGCAAGGTCTGCGCCTTCTCGGCCGGGAATTTGTGCGCGATCGCCCAGCGCGGCGAGCGGCTGACGAAGCCCAGGATCGCCTGCCAGTCGACCCGGTCGACCTTGTAGACGACGCCGTCGATGTCGTAGGGCAGCGACGCGCGACGCGCGCCGATATCGCGGTAGAGCGCCAGCACGGCGTCGACGGTGCGGCAGAGCTTCGTCTCCGGATTGACCTGGAAACCCCACTGCGTCAGCCGCTTCAGGAACTCGTGCTGCGTGTCCCAGGCGCGCGGCTCGGCCTCGCCCCAGGCATAGGCGAAGAAGCGCAGCGGCCGCCCCGCCGTGATCGTCGCATCGAGCTGGCGCAACGAGCCTGCGGCGCCGTTGCGCGGGTTGGCGAAGGTCTTCTCGCCGGCGGCCGCCTGCCGCTCGTTCAGCGCCACGAAATCGGCGCGACGCATATAGACCTCGCCACGCACCTCGAGTACAGCGGGCGCCCTGCCCTTCAGCGTCTTAGGTACGTCGGCGAGCGTGCGCACATTGGCGGTGACGTCCTCGCCCTCGCTGCCGTCGCCACGCGTCGCCGCGCGGACCAGCTCGCCGTTCTCGTAGCGGATCGACAGCGACAGGCCGTCGATCTTGGGCTCGCAGGTCAGCGCGATCTCGGTGTCCGCCTCGAGCGCGATCTCGCGCTCCAGGAAACGGCGCACGCGCTCGAGAAACCCGGTGACCTCATCGTCGGCGAAGGCGTTGTCGAGCGACAGCATCGGCCGCGCGTGACGCACCTTGGCGAAGCCAGCCGAGGGCGCCGGCGCTACCCGCATCGACGGACTGTCGAGCGTCACCAGCTCGGGGAATCGCGCCTCGATCGCCTTCAGACGCTGGCGCAGCGCGTCGTACGCCGCGTCGCTGATCTCCGGCGCGTCCTGCTGATGGTAGAGCTTGTCGTGGCGCGCGATCTCCTGCGACAGGCGCGCCAACTCCTTGTCGGCCTGCCGCTTGGTGAGCTCGTCGACCGCGATCCGCTCGACCACCTTCGCCGCACGCGACATTCCTCGTCTCCTAAAGCGTAGCGTTCTTTGCTTTTCCCCGCGAAGGCGGGGACAAGGAAAACGCTCGCGATCCATCTGCGACCGCCGTCGCTGCGATAAGTCGCGCCGACGCCATGTTCAAGCCCGCGCCGCCATCAGGCGATCGGCGGCGGCGCGCGCTTCGGCGGTGACCTCGGCACCGGCCAGCATGCGCGCCAGCTCCTCGCGCCGTCCGGCGGCGTCGAGCGCCACAACCTCGGTCGCCGCCTTGGTCCGGCTCGACGTCTTGCGGATCAGCCAGTGCTGGTCGGCCAGCGCCGCGACCTGCGGCGAATGCGTCACGACCAGCACCTGCAGGTCGCGCGCCAACCGACGAAGGCGCTCCCCCACCGCCGCCGCCGTGGCGCCGCCGACGCCGCTGTCGACCTCGTCGAACACCACCGTGGCGACGTCGCCGATCTTGGCCATCGCCACCTTCAACGCCAGCATGAAGCGCGACAGCTCGCCGCCGGACGCGATTTTGCCGATCGGGCCCGGCGGTGTGCCGGGATTGGTCGACACCAGGAACTCGACGCGATCCACACCCGAGGCCGACCAGTCCTTCTCGGCCAAACGATCGATACGCGTGACGAACTTCGCGCGCTCCAGGCGCAATGGCCCTAGCTCACCGATCACCGCCTTGTCGAGCTTCGCCGCCTGCTTAGCGCGCGTGCCCGACAGCGCCTCGGCCGCGCCGACGAAGGCCCCGCGCGCCTTGGCCGCTTCGGCCTCCAGCCGGCGCCGGCGCGCCTCGCCATCGTCGAGCGCGGCGAGCTGCTCAGCCATGCGGCCACGCAATCCGGCGAGTTCGCCCACCGGCACGCCATGCTTGCGCGCCGCGGCGCGCAACGCGAACAGCCGCTCCTCGACACGTTCGAGCGCGCCTGGATCGTCGCCCAGGCTCTCGCGCGCCTGCTCGAGCTGCGCCACTGCCTCGGCCGCTTCCGACAGGGCGCGATCGAGCGCACCCAGCGCCGCGTCGAGACGGCCGGCGGCGTTGCCCGCCTGGCGCTCGATCAGCCGATGCGCCGACGACAGCTTGCCGGTGACGCCCTTGTCGCGTTCCAGGCCGTCGAGCGCCTGCGCCACTGCCTCGCCGATCGCCGCGCCATGGCGCAGCAATTGGCGTTTCGCCGCCAAGGTCTCCTCGTCGTCGGCCTTGGGATCGAACTTGTCGAGCTCAGCCACCGCGTGACGCAGATACTCCTCGTCGCGCTGCGCCTGCTCGAAGGCGGCCGCCGCCTCGGCGCGCGCCGTCTCGGCGGCGCGCCACGCGGCCCACGCCGCAGCGACGCGCGCGGCGTCGGCCTGCAGGCCGCCGAAGGCGTCGAGCGTATCGCGATGATTGACCGGCACCAGCAGACCGTGCTGCTCGAACTGGCCCTGAATCTCGACCAGGGTCTCGCCCAGCCGCTTCAGCAGACCGACCGAAGCGGGCTGGTCGTTGACATAGGCGCGACCGCGGCCGTCGGCGCCGACGACGCGCCGCAGCAGCAGGCTGTCGCCCTCATCGGCCACGCCCTGCTCGGCGAGGATAGCGTGCGCGGGGTGATCGTCGGACAGGGTGAACTCGGCGCCGATCACGGCCTGCGTCGCGCCCGCGCGCACGACGCCCTGCGCCGCTCGCCCACCCAACGCCAGGCTGAAGGCGTCGAGTAGAATCGACTTGCCGGCGCCGGTCTCGCCGGTGAGCGCGCCCAGGCGCGAGCCTTTGCCCGTCGGGAAGGTGAGGTCCAGCTTCTCGATCAGAACGAAGTCGCGGATCGAGAGACAGCGCAGCATCAGAAGATCGATCTCCAGGCGCGGCCGAGCCAGGAGCGTTCGTCCTTCTCAGGCCGCAGATCGACGCCCTCGAGCAGGAAGTAGGTGTCGGCGTACCAGTCGCTGCCCGGAAAGTTGTGCCCCAGCACGGCGGCGGCCATCTTGGCCTCGTTGGTCACGCCCAGCGCGAGATAGCATTCGACCAGCCGATGCAGGGCCTCGGGCGTGTGCGTCGTGGTCTGGTACTGCTCAATGACGCGCCGGTAGCGGTTGATCGCCGCGACCCATTGCTTGCGTGTCTGGTAGAAGCGGCCGACCTCCATCTCCTTGCCGCCGAGATGGTCGACGGCGAGATCGATCTTCAGGCGCGCGTCGCGGGCATAGGGCGTGTCGGGAAAGCGCTTCACGACCTCGCCCAGGGCGGTCAGCGCCTGCTCGGTCATGCGCTGGTCGCGGCCGACATCGGAGATCTGCTCGTAGTAGCTGAGCGCCTTCAGATAGTAGGCGTAAGGCACGTCGCGGTGGCCGGGATGCAGGCCGATGAAGCGGTCGAGCGCGATGATCGCGTCGTCATACTTGTTGGCCTGGTAGTGGGAGAAGGCGAGCATGATCTGCGCCTTCACCGCCCACACCGAATAGGGGTGCTGGCGATCGACTTCCTCGAAGGCCTTGGCGGCATTCCTGTAGTCGCTGCCGCCCAGCGAATCGAGCGCGCGGTTGTACAGCTGCTCGACCGGCGCCTCGGCGTAGACCTTGTCGTCGTCGCTACCGCCAAATAGGCCGCAGGCGCCCAGCGCCAGGGTTGTCGCCAATACCAGCGCCCTCGCCGCCGCACCCGCGTACCGTCGCATCGCCAGCCTCGTTCCGCCTGTCATGGTTTCGTCCGCCGCGCCAGCGCGGGGGATGCGCCGACAGCCCGGCTTATAGCATAGGACGGCAAAGAAAACGGGGGCGCGAAGGCCCCCGGGAGTGACGTGTGGAGATACGGAAAACGGCCGGGCGTGGCCGCCCGGCCAACGCGGTCAGTTCGCCTGGCGGCGCAGGAAGGCCGGGATCTGCAGATCGTCCTCCTCACGCGACGCCTTGGCGCGGGACGTCGCGTCCAACCCGCTGAGCGATGGCTGGATCGCGGTGACGACGGCGGCCGGACGCTGCGGCGGCAGCGGTTCGACCGCCTTGGGCGCCTCGGCGACCGGCTGGGGCGCGGTCGGCGCCGTCGGCTTGGCACCACCGATCAGGCCGGTCACCTTCTGGAGCAGGCTGGGCTTGGTGACCACGGTCGGGGCGCGCGCCGGCTCGGGCGCCTTGACCGCGGCCGGCGCCGGTTTGACGGCTGGCGCGAGGCGCCCGGCGCGCATGTCGGCCTCGACGCGCGGCGCCGCGGTGATGGTCGGCTCGACGACCGGTGCCGACAGCGGCAACTCGGCCGGCGGCGGCGCGATCATCTCGACCGTCGACTCGGCCACCGCTTCGACGGTCGGGGCCGGCGGCGCGGCGACCGGTGCGGGTGCGGCCATTTCGGCCATGGCCGGCGCGGCGGCTTCGACCACAGGCGCCGGAGGCGGCGTCATCACGGGTGGCGGCGGCGCGACCGCGGCTACCGGCGCTGGTGCGGCGGGCATGGCCGGCGGCGCCTGCGGGATCGTGGCGTAAGCCGACGGCGGACGCTGCGGCGTGACGATGCGCTGCAGATGCGGCTGGCCGGTCTGCATCGAGCGGTTGTCCATGTTGATGAGCGTCGGCTGCGGCTGGCTCATGACCGCCGCCGAGATGCCGGTGGCGACAACCGAGACCCGCATGCGGCCCTGCATGGCGGCGTCGAAGGTCGAGCCGAAGATGATGTCGGCGTCGGGATCAACCTCCTCGCGGATACGGTTGGCCGCCTCGTCGACCTCCAGCAGGGTCATGTCGAGCCCGCCGGTGATGTTGATCAGGACGCCCTTGGCGCCCTTCATCGAGGCGTCTTCCAGCAGCGGGTTGGAGATCGCCGCCTCGGCCGCCGCCTTGGCGCGGTCGGGTCCCTCGGCCTCGCCGGTGCCCATCATCGCCTTGCCCATCTCGCCCATGACGGTGCGGATGTCGGCGAAATCGAGGTTGATCAGGCCGGGCATGACCATCAGGTCGGTGACACCGCGCACACCCGAGTAGAGGACGTCGTCGGCCATCTTGAAGGCGTCGGCGAAGGTCGTCTTCTCGTTGGCGATCTTGAACAGGTTCTGGTTGGGAATGATGATCAGCGTATCGACGTACTTCTCGAGCTCGGAGATGCCGTCGTCGGCCATCGTCATGCGGCGCCGTCCCTCGAAGTGGAACGGCTTGGTCACCACGCCCACGGTCAGGATGCCCTGGTCGCGCGCGGCCTGGGCGATGACCGGCGCGGCGCCGGTTCCGGTGCCGCCGCCCATGCCGGCGGTGACGAAGACCATGTTCGAGCCTTCGAGGGCGGCCATGATCTCGGGAAGCGCTTCCTCGGCGGCCTGCTTGCCCACGGCCGGGCGCGCGCCGGCGCCGAGACCCTGGGTGATGCTGATGCCGAGCTGGATGCGGCGATCGGCCAGCGACTGTCCGAGGGCTTGAGCGTCCGTGTTGGCGACCACGAACTCCACGCCTTCAAGAGCCGAGCTGATCATGTTGTTCACAGCATTGCCGCCGGCGCCGCCCACACCGATCACGGTGATGCGCGGCTTCAGGTCGGACTCCTGCTGTGGGAGCGACAAGCTAATCGTCATGGCATTGTCTCCACACGTAGACGAGGGGTAATCTTCGTTGGATGACGTCGCGGTATTTTTTGGTCTAACCGTCGACGGCGCCGGCGTTTTTTGTGCCGGTCAAGTGGGGAGTGCCAGTCCCGACTCAAATTCTAGACTAAAAGTTCTCACGTATCCAACTGCCAATTCGCCCTAAACGACCGACAGGCGGCTCCGCCGACTGGGCCGCCTGTTGCGGCTGATTGGTGACCTGCTGGGCGGCGTGGATCAGCAGGCCGGCGCAGGCGGCATAGGCCGGGCCGCCGGTCGACTCGGCCAGGCCGGCGACGCGGATCGGCCCGCCGATGCGGACCTTCTTCTTCAGGATGTCGGCGGCGACGTCGCCCAGCCCGTCGAGCTGGCTGGCGCCGCCCACCAGCACGGCCCGCCCGCCGGCCAGGCGGTCGACACCGCTGGCCTCGAGCCGGCTGCGCACCAGCTCGAAGGTCTCCTCGATGCGGGGGCGGATGATGCCGACCAGGATGCTGCGCGGCACATGGTTGGGCGTGGTGCGCTCCTGCTCGCCGATCAGCGGCACGTCGATGATGTCGTACTCGTCGTTGGGCTTGGCGCGGGCGCGACCGATCAGGGTCTTCATGCGCTCGGCGTCGGCGATCGGCGTCGACAGGCCGCGGGCGATGTCGCTGGTCACGTGCATGCCGCCGATCGGGATCGAATCGACGTGCACGAGATGGCCGTCGTAGAAAACGGCGATCGAGGTCGTGCCGCCGCCCATGTCGATCAGGGTGGCACCAAGATTGCGCTCGTCGGCGACCAGCGAGGCCAGCCCCGAGGCGTAGGCCGAGACGACGCGGTCGGCGATGTCGAGATGGGCGCGCTTGACGCAGATGCCAAGATTGCGCATCGCGCCAGTGGCCGCGGTCACCAGATGGATCTGCCCACCCAGGCGCTCGCCGTACATGCCGCGCGGCTCGACCACCGCCGAGCCGTCGACGGTGTAGCCGATCGGCAGGGTGTGAATGAGATCGCGGTCGGCGGTCTCGGCCGGCAGGTGCACCTGCGACAATAGGCGGCGCACGTCACGCTCGCCGATTTCGTGGTTACCGACCTGCACGTCGAGCTGCTGGTTGTGCGAGGCCGGCTGGCCGCCGCCGACGCCGACCAGCACTTCTCGCACCGTCTCGCCGCACATCTCCTCGGCAGCGCTGACCGCCGAGGAGATCGCGCGGGTCGCGGCCTCCATGTCGACGATGTTGCCGGAGCGCAGGCCGGTCGAGTGGTGCTGGCCGATGCCGATGACGCGCAGGCCTGAGCCATCGATCCGTGCCACGAAGCAGACGACCTTGCTCGTACCGATGTCGAGCGCCGCGACGATACCGTTCCTCGCCTTGATCACTGTACTCACCCTTCAAGTCTTTTGGCCGCCACGCGGCTTGCCGTCTGGGGCTGGTTGCGTCGCCGGGGGCTTGGCGACGGGGGGTTTGGCCGGGCCGCCGGTCGCGGCCGGCGGCGATGGGGGCGCGGGCTCAGGACGCGCGCCCACCGACGATAGCGGGTCGGGCGCACCAGCGCGGCGCAGCGTGATGCGGTCGGGCAGCCGCAGATCGATCACGGAAAGGTCGCGCGAGAGCAGCTGGTCGCTGCGGTCGAGCTCAAGCACGCGCTTGAGCGCCTCGCCGGCACCCTCTTCCGGCAGGCGAATCTGCAGACCGCCATCGAGGATCAGGTTCCAGCGCCGCTGGCCGACGAAGACCGCCGAGCGCAGCCTGTCGGCGATCGGCTTGACGTCCTGCAGCAACAGGAACAGTCCGGCCACCTGCTCGGGCGCGCCCTCGCCGGCGAGCAGCAACCGCACCGAGCTCTCGGCGGGATCGACGGTGCGCACCTTTCGGCCGGTGCGGTCGATCAGGATGTACTCGGCGGCGGCGCCGGCAGCGGCCGTCTTCGACTGCCACAGCGCCACGGCCTGGCGCTCGCGCAGCGCGACATGGATGGTGTCGGGCCAGCGCCGCTCGACCGCGGCGTGCTCGACCCATTCGATACGCTCCAGCCGCTCGCGCGCGCCGTGCAGGTCGATGGTCAGCAGCGAATCGCCGCGCGCGGCGTTGAGCGCCTTGAGCACCGCGTCCTTGGTGACGTGCTTGCGGCCTTCGACCGTGACGTCCTCGAGCGGGAACGGCGAGAAGCCGGTCACGCGTTTCTTGACACCCTCGAACCAGGCCTTGCCGTCTTCGATGGCGCCGCTCTTCCACAGCGCGTAGCCGGCGATGGCGCCGCCGCCCAGGGTCATGACCACCACGCCCAAGATGAGGGCGGCGCGCCACGATACGTTCAGGCGAAAGCGCCTGCGCGCGGCCTTGCGGCCCTGCGAGGGCCTGGCCGCACCGGGACGCGGCGCTCCCGGCCGCCGCGTGGCGCCGCGGCGCGGGCGGACGTCGATGTCCTTGCCGAACGGCGTGGTGGTTACGGCGGACATCGCGCGTTCTCCACCAACCAGGCCACGAGCTGCGGAAACTCGATGCCGGCCCACTTCGCCTGCTCCGGCGCCAGCGACAGCGGCGTCATGCCGGGCTGCGTGTTGAGCTCGAGGATCACCAGGCCCTCGGCGCCGGGCTTGCTGTCGTCCCAGCGGAGATCGGCGCGGCTCAGCCCCGAGCAGCCCAGCGCGCGATGCGCCGAGAGCGCCCAGTCCATGGCCAGGTCGCGCACCGCGTCGGGAATCGGCGCCGGCACGAGATGCTGCGTCACACCGTCGGTGTACTTCGCCTCGTAGTCGTAGAATGCGACGGTCGGCCTGAGCTCCGTCACCGTCAGCGCGCGGTCGCCCAGCACCGCGACGGTCAGTTCGCGGCCCGGCACGTACTTCTCGACCAGCACGCGATCGCCGAACTTCGCCTCGGCCGATTCGACGACGGCGAGGTTGTCGCCGGGGCGCACGATGTACACGCCGATGCTGGAGCCCTGGTCGATCGGCTTGACGACGTAGGGTCGGGGCATCGGATCGCCGGCCAGCAGCGCGCGGCGTTCGATCACCATGCCCTCGGCACAGCGCATGCCCAGCGAGTTGAAGATGTGGCGCGACAGCGGCTTGTCCATCGCCACCGCCGAGGGCAACACGCCGGAATGAGTGTAGGGCACGCGCAGGATGTCGAGCACGCCCTGCACGCAGCCATCCTCGCCCCACTTGCCGTGCAGCGCGTTGAACACGACGTCGGGGCCGCCGCCCTTGGCCGGACGCAGCGCCTCGATCAGCGCCGGCAGGTCGCGCGTCACGTCGATCTCGGTCACCTCGTAGCCGGCGCTACGCAGGCCGGCGGCGCATTCGCGGCCGGTGACCAGCGAGACCTCGCGCTCGGGCGACCAGCCGCCTTTGAGGACCGCGACGCGCTTGCTCATGCCGGCACTCCCGGCGTCACGGGCGCCGACGCGAATTCGCCGATGCGCTTGATCTCCCAGCGCAGCGCCACGCCGCTGTGCTCGAACACGCGCCGACGGACCTCCTCGCCCAGCGCCTCGATGTCGTGAGCGGTGGCGTCGCCGGTATTGATCAGGAAGTTGCAGTGCTTCTCCGAGACCTGCGCGCCGCCGAGCCTCAGGCCGCGGCATCCGGCGCGGTCGATCAGCTCCCAGGCCCTGGCGCCGGGCGGATTGACGAAGGTCGAACCACCGGTGCGGCTGCGCGGCTGGCTGGCCTCGCGCGCCTGGTCGATCTCGACGATGCGCGCGCCGATCGCGCCGTGATCGCCGGCGCGACCGCGCAAGGTCGCGCCGACGAAGATCGCGTCCTCGGGCGCGGCGCTGTGACGGTAGGTGAAGCCGAGCTCCGCCGCCGACATGGTGCGTCGCGCGCCGTCACGCCCGACCATCTCGGCGGACTCGACGATGTCCTTCATCTCGCCGCCATAGGCGCCGGCGTTCATGCGCAGCGCGCCGCCGATCGTACCCGGCACGCCGCTCAGGAACTCAAGCCCGGCCACGCCATGATCGCGCGCGGTGAGCGCCACGTTGAGATCGAGCGCGCCGGCGCCGGCGATCACCGTCGTGCCCTCGACCGTCACGTCGACGAAACCACGCAGCAGGCGGATCACCACACCGCGCACACCGCCGTCCCGCACGAGCAGGTTGGAGGCGACGCCCAGCACCGTGACCGGGATGTCGTTTGGCAGCGCGGCGAGGAAGGCCTGGAGATCCTCGACATCGGCCGGACGGAAGAGAACCTCGGCCACGCCGCCGACGCGGAACCACGTGACGGGTGCCAGCGGCGCGTCCGATGTCAGGCGGCCGCGCGCCTTGGGCAGGCGGTCGATCAGATGCGGGGCGGAGCGCGTGCCGGCCATCATGCGACCGACCCGGGATCGTTGGCCACGGCGCGCGGCGCCTGCTGCGTGGCGATCTGCTGCAGCTGGCCGGGCAGCGCGTGCGCCCAGGCGGTGATGTTGCCGGCGCCGAGGCAGACCACCACGTCGCCCGGCCGCGCGATGCCCCACACCAGGGCCGGCAATTGCCCGGGACCCTCGAGCGCGTAGACCCGCTGATGGCCGGCGCGCCCGATGCGCTCGACCAGCATGTCGCGATCGACGCCGGCGATCGGCGCCTCGCCGGCGGCATAGACGTCGGCGACGACCACGGCGTCGGCGTCGCCGAAGCAGCGCGCGAAATCATCGCGCAGGTCGCGCAGGCGGGTATAGCGATGCGGCTGGACCACGGCGATCACCGCGCCCGAGCCGCCATAGGCCTGGCGCGCGGCGCGCAGCACGGCGGCGATCTCGACCGGGTGGTGGCCGTAATCGTCGATCACCGTGATACCGTGCGCCTCGCCGACGCGGGTGAAACGGCGGCGCACGCCGCTGAAGCCCGCCAGGCCGCGCCTGATGGTCTCGTCGTCGATGCCCATCTCGTGCGCCACGGCGATGGCGGCGAGCGCGTTCTGCACGTTGTGCTGGCCGAACATCGGCAGGCGCAGCCCGGTCATCATCGCCGACTGGTTGGTCGCGCGGTTCTCGATCATGACGTCGAAATCGGCGCCGTTGCGATCGAGCTTGAGGTTGAGCGCGCGCACGTCGGCGCTGGCGCCCAGGCCGTAGGTGACGATCTTGCGGTCGGCGACGCGCGGGATGATCGCCTGGACCTCGGGGTGGTCGCTGCACAAGGCGGCGAAGCCGTAGAACGGGATGTTCTCGACGAAGCGCACGAAGGCCGAGCGCAGCGCGTCGAAATCGCCGTAGTGGTCGAGATGCTCGGGATCGATATTGGTGACGACCGCGATGGTCGCCGGCAGGCGCAGGAACGAGCCGTCGGATTCGTCGGACTCGACCACCATCCAGTCGCCCTGGCCGAGCCGCGCGTTGGTGCCGTAGGCGTTGATGATGCCGCCGTTGATGACGGTCGGATCGAGATGCGCCGCGTCGAGCAGGGCGGCGATCATCGAGGTCGTCGTCGTCTTGCCGTGCGTGCCGCCGACCGCCACCGACCATTTCAGGCGCATCAGCTCGCCGAGCATCTCGGCGCGGCGCACGACGGGGGTGAAGCGCGCCCGCGCCGCCAGCACCTCGGGGTTGTCGGGCTTCACCGCCGAGGACACGACGACGACCTGCGCCGCGCCGACATTCTCGGCGCGGTGGCCGATCATGACCTTCATGCCCAGCGAGGCCAGCCGCTTGCAGTTGGCGTTGTCGGCGAGATCGCTGCCCTGGACCTTGTAGCCCAGATTGTGCAGCACCTCGGCGATGCCCGACATGCCGATGCCGCCGATGCCGACGAAATGGATCAGGCCGATATTCAGCGGCAGCGCCCTCACGGATGCGTACTCCTCTTCATCACGCCGACGACGATGTCGGCCAGGCGCGACGCGGCGTCGGGGTGGCCAGCCTCGCGCGCCGCCTTCGCCATGCCGGCCAGGCGCCCTGGATCGGCGAACAAGGCCTCGAGATGGAGCCGCAGGGCGTCGGCCGTAAAGGCCTCGTGCGGCAGCAGGATGGAAGCGCCCACCTCGTCGACCGCCAGGGCGTTCGCGCGTTGATGGTCCTCAGTTGCGTGGGGGAAGGGGATGAGGACCGATGGCCGACCTGAAGTCGTGAGTTCGGCCACCGTCGACGCCCCCGCCCTCGCGACAACGAGGTGGGCCCCGGCCAGACGCGCCGGGAAGTCTCGGAAGAACGGCGCGCATTCGGCATCGATGCCGCGCGCCGCGTAGAAGGATTTCACCCGCTCGAGATCCTCGGCGCGGCATTGCTGCGCCAGGCGCAGGCGTCGCCGCAGCGCCTCGGGCAACGCCGCGATCGCCTCGGGAATCACCGTACTGAACGAGGCCGCGCCCTGGCTGCCGCCGATCACCACCATGCGGATCGGCCCGTCGGCGCCGGGCGGCTCGTAAGCCACCTCATGCAAGGCGCGCACGGCGTCGCGCACCGGATTGCCGACGAGATGGATGCGCGGGTCACCGTCGGCGATGTGGCGGACCTTGCGGAACGACGTCGCGATGGCGCGCGCGCCGGCCGCGGCGACGCGGTTGGCGCGGCCGAGCACCGCGTTCTGCTCGTGCACGACGCGCGGCACGCCGCGGAAGCGCGCGGCCAGGAGGGTCGGCACCGAGGCGTAGCCGCCGAAGCCGACGACCACCGACGGCCGCACCCGGCCGATCACGCCGAAGGCCTGCGCCGTGCCCATCGCCAGGCCCAGCGTGTTGGCAAGCCGGCGCGCGATGCCGCCGGCGCTCGGGCTGCCGCCGCGCACGTGGTGCACGGGATGGCGCGCCAGCTCGCCCGGCCATTGCTTGCCGCGATCGTCGGTGATCAGCGCCAGGCTGACGCCGCGCGCGGCCAGCTCGCCGGCCAGCGCTTCGGCCGGGAAGACATGGCCGCCGGTGCCGCCGGTGGCGAGGACGACGGGCTGGGTGCTCATGCCGCCTCCCCCAACCCGGCGCGCTCGCGCGTCAGCGCCAGCAGCATGCCGACCGCGAGCGCCACCGAGATCGCCGAGGAGCCGCCATAGGAGATGAATGGCAGGGTCATGCCCTTGGCCGGCATCAGCTGGATGGTCGAGGCGAAGTTGATCGCCGCCTGCAGGCCGAACTGGATGGCGAGCCCGCTGGCCGCCAGCATGATGAACAGGCTGGTCTCCTTCATCGAGCGTGCCAGCGAGCGCAGCACCACGAAGACGAACAGCGCGACGATGAACAGGCAGGTGATCAGGCCGAACTCCTCGCCGGCCACCGCCATGACGAAGTCGGTATGGGCGTCCGGCAAAAGCGCCTTCACCGTGCCTTCGCCCGGTCCCCGGCCGAACAGGCCGCCGCTGCCGAAGGCGTCGAGCGACATGGTGACCTGATAGTTGTCGCCAGAATCCGGATAGATGAAGCGATCGATGCGGCTTTGCACGTGCGGGAAGGCGAGGTAGGCGCCAACCATCGACACCATCGCGCCGATCGCGCCGAAGCCGACGACCCAGACCGGCATGCCGGCGAGGAAGAACTGCGCCGACCACACGGCGGCGACGACGATGGTCATGCCGAGATCCGGCTGGCCGACCAGCAGGCCCATGACGAACAGGAACAGCACGGTCGCCAGCAGATAGCCGGGAAAGGACGGGTTGAGCTTCTTCTGGGCGAAGAGCCAGGCCGAGATCACCACCAGGCTCGGCTTGACGAACTCCGACGGCTGCAACGTGCCGAAGCCGGGCAAGGACAGCCAGCGGCGCGCGCCCTTGATTTCCGTGCCGATCACGTAGGTGCCGATCAGACCGACCACGCTGGCGGCGAAGACCAGCAGCGCGACGCGTCGGACCATGCGCGGCGAGGCCATCGAGGCGACCAGCAGCACGCCCAACGCGAGCGGCAGGAACATCAGCTGGCGGCGCACGAAGTGGAACGACTCGGCGCCGATGCGCTCGGCGGCCGGCGGCGAGGCCGCCATGGTCATCAAGATGCCCAGCGCCATGATCACCAGGACGGCGCCGAGGGTCCAGCGATCGACCGTCCACCACCAGCGGCCGACGACCGACGTGTCGTTGCGCGAGAGCGTGATCATGCCGCCGCTCCCGTCTCGACCATGGCGCCCGGCAGCGCCCGCGCCATGGCGCGGAAGGCATCGCCGCGCGCCTCGAAACTCGCCCACTGGTCGTAGGACGCGCAGGCCGGCGACAGCAGCACCACCGCGCCGGCGCGCCGCTCGCGCTGCGCCATGGCGTGCGCCTGGTCGAGCGCGGTCCTCAGATCGCCCGAGCGCGTATAGGGCACGCGACCCTCGAGCGTGGCCGCGAAAGGCTCGCTCGACGCGCCGACGAGGAAGGCGTGCACGACGCGCGGGAACCACCGCGACAGCGGCGCGATGCCCTCGGCTTTCGCCGTGCCGCCGACGATCCAGTAGATCGTGTCGTAGGCGGCCAGCGCCTTGTCGGTGGCGTCGGCGTTGGTCGCCTTGCTGTCGTTGATGTAGACGATGTCGCCCACGACGGCGACGCGCTCCTGGCGATGCGCCAGGCCCGGATAGCTGCGCAACCCCTGTTCCACCAGCCTCGCCGACAGGCCGAGCGCGCGACACGCCGCCCACGCCGCTGCGGCGTTCTGCCAGTTGTGCGCCCCGGGCAAGGTCTTGATGCCGCGCAGATCGACCGTCGCGCCGTCGCCGGCGTCGCGCAGGATGCCGGCGTCGACCGACACGCCGGCCGGCGTACCGCCCTTCACCGTGATTCCGATCGTCTTGCGCCCAGTGGCGAGGCGAAGCGCCTCGGCTTGCGACGCCTCGTCGTCGACGCCGACCACGGCGACATCCGTTGACCGCTGATTGTCGAAGATGTGGCGCTTGGCGGCGATGTAGCCCGCGAGGTCTCCGTGGCGATCGATGTGATCGGGCGTGATGTTCAGCCAGACGGCGACGTCGAAGCGCAGGCTGGGCACCAGCTCGAGCTGGAACGACGACATCTCCAGCACGTAGACGCCGTCGGCGCCGAGCGGCCGGAAATCCAGCGCCGCCGGTCCGAGATTGCCGCCGATCTCGCAGTCGACGCCCGCCGTGCGCAGGATATGGCCGATCAGCGCCGTCGTCGTCGACTTGCCGTTGGTGCCAGTGATGCCGACGAAGCGCGCCTTGGAACCGCTCAGCGCCAGCAGCTCGATATCGCCGATCAACGGCACACCGGCTGCCTTCGCCGCCGCCGCCGCCGGGTGCGGCTTGGGAAAGGAATGCGGAATACCGGGGCTCATCACCAACCCGGCGACGCCGGACCAGTCGATGCCCGCGGGATCGACGATGCGCACGCCTTCGGCGGCCAGCGCCTGGCGCCTGGCGGCGTTGTCGTCCCATGCCGTGAAGTGCATCCCCGCCGCCTTCAGCGCGCGCGCCGCCGCGAGGCCGCTGCGGGCGAGCCCGAGCACCACGAAGCGCGAACCTTTGACGGCGGAGAGGTCGATCATCGGGCTCTCACCGCAGCTTCAGGGAGGCCAGCCCGGCCATCGCCAGGATGGTGGCGATGATCCAGAAGCGGATGACGATGGTCGGCTCGGCCCAGCCCTTCTTCTCGAAGTGATGGTGCAGCGGCGCCATGCGGAAGACGCGCCTGCCGGTCAGCTTGAACGAGACCACCTGCACGATCACCGACACGGTCTCGAGCACGAACAGCCCGCCGACGATGGCCAGCACGATCTCGTGCTTGATGATCACCGCGATGGCGCCCAGCGCGCCGCCCATGGCCAGCGAACCGGTGTCGCCCATGAAGACCATGGCCGGCGGCGCGTTGAACCACAGGAATCCCAGCCCGCCGCCGATCAGCGCGGCGCAGATCACCGCCAGCTCGCCGGAACCCGGGATGCCGTGCAGCTGCAGGTAGTTGGTGTAGACCGAGTGGCCGACGAAGTAGCTGATGATGCCGAACACGCCGGTGGCGATGATGACGGGCACGATCGCCAGCCCGTCGAGGCCGTCGGTGAGATTGACGGCGTTGGAGGCCCCGACGATCACCAGCACGGCGAAGATGAAGAAGCCGACGAGGCTGAGCGGCACCAGCACGTTCTTGAGGAAGGGCAGCGCCAGCTGGTAGCGCAGCGGCGCCGGTGAGCCCTCTGCCACGACGGCCACCGCCAGCACGGCGATCGCGACCGAGGCCACGAGCTTCAGCCAACCCGGTAGGCCCTTGGTGTTGCGCTTGGTGACCTTGAGGAAGTCGTCGAGGAAGCCGATCGCGCCGAAGCCCAGCGTGACCAGCAGCACGACCCAGATGTAACGGTTGCCCAGGTCCGCCCACAGCAGTGTGGCGACGGTGAGCGCGATCAGAATGAGGAAGCCGCCCATCGTGGGCGTGCCTTTCTTGGTCAGCAGATGGCCTTCCGGGCCGTCCTCGCGGATCGGCTGGCCCTTGCCCTGGCGGCTACGCAGCCAGGCGATCAGTCGGCCACCGATCAGGAAGGACAGCAGCAGCGCGGTCATGAAGGCGCCGCCCGCCCGGAACGTGATGTACCGGAAGAGATTCATCGGCGAGAACTGGTCCGCCAACGGCGCCAGGTAATAGAACAGCACGTCCGTTCAGCCCTTTCCCGGTCCGCCGCGCACCGCACCCATCGCCAGGATGGCGTCGACGACCACTTTCATCTTCGAGCCCAGCGAGCCCTTGACCGCCACGACGTCGCCAGCGCGCAGTCCTTCGACCACGCGCTGCGCCAGTCGCGCCGAATCGATCGCATGGATCGCGCGCAGCGACGCCGGCAGCGCCGCCCGCAGCTTCTCCATGTTCGGCCCGCAGGTGAAAACCTGCGAGACGCCGGCCGCCTCGATATCGGGCGCCAGCCCGACATGCGCCGCCTCGGCCTCGGCGCCGAGTTCGAGCATGTCGCCCAACACCAGCACGCGGCGGCCACCGGCCGCGGGCCTCGCCATCGCGACGTTCGACAGCATGGCGCGCACCGCGATCGGGCTGGCGTTGTAGCTCTCATCGATCAGCTCGATGTCGCCGCCGCGCAGCGCCACGAGGCGACGCGCGCCGCGCCCGGCCGGCGGCGAAACGCTGGCCAGCGCCGCCGCCGCCGCCCCCACGTCGGCGCCCAGCGCCTCGACCGTGGCCAGCACGGCGAGGCTGTTGCGCGCCCAGTGCAGGCCCGGCGCGCCGACGCGATAGCGAAGTTCGCGGCCCAGGACCAGCGTCGCAACGTCGCTGCCGTTCACATCTGTTCCACAGGCCGTCAGGCGCACGTCGGCGGCGACGTCCTCTCCGAAGCTGATGATCCGCTGGACGCCATGGCCGCGCGCGATGGCCGCCAACGCGTCGAAATGCGGCGAATCGCGTTCGAGGATGGCGGTGCCGCCGGCCGAGCCGGCGAAGATCTGGCCTTTCTCGCGCATGATGGCGTCGATCGTGCCGAAATGCTCGATATGCACCGGCTGGACCGTGGTGATGATGGCCACGTCGGCGCGCACCATGCGCGCCAGCGGCTCGATCTCACCGGGATGGTTGGTGCCGACCTCAAAGATGCCGAAGCGCGCATCGACTGGCAGGCGTGCCAGGGTCACCGGCACCCCGATATGGTTGTTGAAGCTCGCGGCGGCGGCATGTGTGGGACCCTGGCGCGACAGCACGTGGCGCAGCGCGTCCTTGGTGCTGGTCTTGCCGACGCTGCCGGTGACCGCGATCGCCTTGGCCAGGGATCGCGCGCGCGCCACCACGCCCATCGCCGCCAACGCCTTCAACGAGTCCGCGACACGCAGCAGCGGTCCGCCGGCGGCCTCGACCGTGAGCGTCGGGTCATCGACGAGCGCGGCGGCGGCACCGCGCGCGAAGGCGTTGGACACGAAGGCGTGGCCATCGCGATCGCCGCGCAAGGCGACGAACAGATCGTCGCGTTCCAGCGTGCGGGTGTCGATAGCGATGCCCGATGCCAGCCACGCCGGCCCCAGCGCGAGGCCGCCAGTCGCCGCCTGCGCGTCGACGCTGGTCCACAGCGGGCGCCTGACGAAGCCGACGCTCATGCCGCCGCCCCCGTCGCGCGACCGCCCGACAGCTCGCGCACGACCTCGGCGTCGTCGAAGGGATGCGTCACGTCGCCGATGGTCTGGCCGCGCTCGTGGCCCTTGCCAGCGACAACAACAAGATCATCGGCGCCGCGCGCCGCGTCGAGCGCCGCCGCGATCGCCGCGCGCCTTCCGTCAATCACCTCATGCACGTGAGCAGCGCCATCAGGCACGCCGCGCATGATCTCGCGACGGATATCGGCCGGCGCCTCGCTGCGCGGATTGTCGTCGGTCACAAAGACAAGATCGGAAAGACGCGCGGCGATGCCGCCCATGACCGGCCGCTTGGCACGATCGCGATCGCCGCCGCAGCCGAAGACCACGATCAGCCGACCGCGCGTGAAAGGCCGCATGGTGCGCAGCACGATCTCCAGCGCGTCGGGCTTGTGCGCGTAATCGACATAGACCGCCGCGCCCGAGCGCGCGCGGCCGACCATTTCCATACGGCCGGGCGCGCCGCGCAGGCCGCCCAGCGTCGCCACGGCACGATCCACGTCGTCACCGGCGGCGATCACCAGGCCGAGCGCCGCCAGCGCGTTGGCGGCCATGAAGTCGCCGATCAGCGGCAGCTCGACCGCGTACGATCGCCCAAACAGCGAAAGCGTCAGCGACTGCCCCCGCGTCAACGGCGTCGCCCGCTCGAGCTTCAGCTCGCGGCCGGCCGCGCCGTAGGTCCACACCCGCACGCCACGTCGCCGGCAGATCTCGGCCAGCGCGACGGCGCGATCGGAATCGGCGTTGATCACCGCGGTGCCGTCGGGCGCCAGCAGGTCGGTGAACAGCCGGGTCTTGGCCGCGAAGTACGCGTCCATGCTCGGGTGGTAGTCGAGATGCTCGTGCGTAAGGTTGGTGAAGGCGGCGGCGCGCGGGCTCACGCCATCGAGGCGGAACTGATCGAGACCATGGCTCGACGCCTCCATCGCCACGCGGTCGACGCCAGCGCGCGCGAGGCTGGCGAGATCGGCGTGCAGCGCCACCGGATCGGGCGTCGTCAGCCCCGACGGCCTGCTGAGCGCCGGCGAGACGATACCCAACGTGCCAACGCTGGCGGCGGGATGGCCGAGCGCGGTCCAGATCTGGCGCGTAAAATCGGCGGTCGAGGTCTTTCCGTTCGTGCCGGTGATGGCGACGATGGTCGAGGGCTGCGCGCCGGCGAAGGCCCGGGCGATCCGGGCCAGGGCGCGGCGCGGCTCCGCGTCGCGCAGCACCATGATGCCGTCGGGAACGCCGTCGAGCACGGCGTCGCGCCCGGCGAGGATGGCGATTGCGCCCGAACGCACGGCCTGCGCGACGAAGCGCGCGCCGTCGACCTTGCTGCCAGGCAGCGCCGCGAACAGATAGCCCGGCCTGACCGCGCGCGAATCCGCCGTCACACCGGCGATCTCGCGGTCCGAGGCGCGGTCGAGGCTGATCGGCAGGAGTTCGCTCAAACGCAACTCAACGGCCTCCCGGCTGCGGGGTGGTGCCGAGGATCTGGTCGATCGTCGTGCCGGCGGTCTTCGCCGCGGCGGGCTTGGTCGCCGCGGGCGGCGGCGCCGGCGCCTGCGCCGGCTTCGCGGCCTCGCGCGCCGCCGCGGCATCGCTCGCTGCCATGGCCTTGGCGGCCGCCGCCGGATCGACCGGCGGAATACCATACAGCACGGTGATGCGTTCGATGATCGCCTTCACCGAGGGCGCCGCCACCCAGCCGCCGGTGGCGTGGCCGCCGGTTTCCTTGGTGCCCTTGGGCTCGTCGATCGACACCATCACGACGTAGCGCGGCGCGCGCATGGGAAAGGCGCCGACAAAGGAGCTGATCAGCGCTTTCTCGCGATACCCCGACTTGCCCGGCTTTTCCGCCGTCCCGGTCTTGCCGCCGACTTCGTAGCCCGGCACGTCGGCCGACTTGCCGGTGCCCTCCGACACTACCAGCCGCAACATTTCCCGCATTTGCTGCGAGGTCCGCGGCTGGATCACCCGAACGCCGACCTCGGCGGCCCTGGGGCCGTCGCGCTTCAACAAGGTCGGCGGATGGTAGATGCCGCCGTTGATCATCGCCGCCGTGCCCGACACGACGTGCAGCGGCGTCACCGACATGCCGTGGCCGAAGGCGATCGTCAGCAGGTTGATCTTGCGCCAATGCTTGGGAAAGAGCGGCCGGCCGACTTCCGGCAGCTCGACCGGCAGCGGCTTGAGGAAGCCGATCTTGTCGTAGAAGGCGCGCTGGCCCTCGACGCCGAGTTCCAGCGCCATCTTGGCGGAGCCGATATTGGACGAGAACTTGAAGATGTCGGAGACCGACATCACGCGGTGCTGACCGTGATAGTCGTTGATGGTGAAGCGGTCGATCTTGATGGGCTCGCGCGCGTCGAAGGCCGAGGCCGGGGTGAAGCGCCCGGTGTCGAGCACCATCGCGGTGTTGAAGATCTTGAAGGTCGAGCCCTGCTCATAGACGCCAAGCGTCGAGCGGTTGAACAGCGCCTCGGGCGATATCGTGCGATGCTTGTTGGGGTCGTAGGCCGGCAGCGAAGCCAGCGCCAGGACCTCGCCGGTGTTGGCGTCCATCACGGCGGCGGTGGCGCCGATCGCCGAGAATTTCTGCACGGCGCGCGCCAGCTCCTGCTCGACGAAGCGTTGCAGGCGCATGTCGATCGAAAGGGTGAGCTTCTCGCCCTGGCGCAGGCGCTGGTCGAAGGTCCTCTCGATGCCGGCGACGCCGGTGTTGTCGACATCGGTGTAGCCCAGGATGTGCGGCGCGATGGCGCCCTGCGGGAAGATTCGTCGCTCCTGGTTCTGGAACTCGAAGCCGGGCAGGCCCAGGCGATTGACCGCGTCCTGCTCGCGCGGGCTGAGCGCGCGCTTGACCCACACCCAGCTCTTGCCGGACTCGAGCTTCTCGCGGATGTCGTCGGGCTTGAATTCGGGCAGCACGGACGAGAGCTTGCGCGAGGCCTCGTCGACGTCGATCACCTGGCGCGGATTGACGAACAGCGAGGCCACGGGCAGCGAGGTCGCCATGATCACGCCGTTGCGGTCGACGATCTCCGCGCGCTCCGCCCGCACCGTGTTGCCGGCCACCGCCGTGCCCGGACCGCCGCCCTCGCCCGCCTCGCGCAGCAGCGAAACATGCGCCATACGCAGCGCGATCACGCCGAACAGTACGACGAACAGCGCGCCGGCGATCGACAGGCGCGAGCGCGCGATGTCGAGCGCGTCGCGCGGCGCGGCCGTTGGGCGGCTGGGAACGGACAGTGGGTCGTCGACCGTGGGCGCCTCGACATCGTCGGCCGGACGACGGCGCCACAGCCGCGCGATCACCGACGACCTCCAATCGCCGGTGGTGTCGCAGGCGCCGCCGGGGGCGGCGGCGTGGCAGCTGGTTGCGACGGCGGCTCATCCTCGTCGATACCCGAGGTCACGGGCTCGGCGACCGCTGGCTTGGCCGGTGAAGGACTGGAGGCTGGCGTTTTCACGCCAGCCTCCGTTCGCGCCGCGGCGGGGCGAGGAATCGCCGACGCTGAGGGGGCGTCGGCCTTTGAGGGGGCGTCCGACCCGGATTTTCCGGTGTCTGTGGCGATCGCCCCGCCCGCGCGCCGCGGCGGAATCTGGTTGATGGCGCCGATCTGGCGCATCGTGATGGGTTGCAGACGGATGTACTTGGCGTTGAGCGCCTCGATGCGGTTGACCTCGCCGAGATGCGCCCACTCCACCCGAAGGATGTTGGTCGCGCGCTGGTTCTCGACGATTTGCCGGTTGAGCGCCTCGAGCCGCTCCTCCAACCGCCGCTCGTGATACTTCACGACGAACAGGCCGATGCCGGTGAGGATCGCCGCGACGATCCAGAACACGACGCCGCGGTTGATCATGCCGCGCCTCCTGTTCTCTCACCGACTCGCAGCTTGGCCGAGCGCGCGCGCGGATTGCGCGCGATCTCCGCCGCGCCAGGCTCGATCGGCCGGCGCGTGACCAGCCGCCAGCCCGGCCGGCGTGGATCGACGCGGCGCGCATCAGGGAGATGGCGCGACGGACGCGGGCCTTCCTCGGCGCGGCCGCGCAGGAAGCCCTTCACCAGGCGGTCTTCCAGCGAATGGAACGAGACGACCGCGAGCCGGCCGCCGGGCGCCAACGCGCGCTCGGCGGCGGCCAGGCCGCGCTCGAGCTCGCCCAGCTCGTCGTTCACGTGGATTCGCAACGCCTGGAAGGTGCGCGTCGCCGGATCGATCGCCGCCCGCGACGCCGCCGGCCCCAGCGCGCGACGCACGATATCGGCGAGCTGGCCGGTGCGCTCGATGCGCGCGAGCCTGCGCGCGCCGACGATAGCGCGCGCGACGCGGCGCGACTGGCGCTCCTCGCCGTAGCGGTAGATCAGGTCGGCGAGCTCGCCTTCCTCGGTGTCGTTGACCACGTCGGCCGCCGACGCGCCATTCGAGGACATGCGCATGTCGAGCGGACCGTCGAGGCGGAACGAAAAGCCGCGCTCGGCGCTGTCGATCTGCATCGACGACACGCCGAGATCGAGCGTCACGCCGTCGACCGTGCCGGGCGCCACGTCGTTGGCCGCCAGCAAAGTGTCGAGGTCGCCGAAGCGGCCCTCGATCAGCCGCAGGCGACCGGCGTATTCGGCGACGAGAAGCTGGCCGGCATCGATCGCGGTGGGGTCGCGATCGATGCCGATCACGCGGCAGGACGCCGCGCCCAGCAGCGCACGGGTGTAGCCACCCGCGCCAAAGGTGCCATCGACGAGGAGCGCGCCATCGCGCGGCGACAGCGCGCCGACGACTTCCTCGACGAGGACGGGGACGTGAGGGACCGGCATCGCGCTCATCGCCCGTCTCCGGGCAGCGGCACGACGCGCCGGCCGGCGATACGCGCCATGAACCGCTCGCGCTCGCGCTCGGCCTGCGTCGCCCAGGCAGCGGCGGTCCAGATCTGGAAATAGGAATTGCGGCCGACGAAGGCGAGCTGACCGGGCTTCTCGCCGCCGCCACCAACGCCCAGCGACGACCACATCGTCGCCGGCAGCGACAATCGACCTTCGCCATCGAACGACACGTCGATCGCCACGCTCGACAAGTAGGCCGCGTCGTTGTCGCCCTCGACGAAGAGCTCGGTCTCCAGCGTGCCGGCGCGCGCTTCGCTGTCGCTGCGCAGCTTGGCCATCAGCTGGCCAAAGCCGCCTTTGCCGCGCGCGTCGATCGCGGCGTGGGTCAGCGACGGGAAGGCGATGAAGCCGTCGAAGCCGTCCTGGCTGAGATGGGCGCGCCAAGCGGCCGGGACGGAAACCCGTCCCTTGCCGTCCACCTTCATCAGGTATGTGGATAGGAACATGTCCCATCCCCCATGCGCCCGGTCTTTGAGCCCCCTCCGCCCCACGCGGAACCGGTGGCATCCCACGCCGACATCGGCGGCTTACGGGATATCATGGGATATCATGGGAAAAAGCGGGCGTCAAACCCTTGCGTGGGCAAAAATGGACGTTTGGAGAATGGGTTAGCTTCAAACTTCTCAGGCTGGCCACCCCCGCTAATGGTGCGGCCCGATGCGGTCACCCTCTACAGCCTGCGGAAACAACGACCAAAAATACACGATGAGCATATATCACATGCGTGTCGTGGATTGAATCACGTTTCGTTCGATGCGTCGACCGGATACGGCGCAGAAAAAGGGCCGCCGGGCGGCGAGACGCATCCGCCCGGCGGCCTCATACCGGCCGGCTCACTGCAGCGGTGACTCGACCGCGCAAACCGTGTTGTCGACGTAGAGCTGACCCTGCGGTCCGCGCGCCGGGGCCTCGACACGCTGACCCGGCGCGATGCCGCGCAGCGTGATCTTGGCCTCCTCGACCAGAAGGCGGTCATTGTTGAATCGGCAGCTGATCTGGGCGTCGATGGCGCGCTCGCCGTTGTTGGCGAGGATCAGCGTGGCGACCCATCGCTCGCGGTCGACCAGGCGCAACGACGGCGTCTCCAGCGTGACGATCGGCACCGAGCCGCCCGGGCGCGAGAGCACCGGCACCGTGCCGATCACCCTGACATCAGGCACCTGGATCGACACCGTCGGCGTGCGCACCACTTGCTGACGCGGATCGAAGGCGCGGTCTTGCGGCAGCACCGGCTTCGTGTCGGGCTGGCCGACATTGTCGGGCGTCCAGACCTTGCCGGTCTCGTCGCGGAAACCGGCCGCGCCATCGATCGCGCCGCGCGGCGGCGGATCAAGCTGCGCCAGGGCCGGCACAACGGGCGACGCGACGGTCGCCAGCCCGGCGAGGATAGTGACGGTCTTGCTCAGGGTCGAAGCGCGCATGGTCTTCTCCTTTCAGCAATAGCTCACGCCGACCGCTGTTCGCTTGAGGCGAGCGGCGAGACGAGAGACGCGGGAACTCAAATGGCGGCGCGCGGTGCCGCGTCAGGTCAGCGGGGCGTGGTCGCCGCGCCGATGCCGGCACCGACGGCGCCACCGATCAGCGCGCCGCCCAGAATGGAGACACCACCAGTCATCGCGCCCAGCGCGGCGCCGCTGGCGGCACCGATGCCGCCGCCTGTCACGGCGCGTTGCCCCCAGGTGTTGCCACAAGCCGACAGCAGCAGCGATGTCGCGATCAGGACTGGCGCGACCCTGAGGCCGACGAGGATCTTGGTCATCGTCTTCTCCACGTTTGTTATTATGTAGGCGATCGCGCTCCGACCACCTGGACGCCCATAAAGCTGGGAACCGCCCATGGCGACAATAAGGCGGCAGCTGGCTCATTCCGGGGCTTCGGCCGCCGCGTTTTCGCCATCTTCGGTGCTTGTCGCAACCCGGTTCATTGACGAAAATCCACCCCACGCAAGCGCCGAAGCGCGGGCGCGCCGGAGAGCGTGATGAGCACACCGATCGTCAAAGTGACCGATCTCGCCTGGGGCCGCCTGCGCGCGCCCGATCTGGACGTGATGGAGGAGTTCCTCACCCATTTCGGCATGGTGCGCTCGGCGCGCACCAACAACGCGCTCTACATGCGCGGCTCGGACGCCCCGCACCACATCCACGTCACCGAGAAGGGCGATGCGAAGTTCGTCGGCTTCGCCTATCACGCCCGCAGCGAGGACGATCTGCGCAAGCTCGCCGCCCTGCCCGGCGCCTCCGGTGTCGAGACCATCGACGAGCCCGGCGGCGGCAAGCGCGTGCGGCTACGCGAGCCCAACGGTTACCAGATCGAGGTCGTGCACGGCGTCGCCGAGCTGCCGCCGATCACGGTTCTGCGCGACCCGCCCAACAGCGGCGACGAGCCGCTGCGCCGCAAGGGCCGGCTGATGCGGCTCTCGAAATCGCCGACCATGATCAAGCGCATCGCCCATGGCGTGATGGGCACGCCGAAGCTCGAGGAAACCGTGAAGTGGTTCCGCGACACGCTGGGCTTCGTGCGCTCCGACGACGTCTACGCCGGTTCGCCCGACAACGTGATCGGCTCGTTCAACCGCCTCGACCGCGGCGACGACTATGTCGACCACCACGTATTCTTCTGCATCCGCCACGAGAAGACGGGACTGAATCACCTATCCTACGAGGTCCCCGACATTGACGCGGTGATGCAGGACCACGAGTATCTGAAGAGCTTGGGCAAATACGAGCATATGTGGGGCATCGGCCGCCATCTGCTGGGCAGCCAGGTCTACGACTACTGGTGCGATCCGTGGGGCCGCACGCACGAGCGCTGGGCCGACACCGACCGTCTCAACACCGCGCAGGGCGGCAATCTGCTGAGCGCCGAGGAAGGCCTCGTCTCGCAATGGGGCGAGCGCCCGCCGGCGAAGTTCCTGTCTAACATCCAGCCGTAACAGGCGGCTGCGCCAAGGGGGAAAACGAGAATGACACGGACGATACGCGCGATCGCGCTGGCCGCGATCGCGGCCATGGCTTTGTGTGCCGGCGCCGCAGCGCAAACGCCGCAGGAGGCCGCCGACTGGCTCAAGGGACTGGGCATCAAGCTGAACTCCAAGGACGCCACGCCCGAGCTGGTGCTGGCCGCGACGGCGGTCGATTTCAACGGCCTGGCGCGCGACAAGAAACTCGATCCCGCCGACCTCGCCAAGCTCAAGGCGTTTCCCAAGCTTGTCGAGGTCGGCCTCGGCAATCAGGCCGGCACCGACCAGGGCGTCGCCGAGCTGGTCAAGGCGGTGCCGAAACTGCAGCGCCTGAGCATCCACAACTCGGCGATCACCGACGCGGCGCTGGCCGAGATCGCCAAGCTCGGCGATCTCACCGAGCTGGTCATGTTCTCGACCAAGGTCACGCCGGCCTCGATGGCTCACGTCGCAAAGCTCGCCAAGCTGCAACGGCTGGATATCAGCAGCACGGCCGTCGGCGACGAGGGGCTGGAAGCGATCAAGGCTCTGCCGGCGCTTCGCAATCTGTGGTTCAACAGCATGAAGGGCGTCACCCGCAAGGGCATGGCGGCGATCGCCGCGATGCCGGCGCTGCGCAACCTCGTCATCCAGTTCGCCGAGATCAACGAGGAGATCGAGGAGCTGGCCAAGGCGCCACAGCTCGAAGACATCACCTTCATGGCGAGCAAGCTCGACGACGCCGGCGGCCAGCATCTCGGCAAGCTCAAGAACCTGCGCCGCCTGTTCGTCTGGAAGACCAAGATCACCGACAAGAGCATGCCGGCGATCGGCAGCCTGGCGAAGCTCGAGACGATCTACCTCAACGACACGGCGATCACCGACGCCGGCCTGAAGGAGCTCGCGGCCAACAAGGAGCTGCAAACCCTGTGGCTCGACAACACCGCGATCGGCGACGCGGGGCTCGCGTCGCTGACCGGCCTGCCCAAGCTGTCGTGGATCAAGCTCGACGGCACCAAGGTGACCGACGCCGGCATGACGTCGCTGGCGCGGATCAAGTCGCTGACCTCGGTGGGCGTCGCCAAGACGGCGGTCACCGAAGCCGGCTACAAGGCGCTGCTCGACGCCAATCCGAAGATGCGCATCAGCAAGTAGAGGCGTCAGACGGCCTGTAAGCCGGGTTCTGTTCCCGCCCCGCCGGCGTGAGCCTTGGGGCGTTCGACGACCATTCCTCTGGGGCGCGCGTCACCGCGCGCCTCGCGCGACCGACCCGGACGGCGACGCGGAAACGCGTTTCGGCCAGTCGCCCAGCCTGTGCCATCCCTATTTGGTCTTGCTCCCGGTGGGGTTTGCCATGCCGCTTCCGTTGCCGGTCGCGCGGTGCGCTCTTACCGCACCCTTTCACCCTTGCCACGGGCCGAGGCCCGTTCGGCGGTCTGCTCTCTGTGGCACTGTCCCTGGGGTCGCCCCCGCCGGCCGTTAGCCGGCACCGTGTTTCCGTGGAGCCCGGACTTTCCTCGACGCGCGCCCCTTGCGGGACCACGCCGCGGCCGTCCGGCCGTCTGACGACCCTCAGCTAGGCCCGCGCACAGGCCGCGTCAAGCGCGCGCGCCAGCGCCAGGCACTCGGCGTCGGCGCGACCGTCTATCCGCGCCGGGCGAAAGCGGCGCTGGAAGGCGACGATGATGTCGGCCGCATCGACCTCGACGATGTCGGCGAAAGCCGATTCGTCGCTGTTGTCGACATAGGCCTGGCGACCAGCGCGTGTGCCATAGCGGTGCGGCGGCGGGTAGCCGATGCGCCGCAGGACGGCCAGCAGGTCCGCCTCGTCGGCCGGGCCGCCGGCCGCCGAAGCCACTGGCCACAGGCCGACACCCACCGATGCCAGCGCGCGCCAGAAGAAGCGGCCGCCGGGATCGTCCTTGCGCTTGGGCGCGATGTCGGAATGGCCGACCACGTTGCGCGCGGCGATGCCGGGATGGCGCGCGAGGATGGCGCGGCAGAGCCCGATCACTGCATCGCGCTGCGCATCGGGGTAATCGTGGACGTTGCCGTCCATGTTGACGATCTCGACGCCGATCGAGCTCTCGTTCAGGCCCTGGGCCTCGCCCCACCACGACAGCCCGGCGTGCCAGGCGACGCGATCCTCGGCGACCAGACGATAGATGTCGCCATTGACGTCGACGACATAGTGCGCGCTGACGCGGCCGAAGCGCAGCAGGTCAAGAGACACGTCGAGCGGCTGCGCGGTGTGGTGCAGCACGAGATGCGCCACCGGCGACCCGCGCGGCGCATGGTTGTTCGAGGGCGCGTCGATCATCGCGCGAGCCTAACGCGCCGGCGCGCCCTCGGCGAGGCGGCGCAGCGCGGCGCGCGCCGGCCGCTCGATCGCGACATGCAGGGCAAAGGCGGCCACCAGCGATAGCACGATCAGCGCGGCGAAAAACAGCCAGCCGACCGCCGATCCGACGGCCAGCCCGAGCCGATCGAACGCCCACCACAGGCATTCGAAGACGAACCAGTGCACGACGTAGAGCGCGTAGGACGCCTCGCCGATCGCGCGCGACGCGCGGCTCGACAAGACGTTGGTCAGCACGCCTCGCCCCTTCGCCACGCCGACAAGGATGCCGGCGAACGCCACGATCAGAAGATGATCGACCCACAGCGTCGGGGCGACGTCGATCATCGTCACGATCGCCAGGGCGGCGCAGATGCCGGCAAGCACGCCGCCGGATGCCGCCGCGCCCCCGACCTGGCGCCAGGCGCGCCACAAGAAGACGCCCGCAAGGAACTCCGCCGCCACGCGCGCGCCGCCATGCGCCGCGGCGGTGTGCAGCGACGGCAAGCCGTGGGCATGCGTGTAGATCGCGTGCGCCGCCAAGCTCGCCAGAGCCAAAGCGAGACAGGCGAGCACCGAGCGCAATCGCACCGCCACCGCGAGCGCGACCGGCAGCAGCAGCGAGGCGGCCCATTCGTAGCTGAGACTCCAGCCCGGCGGATTGATGCGCTCGGCGTCGGCCCAGCCCCAGCTCTGCATCAAGAGCGCGTAGAGCGACCACAGGCCGGGATCGTCGGCGACGCGCAGGCCGCCGCCGCCCAGGCCGCTTAGGCGGCCGATCTCGGCCTTGAGCGCGAACAGCGCCAGCACCACCAGCCAGACCGGCCACAATCGCGCCACGCGGCGGCATAGATAGCGCGCGTAGAACGCAAGCCCGTCGCGCGCGAAGACCGGCGCGTAGACATGCGCCAGCACGAAGCCCGAGAGGACGAAGAACAGGTCGACGCCGAGATAGCCGTGGCGGATCACCGGTGGCGCGACGCCGGTGAAGGCGGTGGCGTGGAAGGCCACAACCCACAGCGCCGCCAGCGCCCGCAACCCGTCGAGCGCCGGCAAGTGGGTCATCGCGTGTCGGCGGATCCGGCGGGTAGCGCGGCGCGGGCTTTGTCGTAGGCCGCATTGATGGCGGCAAACTCGCGATTGGCGAGCTCGATCGCCTCGGCCGGCAGGCCGCGCGCCATCAGGCGGTCGGGGTGGAACTCCAGGGCCAACCGACGATGGGCGCGCTTGAGTTCCTCGGCGTCGGCGTTGGGCATGACACCGAGAATCGCCCAGGGATCGTCGCGCAGAGTGACGCCGGCGGTGGCAAAGGCGCGGCGCAGGCGCGCCTCGCCGAGGCCGAATACCGCCGAGACGGCGCGCAGCCACTCGATCTCGGACAGCGAGGCCGACCCGTCGGCGCCGGCGATCAGGCACAGCCCGACGAGCACCTCCTCCAGCACGTCCGGATCGTCGGGAAACAGTCCAGCGACCTGGCGCGCATAAGCCTCGAAGCCATACGTGTCGCGCTTGGCGATGTCGAAGAAGCGGCCGACGCTCTCGACATCTTCCGGTGGCACGTGGAAAAACGAGCGGAACGCATCGATCTCATGCCGCGTCACCCGTCCATCGGCCCGCGCCAGCTTGGCGCCCAGCGCGACGACGCCGATGGTAAAGGCGATCTGCCGTGTCGCCTCGGGCCGGCCGTCCGGCCGCGCGTTGGATGAGTCGTCGCGCCGGCCACCGGCGCCGAGCAGCGCGCCGATCGGTCCGCCGATCACGGCGCCGGCGGTGCCGCCGAGAATCCTGCGCCAGATACTCATCGGCTCACGTTTAGCCATCGAGCGGCCGTCTCACAACCGGCGCGTCGCCTACGGGGCCGCCTTCTTGTTGAGGACGGCGAAGCGGTCCTTCGGACTCTTGTCGCGCGCGGCGGCACCGTAGGTGCCGCGCTCGATGCGGGTCGGGATCGTCATCATGTAGTTCTTGAAGGCGATCTCGATCGCCTGGCGCTGACCCTGCGCGTCGAGCGTGTCGTTGACCGAGCGCTTGGCCATGCGCAGCGAGAAGGGATCGTGCACGGCGATCTTCTTCGCCAGCGCCATGGTCTCGCTCTCCAGCGCTTCGCGCTTGACCACGCGGTTGACCAGGCCCATGCGCTCGGCATCGATCGCGGTGAAGAACTCGCCGGTGAAGATGTACTCCTTGGCCTTGCGCGGCCCGAGATCCCAGGGCATCGAGAAATACTGCACGTGCGCGCCACCCCAACGGATGGCGCGGTCCGCGAACAACGCATCCTCGCTGGCGATAATCAGGTCGCAGGACGAGGCCAGCATGAGCCCGCCCATGATGCAGTAGCCCTGGACCTGGGCGATGGTCGGCTTCGGCACATCGCGCCAGCGCAGGGTGATCTCGAGGAACAGCTCGCTCAGACGCTGGTACTCGCCCGCGAAACCCGGATCGACAGGATGGTTCGTCGCGTCCTCGATCTCCTCCGGGCTGCCGAGGTCGTGGCCGGCGGAGAAATGCTTGCCCGCGCCGGCGACGATGATCACCCGCACGTCCTTGTCGTCGGCGGCGCGTTTGAACGCGGCGTCGAGCTCGTGCAGCATCACCCGGCTCTGCGCGTTGAGCACGTGCGGGCGGTTGGTGGTGATGCGCAGGACGCTATCGAAGCGTTCCCAGGTCAGCGTCTTGTAGTCGGCCATTGTCCCCTCACTGAGCCAGGAAGCCGCCGTCGACGACGATCTCGGTGCCGGTGATATAGGACGCCTCGTCGGAGGCGAGGAACAGCGAGGCGTTGGCGACCTCCTCGATGCGCCCGGCGCGGCCCATCGGGATGGCGCTGATCAGCTTCTTGCGCACCTCTGGGTCGCCGGTGAGCTTCGACGTGCGCATCGGCGGCATGACGCCGGGATGCACCGAATTCACCCGCACGTTGTCGCGCGCGAATTGCACCGCCACCGCCTTGGTCATCAGCCGCACCGCGCCCTTCGAGGCGTTGTAGCCCATATGCACGATGCGCTGGCCGACGAAGCCCGAGATCGAGGAGATGTTGACGATCGAGCCGCCGCCATTCTTGCGCATCTCAGGCACGGCCATCTTCATGCCGAGGAACACGCCCTTGGCGTTGATGTCCATCACCCGGTCCCAGATGTCGGTGCTGAACAGATCCGGATCGCTGGCGCTGATGCCGGCGTTGTTGACCAGGATGTCGAGCTTGCCGAAGGCCTTGCTTGTGGCGGCGAGCAACGCCTCCCACTCGGACTCCTTCGTCACGTCGAGATGCTGGTAGAGCGCCGTGTTGCCGATCTCGCGCGCGACCGCCTGGCCGTCCGCGTCGATCATGTCCGCGAGCACGACCCTGGCGCCTTCCTTCGCGAACAGCTTCGCCGTGCAGGCGCCCATGCCGCCCGCGGCGCCCGTGACGATCGCCACCTTGTCTTTCAACCGCATGATGTTTCCTCCACCTTGTCGTTGTCGACATCTTAGCGGATTGTCAGAGGAAGGGCGTGACGATGGCGACGACGGTCAGGATGATCAGCGCCAGACGGCGGAAGAAGGTTTCGCTGGCGAACTTGAACAGCCGCTCGCCGACCAGGCCACCGCCGACATAGGGCAGCACGAAGATCGCCGCGAGAAGCAGCGCCTGGCTCGTCATCAGCCCGCGCGCCGTGAGCCCGAGCAGCGCCACCAGATCGACGGCGGCGAAGTAGACGATGAAGCTGGCGCGGATCGCCGCCGCCGCGCCGGCGCCGGCAAGGTAGTAGAAAGCGATCGGCGGCCCGGCCATGCCGGCCAACCCGTTGAGGAACCCGCTGGTGGCGCCGGCCGCCAGGGTGCCGGCGAGCACGGGCTTGCCGGTGTAGCGCCAGCCGCTGACCAGCAGCAGCACGGCGCCCAGCACGATACCGGAGATCGCCCAACGTATCGCCGCGGGATCGGCCCAGGCGAGCAGCCATACGCCGAGCGGCACGCCGAGCGCGGCGGCCACCAGCAGGGTGGCGATCTGCCGCCAGTCGACCAGCGGCAGGGCCTGGCGCAGCAGCGGAAAGGAAATGCAGAACTCGACCAGCAGGCAGACCGGCACGCCCACCGCCGGTCCATAGAACGCCGAGAACACCGGCGTGAGGATCATCGCCGCGCCGAAGCCAGCGAAGCCACGCACCACGCCGGCGAGCACGGCGGTGGCGGCGCAGACGATGGCGGGGACGAGAAGCAGTTCGGGCATCTGGGAGCGCCGGCGTCTCGCCGACTCGTCCTTCGTGTTGTCGGAAGAAATGGCCGGCGCGACGCCGGCGCTCCCGACAGGCTACATCAGCTGCTGGCCAGCCTTCACACGATCGTAGTCGGCGCGCGCCATCATCGTCACCAGGCCGTCGAAGTCGACCTTGGGCGACCAGCCGAGCTCGCGGCGCGCCTTGGATGAGTCGCCCAGGAGGGTGTGGACCTCCGCCGGTCGGAAGAACTCCGGGCTGATCTCGACCAGTACCTTGCCGGTGCGCCGATCGCGCGCTTTTTCGTCGACACCCGAACCCGACCAGTCGAGCTCGAAGCCCAGCGCAGCGGCGGCGGCGAGCACGAACTCGCGCACCGAGCGCGTCTGGCCGGTGGCGATGACATAGTCGTCGGCTGTCTCGGCGCACACCATCATGTGGATCGCCTCGACATAGTCGCCGGCGAAGCCCCAGTCGCGCTTGGCGTCGAGGTTGCCCAGCCGCAACGTGGTCGGCGCCCCGGCCTTCATCTCGGCGAGCGTCGCCGTGATCTTGCGGGTGACGAACTCGCGGCCGCGCAACGGCGATTCGTGGTTGAACAGGATGCCGGCACAGGCGTGCATGCCGTAGGATTCGCGGTAGTTCACCGTGGCGTGGTGGCCGAAGGCCTTAGCTACGGCGTAGGGGCTACGGGGATGGAACGGCGTGGTCTCGTTGAGCGCCACCGGACTCACGCCGCCATACATCTCCGAGCTCGACGCCTGGTAGAAGCGGATCGCCTTGTCGACGCCGCGGCAGACCTCGAGCAGGCGCAGCACGCCCATGGCATCGGCGTCGGCGGTGTAGAGCGGCTGCTCGAAGCTCGAGCCGACGAAGCTCTGGGCGGCCAGGTTGTAGACCTCGTCGGGCCGCAGCCGATCGATCAGCCGGCGCATGTTCTCGTACTCGAGCAGGTCGAAATACTCGAACTTGACGTGCCGCTCGACGTCCACATCGCGCAGCCGCCAGGAGTTCCACGATGCCGAACGCCGCGCCGCGCCATAGACCTCGTAGCCCCGCTCCACCAGGAGCTTCGTCAGATACGCCCCGTCCTGCCCGAGGATCCCGGTAACCAGGGCTTTCTTCTTCGCCATCGCCGTCCGACCACCCTATCGATTCGCGCGCGCCCTTATAGCAGCCGGCGGCGATTCGGCGACCCCCCTTGGCGGGAACGACCACGACCGCAGACAGATGCTCACAGGACTCGGGCGAGATCGTAGAGTGGACCGTCTACGTCATTGACCACAAACGATAATATTGATCCCAGCCCGATCGCTGCGCGGCCTGATATAGTCACGCCATGCCAGACACCCGCGTCGTTCCCCTCGCCATGCCGTGGCTGCAGCGCCGTCCGGCCCTGCCGGATGGCAAGCCTTTGCGCGTTGTCTCGGATTACAAGCCCGCCGGAGACCAGCCCGAGGCGATCCGTCAGCTGATCGACGGCATCGAGCAGCGCGAGCACGACCAGGTGCTGCTGGGTGTGACGGGCTCGGGCAAGACGTTCACGATGGCCAATGTCATCCAGGCGGTGAACCGGCCGACCCTGGTGCTGGCGCCCAACAAGACCCTGGCGGCGCAGCTCTACGGCGAGATGAAGGGCTTCTTCCCCGACAACGCGGTCGAGTACTTCGTCTCCTACTACGACTATTACCAGCCCGAAGCCTACGTGCCGCGCTCGGACACCTATATCGAGAAGGACTCGTCGATCAACGAGCAGATCGACAGAATGAGGCACTCGGCGACGCGCGCGCTGATGGAGCGCAACGACGTGGTGATCGTCGCCTCGGTGTCGTGCATCTACGGCATCGGGCCGCTCGAGAACTACCAGGCGATGACCTTCCGCCTGCATGCCGGCGAGAAGATCGATCGCACCCAGCTGCTGCGCCGCTTCGTCGAGATCCAGTACAAGCGCAACGACAACGCCTTCGCGCGCGGCACGTTTCGCGCCCGCGGCGATACGGTCGAGTTGTTCCCGGCGCACTACGAGGACAAGGCCTGGCGCTTCTCGCTGTTCGGCGACGAGATCGAGAGCATCGTCGAGTTCGATCCGCTGACCGGCGAGAAGACGGCGACGCTGCAGGACGTGGTGATCTACGCCAACAGCCACTACGTCACGCCCAAGCCGACGATGGAAGGCGCCATCAACCAGATCAAGGAGGACCTGCGCAGGCGGCTCGAGGAGTTCAACCGCGCCGGCCGACTCCTCGAAGCCGAGCGGCTCGGCCAGCGAACGAATTTCGATCTCGAGATGCTGGCGACGACCGGCTCTTGCGCCGGCATCGAGAACTACTCGCGCTACCTCACCGGCCGCAAGCCGGGTGAGCCGCCGCCGACCCTGTTCGAGTACTTCCCCGAGGGTTCGCTGCTGATCGTCGACGAAAGCCACGTCACCGTGCCGCAGATCGGCGGCATGTTCAGGGGCGACTTCAACCGCAAGAGCATCCTCGCCGAGTTCGGCTTCCGCCTGCCCTCCTGCATCGACAATCGGCCGTTGAAGTTCGAGGAATGGGACGCGATGCGGCCTGAATCGCTCTTTGTCTCGGCGACTCCCGGCCCCTGGGAGATGGAGCGCACCGGCGGCGTGTTCGTCGAGCAGGTGATCCGTCCCACCGGCCTGATCGATCCGGTCTGCATCGTGCGGCCGGTCGAAAAGCAGGTCGACGATTTGATCGCCGAGTGCAAGGCCTGCGCGGCGAAGGGCGAGCGCGTGCTGGTCACCGTGCTGACCAAACGCATGGCCGAGGACCTCGTGGAGTACATGCACGAGGCCGGCATTCGCTGCCGCTACCTGCACTCCGACATCGACACCTTGGAGCGCATCGAGATCATCCGCGACCTCAGGCTGGGCGCCTTCGACGTACTGGTCGGCATCAACCTCCTGCGCGAAGGCCTCGACATCCCGGAATGCGCCCTGGTGGCGATCCTCGACGCCGACAAGGAGGGCTTCCTGCGCTCGCCGACCTCGCTGGTGCAGACCATCGGCCGCGCCGCGCGCAATGTCGATGGCCGCGTGCTCCTCTATGCCGACCGCATGACCGACGCGCTGAAATACGCCATGTCGGAGACCGAGCGCCGGCGCAAGAAGCAGCAGGCCTACAACGAGGCGCACGGCATCACGCCCGCCTCGATCCGCAAGAACATCAACGAGGTGCTGCAGTCGATGTCCGAGCGCGACCACTACACGGTCGACACCGGCGTATCAGGGGACGTGCAGCTCGTCGGCCACAATCTCAAGGCCCATCTCGCCGAGCTCGAGAAGCGCATGCGCGACGCCGCCTCGAATCTGGAGTTCGAGGAGGCGGCGCGGCTGCGCGACGAGATTCGGCGACTGGAGGCCAACGAGCTCGGCCTGCCGCTCGAGCCGGGCAAGGGTGGCCGCGCGCTGGCCGATGTCGCGCCGCAGCCCTTCGCCGGACCGCGCGATACGCGCGTCTTCCGCGGCGTGCGTACCGGCTCGGGCTCGCGCGGCCGACCCGCGCGCAAGAGCGGCGGCCGGCGCTGATGGGCCCACCGGCTTCAGCCGGAACGTCCCGCTCACTGTACCTGATCGCGCTGCCTTCGCTGGCCGCGATCCAGGTGCTGTCGACCATGGCGTTCAACAGCGGTCCCGTGCTGGCCCCGGCCGCCGCGCCGGTGATGGGCGCGAGCAAGGACGACGTCGCCTACTTCGTCGCCCTGGTCTTTCTCACGTCGATCGTCGCCGTGCTGGCCGGCGGCTCCATGACGCGCCGGCTGGGCCCGATCCGCTTCACGCAGATCGCGCTGCTGGTTGCGGCTTGCGGTGTGGCGCTGCTCACCGTCGGCCACATCGCCACCGCGATCCTCGCCGCGATGCTGATCGGCCTCGGCGGCGGGCCGGTGACCGTCGCCAGCTCGCAGATTCTTGCGCGCGTGACGCCGCCGCACCTGTCGAACGTCACCTTCTCGATCAAGCAGAGCGGCGTGCCGCTGGGTTTCGCGCTGACCGGCGCCGTCTTGCCCTCGATCGTCGAAGCGGCGGGTTGGCGCCACGCGGCGCTATCGATCGCGCTGATCACCGCGGCGACCGCCATCGTCATCCATCCGTTGCGTCGTCTGTACGACGACGAGCGCGCCTCGGGTGGCCGCATCTTCCCGAGCATCGCCACCATCATCGAGCCGCTGGCGATGTGCTGGCGCGATCCGCCGCTGCGGCTGCTCTGCCTGGTCGGCATGGCGTATTCGGCGACGCAGACGACGGTGACCAACTTCATCGTCAACTACGGCATAGACCATCTGCGGCTCGACTACGTCGCCGCCGGCGTGTTGCTCTCGGTCGCGAGCCTGGCCGGCATCGCCGGCCGCATCGGCTGGGGCGCGCTCGCCGACGCGCTGCGCCGGCCGCTGACGGTGCTTGCCGCGCTGGGTGTGATCATGGCGTTGTCGGGTCTCGCCATGGCGCTGGCCCAACCGCATTGGCCGCGCTGGCTCGTCTATGCCATCGCCGTCGTGATCGGCGCCAGCGCCGTGGGCTGGAATGGCGTCTACATCTCCGAATGCGCACGCCGCGCGCCGCCGGGCCGGGCCGGCGAGTTCGTCGGAGCGACCTCGTTCTTCGTCTTCCTCGGCCCCGTCCTGTGGCCGACGCTGTTCCGCCAGCTCCTGTACGTCACGCAGTCCTACCCTCTGGGGTATGCCCTCATGGCGATCGCCGCCGGCTTCTGCACGCTGGCCATCCTCGGACGCATCCGGCTGGGCGAGCGTTAACACCGATGGTAGTATTTCCCGGGAAACCGCAGATACTTGCCGGACAAGTCGCCGATCCGGCGCAGGATCGCCCGGCGCGGCCAAATCCCGGGGTAAACGCGCTGTGACTGGGCTTTGTGGCTAATCTCTTGACATTGCGCGATGCGTCGGGTCGGCGGGCGGCGATCGAAGCCGGCAATTGCTGATTGACGAGACGATTCACCACGCGAAGATTTTGTGCTATGTTTCGGAGAGTTGCTAACGCGCTTTTCACGCGCTTGGCCATAGGCCGTTTGGTATAGAACTAAGTCCGCAACAAGGCTCTACCTGTCGTTTTCTATGGTCGCTTCTGACGCGAATCCGACGCCCCAGGACGGGGAAAGGGCCTTTGTAGCGGTCGCCAGCGCGATGCTGGCGGCTCAAACGCTGACCGCGTTCGCTTGGCAGACGATTCCAGTCCTCGCTCCCGCCGCGAGCGCGAGCTACGGTATCCCCGACGAGCACATCGGCTTCCTGACCTCGGTGGTCTACCTGTTCGCCATGGTCTCCGCCGTGATCGGCGGCTCGATGGCGACGCGTTTCGGTGCCATCACGGTGAGCCAGCGTGCGCTCTTGTGCTGCGCCATCGGCGCGCTGCTATTCGGCATCGGCAGCTACTGGTCCATTATCTTGGTCGGTGTGCTGATCGGCTGCGGCTATGGTCCGCCGACGCCGGCCAGCTCGCAGGTTCTGGCCCGCGTGACGCCGCCGCGCCTAACCAATGTGGTGTTCTCGATCAAGCAGACCGGCATTCCGCTGGGCGGCGTGCTGGCCGGCGCGACCGTCCCGTGGCTCGAGCGGTTGTGGGGCTGGCAGATCGCCGCGTTCGCCGTGACGCTGACCTGTGTCGTGTTCGCCTTCGCGCTGCAGCCGATGCGCCGGGTCTACGACATCGAGGCCAAGCTCAACGCCCATGTGCCGACGCCGCGGCTGCTCGATTTCATCAGGCCGGTGGGCGAGGTCTGGCGCCGGCCGCAATTGCGTCGCCTGGCGCTGGCGTCGACGTTCTTCTCGGCGACACAGGGATCGCTGTCGGTCTTTGTCGTCGTCTATGGCGTCAACCATCTGCACCTGTCGCTGGTCGAGGCCGGCGCCCTGGGCTCGCTGCTGGCGCTGTCGGGCATCTTCGGCCGCATCGCCTGGGGGATTATCGCCGAGATGACCCGCCGGCCCCGCCAGGTGCTGTTGGGCTTCGCGATCTCGATGACCGCCGGCTTGCTGGCCCTGGCGCTGGCGAAGCCGAGCTGGCCGCTGATCGCCTATACCGGGCTGGTGGTGTTCCTCGGTCTGACCGCGATCAGCTGGACCGGTGTCTATGTCGCGGAGATCGCCCGCCTGGCGCCGGCCGGCCGCGCCGGCGAGATCACCGGCGGCACCGTGGTCTTCACATTCGCCGGCCCCCTCATCAGCCCGGCGCTTTTCAGCATCGCGCTGCTGCTGACCAATTCCTATGCTTGGGGTTTCGGCCTGCTGGCCGTCGGGACCTTCGCCGCCATCTTCCTGATGATCCAAGTGCTGCGCGGCGATCCGGACGTGGAGCCGACCGCCCAGCCGGATCAGCGCCCGACGAGCTGAGCCCGCCAATCCTCGCCGAGCAAGGCGAACAGCACGTGGTCGTGCCAGACGCCGTTGATCTTCAGATACTGCCGCGCCAGGCCCTCCTCGCGGAAACCGACCTTGCGCAGCACCGACTTGCTGGGCTCGTTGCTCGGCAGGCAGGCGGCTTCGAGCCGGCGCAGGCGCACCTCGTCGAACATGAATGGCAGCAGCGCCGCCAAGCCCTCGGTCATGTAGCCCTGGCCGGCGTAGCGCTGGCCCATCCAGTAGCCGATGCTGGCGCTTTGCGCGACGCCGCGGCGCACGTTGGATACCGAGATGCCGCCGGTCAGCCGGCGCGTGTCGTTGAGGAAGATGAAGAAGGTGTAGCCCTCGCCCGCACGCCATTCCTGCATGTAGTGGCGCAGGCGGCGGCGAAAGGAGTCGCGGGTCAGCGCGTCCTCCGACCAAGTCGGTTCCCAGGGCGTCAGGAAGGCGCGACTGGCGGCGCGCAGCTCCGCCCATTCGCGCCAGTCGTCGAGGTTGGGCATGCGCAGGAAGACGCGCTCCGACGGCAGGCGCGGCGTCGAGGCCAGCGCAAGAGGCACGTCGGACAGGCGGAACATCCCTGGCGTCACTCCCTGGGGGTGCGCCGTTACTTTACACGATTCCTAAACTTTGCCCATGCCCAGCCACGCTAGGCGCGCAGGCGAGCCGCGATCGAGTCGTAGGTCTCCAGGCCCTCGACCGGCCCCAGGGCGCAGACGCTGGGCTTGCCGGCCAGTAACCGGCGGGCGACCCGTCGCACCGCGGCGCGATCGACCGCTTCGATGCGCGCCACGGTCTCGGTATAGGGAATCACGCGGTCGTAGGTCAGCAGGTGGCGCGCCGCCTGCTCGCAGCGCGCATGGGTGGACTCCAGCGCCATCAGCACGCCGGCCTTGAGCTGGGCGCGGGCGCGCGCGATCTCGCTCTCTTGCAGCGTGTCGGCCACCGACACGAACTCGGCGCAGACCATCGGCACCAGCTCGGCGAGGCTTTCGGCGCCGGTGCCGGCGTAGATGCCGAACAGCCCGCCATCGCGATAGGACGAGGTGAAGGAGGAGATGCTGTAGACCAACCCGCGCTCCTCGCGGATGCGCTGGAACAGGCGCGAGGACATACCGCCGCCGAACAAGGTCGAGAACACCGCCGCCGCGTGGTGGTCCGCGTCGAGATAGGAAAGCCCCTTGGTGCCGATCAGCAGATGCACCTGCTCGAGATCGTCCTCGTCGCGCCGCTCGCCGCCTTCGTAGCGCGCCGGCACGGGCGCCGCGGCGTCGCCGGATTTCAGCACGCGCGCGAAGGCTTTCGCCGCCAGCTCGACGAAACGCTCGTGCTCGATCGCGCCGGCGGCCGACAGCACCATGCGCCCGCCGTGATAGCGGGCGCGCAGCCAGGCGAAGAGATCCTCGCGCGAGATCGACGTCACCGTCTCCTCGGTGCCCAGCACCGGCCGACCCAGAGGCTGGCCGGGGAACGCAACCTCCTGGAAGCGGTCGAAGATGATGTCGTCGGGCGTGTCGAGCGCCTGGCCGATCTCCTGCAGGATCACGCCGCGCTCTCGGCTCATCTCCTCCTCGACGAAGGTCGAGTCGAGCAGGATATCGGCGATCAGATCGACCGCCAGCGCCACGTCCTCCTTGAGGATCGTGGCGTGGTAAGCGGTGGTCTCGCGCCCGGTATAGGCGTTGAGGCTGCCACCAACGGTCTCGATCTCCTCGGCGATGCCACGCGCGGTGCGCCGCCGCGTGCCCTTGAACGCCATGTGCTCGAGCATGTGCGCGAGGCCATTGCGCTCCCCGCTCTCGTGCCGCGCGCCGGCGGCGATCCACACGCCCAGCGCAACGGTCTCGACCGAGGCCATCGTGTCGGTGACGACGCGCAATCCGTTGTCGAGGGTGGTGACGCGGATGCTCATCGCGGCGCCGGCGTGGTGTCCATCAGCTGCTGCAACGCCCTGAGATCGTTGCCCAGCACCGTGCAGCGCTCCGGCCGCTTGTAGAGATCGGCCATGCGCTCCGGCAGCTCCGGCCGCTTGCCGACGGCTTTTTCGACCGCGTCGGGGAACTTCGCGGGATGCGCAGTGCCCAGCACGACCATGGGCGTCGACGGATCGCCCCGCTTCTGGCGCGCCACCGCGTAACCCACCGCGGTGTGCGGATCGAGCAACTCGCCGGTGTCGCGGTACGCCTCGGCGATGACGCGCAGTGTGCCGCTGTCGTCGAGCCGGCCGGCGTCGAAGATACCGCGCGCGCGCAGCAACTGCGCGGCGCTGGCGCGCATCGTGCCGGTCGAGCGGAACGCCGCCATCACCTTGGCCAGCGCGCGCCCGTCGCGATCGAACAGGTCGAACAGCAGTCGTTCGAAATTGCTCGACACCTGGATGTCCATGCTGGGCGACAGGGTCGCCTCGACGGCGGCCATGGTCTGCGCGCCGCTCTCGATGAAGCGCGCCAGGATGTCGTTGGTGTTGGTGGCGATGATCAGCCGGCCGATCGGCGCGCCCATCTGCTTCGCCGCGTAGGCCGCGTAGATGTTGCCGAAATTGCCGGTCGGCACGCAGAACGACACCGGCCGCTCGGCCGAGCCCAGCCGCGCGGCGGCCGCGGTGTAGTAGACGATCTGCGCCATCACACGCGCCCAGTTGATCGAGTTCACCGCGGTCAGGTGATGATGGTCGCGGAAGGCGAGGTCGTTGAAGCAGGCCTTGGCAAGGTCCTGGCAGTCGTCGAAGGTTCCGTCGATGGCGACGTTGTGCACGTTGGGCGCCAGCACCGTGGTCATCTGCCGGCGCTGCACCTCGGATGTGCGGCCCCTGGGATGCAGCATGAAGATGTCGACGCGCCGGCTGCCGCGCACCGCCTCAATCGCCGCCGAACCGGTATCGCCCGAGGTCGCGCCGATGATGCGCGCGCGCTTGCCCGAGCGGCTCAGGATCTCCTCGAGCATGCGGCCGAGCAGCTGCAGCGCGACGTCCTTGAAGGCAAGTGTCGGGCCGTGGAACAGCTCCATCAGGTATAGATTATCGACCGCCAGCTTCTTGAGCGGCACCACCTCGGGATGATCGAAGGTGGCGTAGGCTTCGCGCGAGAGGCGCAGCAGCTCCTCGGCCGAGAAGGCGTTGCCGACGAAGGGCGCGATGACGCGCGCGGCCATGTCGGCGTAGGGCATCGTGCGGTAGGCCGCGAGGTCCTCGGCGCTGAAGGTCGGCCAGCTCTCGGGCAGGTACAGGCCGCCGTCGCGCGCCAGGCCGGAGAGCATCACCTCCTCGAAGGTGAGCCGCTCGGCCATGTTCTGCGAGCCGCCGCGCGTGCTGATGTAGCGAATATCGGACATGAGGGCGCGGACCATAACGGCGGAGGAAGTGGCGGGCAAGGTGGTCAATCCCGACGGAAAACCACGACGCTCCAGTGCACGTCAGGCACGCCGAACAATCCCGCCCGCCGGCCGCGATGGATGGTGCTAAGCCCGCATGCCTCAGCCAGGGCGGCGGTCTCCTCGATCGACACATCGAACATGCGCCGCCCCTCGGGCACGGGCCCGTGCCGCAACCGTATGGGCATGACGCCACCAGGCGCCAACAGGCCAGCCACACGTGGCATTGCGCGCCCCCGTTGCTCCAGGTCGAGGTGCATCCACACCGCCGTCAGCATCACCACGTCGTAGTGCAGGCCCAGCGCATGCAAGACGTCCAGATCGGGCAATGAATCGTCAATCCAGGTGATGGCCGACGCACCGTGCAGGCGCTGGCCGTGCGCGCGCAGTTCCGGCGTCGGCTCGACGGCAGTGACGGTGTGGCCCATGGCGGCCAGCGCGGCGGCGTCGCGCCCGGTGCCAGCGCCGATATCGATCACGCGACCCGGCGTCGTCGGCAGTAGGTGGACAACGTCGCCATTGACCTCGGCGAAGCTGACACTCTCGTAGGATCGAACCAGCGCGTCGGCCGTCTCGCCATAGCCCTCGGTGCCGCTGACCCGGCGCGGCGGTTCAATCGGCGGCACGGTCAAGGCAGGCGGCATGGTCCTTCTTCACTCGCTTGGTCGAGGCGGGGAAGCGGCCGAGTCTATCGGCCGGCCGCGTCGGGCGCTTCACCAGATCGCCACCGCAATTCGGGCAACGCCCGCCCAAGCGCTTCTCGGCGCAAGCGACGCAGAAGGTACACTCGAAGGTGCAGATCAGCGCGTCGGGGGCGCCGTTGGGCAGGTCCTTGTCGCAGCACTCGCAGTTCGGTCGCAGGTCGAGCATCGTGGTCTCCGGATCGTCGTGGCCCGCACCGTAACGCAATCGGGCGACCTCGGCGATTTTCCGCCTCTATGACTGTCGTCACTGGCGAGATTCGATAGCTGCCTCAAGCCATTAGGCGCCGCCCGAGGCCTCCGAGCGCCGTGGCTCCTGGTCCACCTACTGGAGGTACCGTGCCCTCAAATGCGCCTTGAACGCCGCCGTGCCCAGCGGCGCGCCGGTGGCCTGTTCGAGCAGCGCGTCGGTCGACAGCAGCGAGCCCTGGCTGTGCACGGTCTCGCGCAGCCAGTGATAGAGCGGCGCGAAATCGCCGCGCGCCAGGCCGGGCTCGATGCCGGGATCGGCGGCGCGGGCGGCGGCGAAGAGCTGCGCCGCCGCCAGCGCGCCCAGGGTGTAGGTCGGGAAGTAGCCCCAGCCGCCATCGGGCCAGTGGATGTCCTGCAGGCAACCCAAGGTATCTGTCGGCGGCCGCACGCCCAGCGACTTTTCCATGCCCTCGTTCCAGGCGCCGGGCAGGTCGGCGAGCTTCAGCTCGCCGTCGATCATCGCGCGCTCCAGCCGGTAGCGCAGGATGACGTGCAGCGGATAAGTGACTTCGTCGGCGTCGACGCGGATGAAGCCCGGCTTCACCACGGTGTAGACGCGATGGACGTTGTCGGCGCCCCAGGCCGCGCCCGTGCCGCCAAAGGCCGCCGCCATGCGTGGTGCCGCGAAGTCGATGAACGCGCGACCGCGACAGGCCTGCATCTCCAGCAGCAGCGACTGCGATTCGTGGATCGCCATGCCGCGCGCACTGCCGACCGGCTGGTGCCGCCAGTGAGGCGGCAGGCCTGCCTCGTACATCGCGTGCCCGGTCTCGTGCAGCACGCCCATCAGGGCGCGGGCGAAATCGGTCTCGTCGTAGCGCGTGGTGATGCGCACGTCGTCGGGCGTGCCGCCGGTGAAGGGATGCGCCGAGACGTCAAGCCGGCCCTTGGCGAAATCGAAGCCGACCGCCTTCATCAACTCCAGCCCAAGCGCGCGCTGCGTCTCGATCGGGAAAGGGCCTTTTAGCGGCAGCGGTGCCGGCCGCGACGCCTGGTGCTCCAGCACCTCCCCCAGCAGAGGCGGCAAGAAGCCTTCGAGATCGGCGAACAGCCGATCGATGCGCGTGGTGCGGCCATCGGGCTCGTACTCGTCGAGCAGCGCCTCGTAGACCGAGCAGCCGAGCTTCGCCGCCTTGGCCTGCCCCGCCTCGCGCGTCACGTCGAGCACCGCCTGCAGGTGCGGCAGCAGCGCGGCGTAGTCGTTCCTCGCCTTGGCCTCGCGCCACGCCATCTCGGCGCGCGAGATCGCGCGCGTGCGGCGCTCGACGAGATCGGATGTCAGCGCCGTGCTGTGCACCCAGGCCCGGCGCATCTCCCTGAGGTTGGCGAGCTGCCAGGCGTCGAGATCCGCGGTCCGCTGCTCGGCCGAGGCCAGCAGGTCACCGACCTCGGGTGCCGAAATCAGTTCGTGCGCGATCACACCCAAGGTCGCCGACTGCTCGGCGCGATCCTCGGCGCTGCCTGTGGGCATCATCACCGAGCGGTCCCAGCCGAGAATCGCCTGCGCGCCGCCGATCAGCGACAGTCGTCGGAAGCGTGCTTCGAGCTGCGTGTAGGAATTGCTGACGCTCATCGGTCCATTCGCGGATGGGAGTGGTGCGTCACTCCTTGTATCCGCATGAACGGGGCGGGCGCTACTGGGTCAGCGCCTGGTCGAAGAAGGCCGGCAGCTCGACCGCCAGCCGGGCGAGCAGCGCCGCCCGGTCGAATCCCGGTGGATCGGCCGCCGCGTCGCCATCGGCGGTCTGGATCGGCGTGGCAGGGCGATCCATGAAGGCGAAATGCCAGGCGTTGGCGATCGGGTGGAACGCCGCACCGGGTACGGTCCGCGCGATCCACTCGGCGTGGAAGCGCGGCACCAGCCAGCGGTCGAGCGCGGCGGCGTAGACCGCCACCGGCGTCTTGATGCCGGCCAGCGACGCCGCGGTGAACATCACGCCCAGCGGCGCCATGGCGACGACGGCGCGGACCCGCGGATCAGTCGCCGGTGGCAGCAATAATTCCGCCGATGGTGCCTGGTCGGTCCGCGCCATCGCGCAGAGGATCGGATCGTCGGCGCGATTCGCCCGGCAGTGATCGGCCATGCGCGACAGGTCGACCTGGCCGCCCGCCAACGCGACCGCGGTGTAGCCGCCTGCAGAATGCCCGAGCACGCCGATGCGCGGACCTGCCGCATCCGCAGCGATGCGGTCCTTCCAGTCGGGATCGGCGAGCAGCGCGTCGATCACCCGCGACACCTGGCGCGGCCGTTCGCGGAAGAAGGCGCCCGGCGATTTCTCAAACAGCGAACGATCCTGCCAGTTGTCGCCGGGATGGCGCAGGGCGGCGACCAGGTAGCCGTGGCGCGCCAGCGCCTCGGCGAGGCTGCTATGGGCCAACTCGGAGCCGCCCGTGCCGTGGCTCAAGATGATCAGGCCCCTGACCCGCGCTTCCGGCGGCGCCTGGATCGCTGCCCGGACGGTGAAAGGCCCCATGGCGATCGACCGCGCCGGCGCCTGGGTCGGGTAGGACAGCGCGACGGTAATCGGCTCGGAAGCGGCCGCCGATGCCGGGACCGTGTAGGTGCGCCACCCCGGTTCGCTGGCCGTAGCCACCGTCGACAGCAATCCGCAGCCCATCAGCAGGAAGGTGGAGCATTGCGCCCGGAGCGTCGCATAGGTCATGAAAGCCTCCTCGAAGGACGAACCTAGGGCCTGCTACAATGTCTTCCTGCCCCCGGGCCACGCTCCCTTCGTGAATGGCAGCGGAAACTTCGCCAATGACCATCGCCGACTTCCCGCTTCGCGACTTGCCGACCGTCTGGCGGCGCCAGGGCATGCTCCTGCTGCCGCTGGCGGTGGCGCTCCTGCTCGCCGCGGTGGGCGCCTTCGGCTCCTACACCAGCATGGGCCTGCCGCTGCGTCTGCTGCATTTCGCGACCGTCGGTCTGCTGGTCGGCGCCTTGGCCACTGCCCTGTCGGTTGCCGCGCAGCGCTATCTGTTCGCCGGCGCCCTGCCGTTCTGGGCCGTTCTCGCCATCGCCGCGGTGACGGCGCCGCCGGGCGGATGGATCGTTCAGGAGTTGTTGAGCGCATGGGCGCCGCGAGCCTTGCGGCACGTGTCCTACCCGGAACTCACGGCGCAGGTACTTCTCGTCAACCTGCTGATCGGCACCGCCGCCTGGTGGATGCGTCGGCTGTCCGCGCCAACCGTCATCCCAGCCGCGCCTTCGGCGTCGGCCGAGCCCGATCTTCTGCGGTCGAAGCTGCCGTTCGCGCTGCGCGGCGCCGCCATCCTGTCGCTGAGCGCCGAGGATCACTATGTGCGCGTGCGCACGGATCGCGGCCAGGCTTTGGTCCTGATGAACCTCACCGACGCGGCGACGGCGCTCGGGCCGCTCGCCGGTGTGCGCATCCATCGCTCGCACTGGGTGACGCATGACATCGCGCGTGGCGCGACGCGACAGGCCGGCCGCCTCGTCGTACGGCTCGCCGACGACACCGTGCTGCCGGTCAGCCGCGCCGGACAGAAATCGCTGCGCGGCTAACCGCGCTCCGGGACCGGCGACGGCGTGGGGCGACCGCGACGCCAGTGGTAGGCGACGTAGACGCCGACCAGGCTCAGCGCCAGCAGGAACCAGGTGATCGAATACTGCAGGTGATCGTTGGGCAGGTTCACCCGGGTCTGGCCACCGATCGGAAAGCCGCCAGGGTTGGGCGCGGCGTCGGCGGCGACGAACCACGCATCGGCCTTCAGCGCCGGCGCCTCGGCCAGCCCCGCCGTGCGGCGCATGGTGGCGACATCCATGGTCAGCCAGACATTGCGCTCGGGCTTGTTCTCGGGAACGAACCAGTTCTGCAGGCCGGCCTCGCTCAGCCGCACAACGCCCTCGACGGTGACGACGCCCGGCACCTGCCCGGCCACACGTCGCGCCGGATCCTTCAGCCGCTCGGGGATCCAGCCGCGGTTGAACAGCACGATCTCGCCCGACTCCAAACGCAGCGGCGTGACAATCTGCAGCCCAACATTGCGGTTCAGGCTGCGCGCCAGAAGGTGCAGCTCCTTGTCGTGCAGGAAGGTGCCGGTGAGCCGGACCTTGCGGTACTCGGCCGCCTTGGGATCGGCGCCGACGCCGGCGACGTCGAGCGGTGCCATGGTCATGCGGCTCTGCAGGCGCGCGATCAAATCGTTCTTCCACTCCATGCGCTGCAGCTGCCAGGCGCCGAGCCCGAGCATCATCAGGAAGGCCGGCACGCTGAAGACGGTAGGCCAGAAGGACGGCTTGAAATGTCGCATGATGCTCATGTAGGGCCATCCTCGCCCGCCGTCGAGCGTTGGCGGTGCTGCTGCGCCACTAGGACGCCCTTGATCAGCCGCAGCGGCAGGATGGTGAGCGCGATCACCAGCGGCGTCCAAAGCGCGAGATGAACCCAGACCGGCGGCGCGAAGCGGAACTCGACCCACAGCACCAGGCCCATCATCACCGCGCCCAGGCCGAGGATCACGAACACCGCCGGGCCATCGCCGGCGTCGTGACCGCGCAGGTCGAGGCCGCAATCGGCACAGGCGTCGCGGATCTTCAAAAGGCCGTCGAACAGCCTTCCCTTGCCGCAACGCGGACAGCGTCCGACGAGACCGGTCGAAAACGGCGACAGAGGCGGCCAGTCGGATGACATGCGTCCCTCTCGCTCATTCTTCCTTCCCCCGGAGGGATGAAGGTTGAAATGAAACGACGCCGGCCTCGCGGCCGGCGTCGTCGCGCTATCGATGACGGCGCGGGTCAGTGCGCCGCCGGGATGGCCTTGCCCAGGCCCCACCAGTAGATGGCGAAGAACAGGAAGATCCAGACCACGTCGACGAAGTGCCAGTACCAGGCGGCCGCTTCGAAGCCGAAATGCTGTTCGGGCTTAAAGTGGTTGGCCATGGCGCGGAACAGGCAGACAGTCAGGAAGATCGTGCCGACCAGCACGTGGAAGCCGTGGAAGCCGGTCGCCAGGTAGAAGGTCGAGGAGTAGATGCCCTCGCGGAAGCCGAAGGCGGCGTGGGCGTACTCGTAGGCCTGCACGGCGGTGAAGAACACGCCGAGCAACACGGTGAGCAGCAGGCCGCGCACCGCGCTCTTCTGGTCGCCTTCGAGGATCGCGTGGTGCGCCCAGGTCACCGTTGTGCCCGAAAGCAGCAGGATCAGCGTGTTGATCAGCGGCAGGTCGAACGGGTCGAAGGGCGACACGCCCTTGGGCGGCCAGATGCCGCCGGTGGCCTCGGTGCGTCCCGGCATGTTCGCGGCGCCGGGGAACAGCGAGGCATCGAAGAAGGCCCAGAAGAACGCCAGGAAGAAGAACACTTCCGAGGCGATGAACAGGATCATGCCATAGCGCAGGCCGAGCTGAACCACCGGCGTGTGGTGGATGCGCGATTCCTGGATCACGTCCTTCCACCAGTACCACATGGTGATGAAGACCAGCAGCAGGCCGGGCGCGACCTTCCAGGCGCCCATCGCCTTCACCGTCGGCGCCAAGCCCGCGCCCAGCATCGTGGGATGCATGAACAGGACGCCGCCAAAGGCGAGCACGATTCCGGCGAACGCGCCGATCAAGGGCCAGATGCTGGGATCGACCAGATGATACGGATGCTTCTGGGCTGCTGCGGCCATCTCACCCACCCCTCTTGCTGTCTGCCGGAGCCGTCAGCCGGCTCAGCAGCTCGCGCGCCTTGTCGGTGCGCGCTTCGAAGAACGTATAGGACAACGTAATCGTGCTGATGCCGTCGTAGCGGCGTTCCTTCGCCATGTCAGGATCGACGAAGAACACCACGGGCATCTCGATGCTCTGACCCGGCATGAGGAGCTGCTCGGTGAAGCAGAAGCACTGGATCTTGTTGAACCACTGGCCGCTGATATCCGGCAGGACGTTGTAGGTCGAGGTGCCGACGATCGGACGCTGCGAGACATTGGTGGCCCGGTAGAAGACCAGCTTCTCCTCGCCCAGCCGCACCGTGACCTCACGCTGCAGCGGCTCGAATTTCCACGGCAGGTTGGCGTCGCGGCTGGCGTCGAAGCGCACGCGCACGGTGCGCTCCAGCACGCGGCCCGGCGCCGCCGTGGCGACCTGGGTGGTGCCGCCGAAGCCGGTAACCCTGCAGAACAGCTCGTAGAGTGGCACCGAGGCGAAAGCCAGGCCGAGCATCGCCGAGCCGGCCAGCGCGACCATCAGCCCAACGCGCCGGTTGCGCCGCTGGAGATCGTCGGCGGGGCTCACTTGAGGCCTCCGGCGCCGGGCATCACGCCGGCGCCGCCGAACTTGACGATGGTGATGACGAAGAACAGCACGCAGATACCGATGATCACGCCCAGCACGAAACGGTTCTTGCCGCGCTGCTGAACGTGGCGCTCGGTGAGGTAGGGCTTGCGCGGATCGGGGGTGGCCATCTCCATGCTCCCCGCCCTCAACCGAAGGCCAACCGGTCCGCGACCATGGCCACGAACAGCAGGAATAGGTAGCCGAGCGAATAGCGGAACATCGCGCGCGCGGCGCTCTTGTCGTCCTCGGGCGCACGCAGCACGCGCAACGCGTGGCCGACGAAGACCGCTCCCGCCGCCAGCGAGTAAGCGCCGTAGCCCCAACCCACCACGCCGGTCAGTGTCGGCAGCAGACCCACGGGCAGCAGCAGCAGGCAATAGGCCAGCATCTGCAGCTTGGTGTGACGCACGCCCGCGACCACCGGCAGCATCGGCACGCCGGCCCTGCGATAATCGTCGTCGCAATACAGCGACAGCGCCCAGAAATGCGGCGGCGTCCAGACGAAAATCAGCAGGAACAGCGAGACGCTGGCCCACGATACGTCGCCGCTCACCGCCGCCCAGCCGATCATCGGCGGGAAGGCACCCGCGGCGCCGCCGATGACGATGTTGTGCGGCGTGCGCCGCTTGAGCCAGACGGTGTAGACGAAGACGTAGAATAGGATGGTGAGCGCCAGAAGGCCGCCGGCGACGGCGTTCGTCGCCACCGTCATCAGCGCCACGGAGAAGATCGACAGCAGCACGCCGAAGCCCAGCGCATCGTCGGGCGCCACCGCGCCGGTCGGGATCGGCCGGTTGCGCGTGCGGGCCATGACCGCGTCGATGTCACGGTCGTACCACATGTTGATCGCGCCCGAGGCGCCGGCGCCCAACGCGATCGCCAGGATGGCCACGGCGCCCAGCACCGGGTTGATGTCGCCCGGCGCGAGCCACAGGCCGACCATGCCGGTGAAGACCACCAGGGACATCACCCTGGGCTTCAGCAGCGCGACGTAGTCGGCCACGCGCGACGGCGCCGGCACGGCGGTCGCACCGGTGTCGTGCAGGGTGATGGCGGACAGGTCGGTCATCGTTTGCCGTCAAGTATCAGGGGGCGCCGCGGCGCCCCCTGAGGTCCTCAGTGATGCGCCGCGGGCTCGACCTTCGGCAACTCGTCGAAGGTATGGAACGCCGGCGGCGACGGGACGGTCCATTCGAGCGTCGTAGCGCCCTCGCCCCAGTAATTGGCGCCCACCTTGGCCTTGCTGAAGAACACGGTGTGGATCGCCGAGATGAACCAGACGATGGTCGCGGCGAAGCCGATGAAGGCGCCGATCGACGAAACCTTGTTCCACAGCTCGAAGGCGTCGGGATAGTCGATGTAGTGGCGCGGCATGCCGGCCAGGCCCGTGAAGTGCATCGGGAAAAATGTCAGGTTGACGCCGATGAACGTTCCCCAGAAATGCACCTGCGCCCAGAACTCGTTGTACTGCTTCCCGCACATCTTGCCGATCCAGTAGTAGTAGCCGGCGAAGATGCCGTAGACCGCTCCGAGCGACAGCACGTAGTGGAAGTGGGCGATGACGTAATAGGTGTTGTGCAAGGCGATATCGACGCCGGCATTGGCCAGCACGACACCGGTCACGCCACCGACGGTGAACAGGAAGATCAGGCCGACCGCCCACAGGAACGGGATCTCGAATCTGATCGAGCCGCCCCACATGGTGGCAATCCAGGAGAAGATCTTCACGCCCGTGGGCACGGCGATGACCATGGTCGCGGCCACGAAGTAGGCGCGCGTATCGACGTCCATGCCGACCGTGTACATGTGGTGCGCCCACACGACGAAGCCGACCACGCCGATCGCCACCATGGCGTAGGCCATGCCGAGATAGCCGAACACCGGCTTCTTCGAGAAGGTCGAGATGATGTGGCTCACGATCCCGAAGGCCGGCAGGATCATGATGTACACCTCGGGATGGCCGAAGAACCAGAAGAGGTGCAGGAACAGCATCGGATCGCCGCCGCCGGCGGGGTCGAAGAAGCTGGTGCCGAAGTTGCGATCGGTCAGAAGCATGGTGATGGCGCCGGCGAGCACCGGCAGCGCCAGCAGCAGCAGGAACGCCGTCACCAGGATCGCCCAGGCGAACAGCGGCATGCGGTGCAGGGTCATGCCCGGCGCGCGCATGTTGAAGATCGTGGTGATGAAATTGGCGGCGCCGAGGATCGAGCCCGCGCCGGCGAGGTGCAGCGAGAAGATCGCGAAATCCATCGACGGACCGATACTGCCCTTGGCCGAGAGCGGCGGATAAATCGTCCAGCCCGTGCCGGCGCCGGCGCCGAGGAAAACCGAGCAGACCAGCATGATGAAGCCGGCCACGGTGAGCCAGTACGAGATGTTGTTCATGCGCGGGAAGGCCATGTCCGGCGCGCCGATCATGATCGGCACGAACCAGTTGCCGAAGCCGCCGATCAGCGCCGGCATGACCACGAAGAACACCATGATCAGGCCGTGCGCGGTCACGACGGCGTTCCAGTGGTGGCCCGGGTCGGAATGCCAGTTCATGTACTGCACGCCGGGCGAATAGAGCTCCAGCCGCATGTAGACCGACAAGGCGCTGCCGATCAGGCCGGCGAAGACGGCGAAGACCAAGTAGAGCGTGCCGATGTCCTTGTGGTTGGTCGACAGGAACCAGCGGGTGAAGAACCCGGGCGTGTGGTCGTGATGATCATGACCGTGGGCGTCGTGGTGGGCGCCGTGCGCGGCGTTTGTGGCCATGGCGACTTCCTTCCGTCTACGCGACTGTTGTGGGGCCGGGCGCGCGTCAGCGCGTCGGCTCGACCCGGGCGAAATCGGTGGGTGCGGGCAGCTGGGCGGCCTTCTTCGTGGCCACCCATTTGTCGAACGCCTCCTTCGAGACGACGCGCACCGCGATCGGCATGTAGGCGTGGCCCGAGCCGCAGATCTGCGAGCACTGGCCGTAGTACAGGCCTTCCTTGCGGACGTTGAACCAGCCCTCGTTGAGGCGGCCGATGATGGCGTCGTGCTTGACGCCGAAGGCCGGCACCGCCCAGGCGTGCATCACGTCGGTCGAAGTGACGTAGAAGCGCACGTTGGTGTTGACCGGCACGACCATCTCGTTGTCGACCGCCAGCAGCCGGGGACGGCGCAGCTTCTCGGCGTCGGACAACTTCACCCAGTCGGCCTCCTTCACCATGAAGGACTCGAATTCGATCTTGTGGTCGGGATACTCGTACTGCCAATTCCACTGCTTGCCGGTGATCTTGACGGTCAGGCCCGGCTCCGTGGTGCGATCCATGAAATAGAGCAGCTTGAAGGACGGAATGGCGATGACGATCAGGATGATGATCGGCACGACCGTCCACGCCACCTCGAGCAGCGTGTTGTGGGTCACCTGCGAGGGCACCGGGTTGCGCGAGGCGCGGAAGCGCACCATCACGTAGACCAGCAGGGCCAGCACGAAGACGGTGATGACCGAGATGATCACCAGCAGCAGGTTATGCAGGCTGACCAGCTTGTCCATGATCTCGGTGGGGGGATGATGCAGGTTCATCTGGCCGCGGTGCGGCAGGTCGACGAAATCGCTGTCCTGGGCGACGGCAGCGCCGCAGGACGCGACGAAAGCCAAGCCGGCCGCCGCCAGAGTCCGCGGGCGGCTCATGATCGACGCGCCGCTGTTCGAAACCATGCATCCACTCCCTGCCGCTCGCCGCAATATCCACGCGGATGATGGGCGTATCTAGCAGAGGACGTAAAGCCCGGTCACCCCAATTCGCCCCTCATCGCGATGCGTCCGCCTGCCGCACTCCGGCAGGCGAAAACGTCCGTGGTCTCAGCCGGTTATTGGTGCCGTGAGCGGTCCCGAGGTCAGTGCGCGTTGGCGGGGTGACGTATCGAGGCCGGACGCCTATGTTCACTCTTGAGCCAGCGGAGCCCCCAATGTCCCATATCGCCACCGCCACCGATCTGTTCTTCAAGCGCGCCGGCCTCGACGAAGCACGCACCGAGCGCATCGTGCGCGAGGCTCTGAGCGGCACCGACGACGGCGAGCTGTTCCTGGAGTATGCCCAAAGCGAGATGCTGGCCTGGGACGACGGCAAGCTGAAGAGCGCGTCCTTCGACGTCTCCCAGGGCTTCGGTCTGCGCGCCGTGAAGGGCGAGACGGTGGGTTATGCCCATGCCTCGGCCCTGGACGAGCAGGCGCTCAAGCGCGCCGCCAGCACGGTGCGCGCCGTCGCCAGCGGCAAGGGTGGCACGGCGGCCGAGGGGCCGCGTGGCACCAACTCTATCCTCTACACCGACGCCAACCCGCTCGACGGCATCGCCTTCGAGCGCAAGGTGAAGCTGCTGGAGGAGATCGACGCCTACGCCCGCGGCAAGGAGCCCTTGCTGAAGCAGGTCTCGGCCTCGATCGCCGCCTCCTGGCAGGTGATCGAGATCGTGCGCGCCGATGGCCGCAGGGTCGCCGACGTCCGGCCGATGGTGCGGCTCAACGTGTCGGTGGTGGCCGGCAAGGGCGATCGCATGGAAAGCGGCTCGTCCGGTTCGGGCGGGCGCATCGGCTACAGTGGCCTGTTCGAGCCCGAGTACTGGAAGACGCAGACCGACGAGGCGATCCGCCAGGCGCTCGTCAACCTCGACTCGGTCGACGCGCCAGCCGGCGAGTTGCCGGTCGTGCTGGGCGCGGGCTGGTCGGGAATCCTGTGGCACGAGGCGATCGGCCATGGCCTGGAGGGCGATTTCCACCGCCGCAAGACCTCGGTGTTCACCCACCTGATGAACCAGCGCATCGCCTCGCCGGGCGTTACCGTGGTCGACGACGGCACCATGCGCGACCGGCGCGGCTCGCTCACCGTCGACGACGAGGGCACGCCGAGCCAGCGTACGGTGCTGATCGAGGACGGCAGATTGGTCGGTCTGATGCAGGACCGCCTCAACGCGCGCCTCATGGGCGTGGCGCCCACCGGCAACGGACGGCGGCAGAGCCACGCCCACAGCCCGATGCCGCGCATGACCAACACGATCATGCTGGCCGGCGACAAGGACCCCAAGGAGATCATGGCGTCGGTGAAGCGCGGCCTCTACGCCGTGAATTTCGGCGGCGGCCAGGTCGACATCACCAACGGCAAGTTCGTCTTCAGCTGCACCGAGGCCTATCTGATCGAGAACGGCAAGCAGGGCGCGCCGGTCAAGGGCGCCACCCTGATCGGGTCGGGCAGCGAGGCGCTGTTGAAGATCGGCATGGTCGGCAACGACCTGGAGATGGATCTCGGCGTCGGCACCTGCGGCAAGGACGGCCAGGGCGTGCCGGTCGGCGTCGGCCAGCCGACGCTGCGGCTCGATGGATTGACGGTCGGCGGCACGGCGACCTGAGTCTCAGGCCGGCGGGACCAGATCCTTTCGGCCCGACCATTCCCACGCTTGCCCCGTCCGCGAGACGCCCAGCAGCAGGCCACCCAGCTCGCGTGGATGGATCCAGCCGCCATCGGGCTCGGTGGCGGGGTCCTTGCCACGCGGCGTCCACTTCGCGCCGGCCTCCAGCAGGCGTGTGCGAATGCCTGGCCAATCGTGCGTTTCGATATAGGCCATGTAGAGCCCGTCGCCGCCGCGCCGCCGGGTGAAGCGCGCCATGGCGCTATCGGGCCCGGTGACTTGTGACAGCTCGATGCGATCCAGACGATTGGGCGGGTCGAACAGCGTGAGCGTGCCTTCGTAGCCGAAGCGCTTGGAGCCGATCTTCGAGAACCGAGTCGGGTCGAGGTCGAACAGACTGGTGAAGGCCGCGGCGGCCCGTCGCCAGTCGGTGACCAGCACGCTGGTGGTCTCGTAGAGAAACGAGACCAACCCGACGCGCACACGGTAGGTGCTTGGCGTGATCACCATCGGGAATCCCGGCGTGTGCGGCGGTCCGAGATGCAGCTGCGGCCCATCGTGGGCGTACGACACACCCAGCCCGTCGAGACGACGCGCCAGCGCGGCGACGTCTACCGTCGAGTAGCCCGCGGTCATGATCGACTCGCCCCACCGCGCGAGAAAATCGTGTGTACGGCCCGCGCCATCGGGCTCGACCAGCTCGATCTCGCTTTCGCCGACGGCCAGCACCAGCCGGTGCGCGCCGAGATAGGCGCTGCGATCTTCGCGCGCGATCTCGGCGCCCAGCAGCCGGTGGTAGCGCTCGGCCACCGCCTTGCGGTCGGTGACCGCGACCTGCACCCGATCGCAGCGGTCCAGCATTGTCGCGTCCTTGTCTGTGTCTATTTCGGCGCCGTCGGCATCGGCACGGTTACCCTCGGCGCGGGCACCGGCGGCGCCACGGGCTCGGGTGGTTTGGGTGGCTCGGGTGGCGGGGCCGAGGGCGGTACGGCGGGCGGCGCGGCCGCCGGTGCGGTCGGAGGCGCGGGCGCAGGCGCAGGTTCGGCGGGCGCCGCTGGCGCCAGGCGCGCGCGGGTGCGGAAGGAATCGAGGAAAGCGCGCACATGCGGCAGCGCCGCCGGCAGCTTCTCCCGGTTCACCACCGCCTCGACCTTGTAGACCGTCTCGGCCGTCACGCAGACGCGCGCGAAGTAATCCAGCTCGTCGGGCAACGGCGCCTCGATCAGGTGGCCCGGCGCGCCGCCGCCACATGAGTCGGCCTCGTTGCGCGTCGGCTTGTCGGCGCTGGCACGCGCCAGCATCAATGTCGCGAAGCGTTGCGCGATCAGCGGCGGCGTGGCGCTGCCGCGGATCGAGGGCGGATAGAACACCACGGTGACGCTGAAGGCCTCCTCGACGCTGCCGGTGAGGTAGTGCACCGCCGGGAAGCCGCCATCGTTCCACGGCCGCTTCTGCACGATGCCCGGCACGCGGATGGTGAAATTGTCGGCGCCGCCGTCGTAGTCGCGCCAACGCGCCGGCGGCGGCACCGGCTCGAGCTGGGCGTGCGCGTCGGCGGCCGCCAGCAGCGCCGCGAGGAGGATGGCCGCGTGTCGCATCGGCCGTTACGACCGCCCCGCCGGGGCCGCCCCGCGGCGGCGGCGTTGCGACTCCAGCGCGGTGTCCTCGGGGCCGCTGACGGCGCGCATGCCGCGAACCTCCGCCGTGTCGCGCGGCGGCAGGCACAGCATGTTGGTCGAGAACACGTTGGTGAAGACGTCCTCGCGGACATTGGCGAAGTTGCCCTGGTTGAACAGCGGCGTCACATGCCAGTAGAGCCGGTAGCCCTGCTCGAGCAGCCACGCGATCAGTGGCGGCGAACCGTCGGTGCCGTTGTTCTCGACGAACAGGCGCGGCTGGTGGCGCCGGATGGTCTCGGCCGCGCCACGCAGCACGTCGAGCTCCATGCCCTCGACATCGACCTTGATGAGCGAGCAGCCCGGCAGGTCGAGCGAGTCGATGGTCACGACCGGCACGTGTTCCCCGGCGCCGCCGCCGCGCAAACCGACGCCGCCGTAATTGTTCTCCTGGCCATGGTCGAGCGGCGGCACCACCGCCACGCCCGCAGTGGCGCCCAGCCCGCACCAATGCGCCACCACGTTGGCGAGGCCATTGGCGGCGATGTTGGCGCATAGCATCTGGTGGACGAGGCGCTGCGGCTCGGCCGCCAGCACCCAGCCATCCGGGCCGACGCGCCGCGCCATCGGCACGCAGAGGGTGCCGATATTGGCGCCGGCCTCGACGACAATGTCGCCAGGCTTGATCAGGCGCAGCAGCAGCTGCAGCTCGAGCTCGGCGTATTCACCGTAGAGGTCGAGGCTGCGGCCGATATAGCGGTCGCGCGCGTTGTAGAGAAAGGCGCCGTGCCGGCAGCGCTTGGAACGGTAGGGTAAGGCGCCGGTCGGCGCCGCGGGCGGGGTCGCCGCCTCCCCCCGCGCCGGCGGGGTCGCGGCCGGCGCGGGCGCGCCGAACGCCGTTTCCTCCGGCGTCAATCCGACTTCCTGCTCGACACCCATGCTGCGCCCGCCGATCCGCCAAGCCATCCGAACTGTAGCGGCTGCCGCCGCATCCGGCTATCGTCCTATCCAAACGAAGGAGGAACGTCGATGGGCTATCAGACGATCGAGGTGCGCAAGATCTCGCCGGTGATCGGCGCGGAAATCCATGGTGTCGATCTCGGGGGCGAGCTCGGCAACCAGCAGTTCCAGGAGATCCACGACGCGCTGATGGACAATCTCGTGATCTTCTTCCGCGACCAGAAGCTCAGCGTCGAGCAGCACAAGGCCTTCGGCCAACGCTTCGGCCGCCTGCACCTCCATCCCAACGCGCCCAGGCCGATCGAGGGCCATCCCGAAATCCTGGTGATCAAGGCCGACGAGAACAGCAAGCACGTCGCCGGCGAGGAGTGGCACACCGACGTCTCGTGCGACGAGGAGCCGCCGATGGGCTCGATCCTCTACCTTACGGAGGTGCCGCCCGACGGCGGCGGCGACACCATGTTCGCCAACACGTATCGCGCCTACGAGACCTTGTCGGAGCCCGTGAAGAAGATGCTGGTCGGCCTGACGGCGATCCACGACAGCCTCAAGGCGCACAGCCATCAGCAGAACAAGAAGGACGGCGCGCACCATTTCCCCAAGGCCGAGCATCCGATCCTGCGCACCCATCCGGTGACCGGCAAGATCGGGCTCTACGTCAACCGCGGCTTCACCACGCGCATCCCGCAGCTCAAGAAGGCCGAGAGCGACGCGGTCCTGGAGATGCTGTGGCGCCACATCGAGACGCCCGAGCTGCAATGCCGCTTCAAGTGGCGGCCCAATTCCGTGGCCTTCTGGGACAATCGCTGCGCCCAGCACCACGCGCTGTTCGACTATCACCCGCACCGCCGCTACGGGCATCGCGTCACGGTGTGCGGCGACAAGCCGTTCTATGGCGCCGCCTGATCAGTAGGCGTAGGCCTCGTACACAGCGCCGTAGTCACCCTTCAACGCGCCCGCCAGCCGGGCGCGTTTTTCGTCGGCCAGGGTGACGCCGCTATCGGCGATGCGCTTCAGCGGATCGAGATACATCGTCTCATCGCGACCCTGCGCGTCGAGCCTGGCGCGCGCCTTCAGGCCGGCCTCGGCGATCATCAGCGTTTGCTGCGCCAGCGTTCGCAGCGTGTGGCCCTTCATGACCGTCTTCAGGCCTTCGCGAGGCGACTGGTCGCGCAGGGCCTGCTGCTCGGCGACACTCCAGCCCTTCACCAGATCCCAGGCGGCGTCGAGCGCCGTGGTGTCGTAGAGCAGGCCCATCCACAGCGCCGGCAGCGCCACGATCATGTCGCGCGGACCCGAATCGCAGCCCCGCATCTCGAGGTAGCGCTTCAGCCGCACCTCGGGGAAGGCCGTGGTGACGTGGTCGCTCCAGTCGGTGACGCGTGCGATATCGCCGACGTCATTGTGCAGGCGGCCGGCCATGAAGTCGCGAAACGACTTGCCGCTGACGTCGATGTACTTGCCGTCGCGATAGACGAAGTACATCGGCACGCCGAGGATGTAGTCGGTATAGCGCTCGAAGCCGAAGCCCGGCTCGAAGACGAAGGGCAGCATGCCGCAGCGGTCGGCATCGGTGTCGGTCCAGACATGGCTGCGCCGGCTCTGGAAGCCGGTGTCCTGCGACTCGACGAAGGGCGAGTTGGCGTAGAGCGCGGTGACCAGCGGCTGCAGCGCCAGCGACACGCGGAACTTCTTCACCATGTCGGCTTCCGAGCCGTAATCGACATTGGTCTGCACCGTGCAGGTGCGCAGCATCATGTCGAGGCCCATCGTGCCCTTCTTGGGCATGTAGGCGCGCATGATCTTGTAGCGGCCCTTGGGCATCCAGTCGAAATCCTCGCGCCGCCAGGTCGGCGTGAAGCCCAGCCCGGGGAAGCCCGCGCCCAGCGGGCCGGCGATCGCCTTGACCTCGTCGAGATGGTTGTCGGTCTCGACGGCGCATTCATGCACGGTGCTGAGCGGCGCGCCGCTGAGCTCAAGCTGGCCGCCCGGCTCCAGGGTGATGTTGGCGGCGCCGCGGGTCAGCGCGATGACATTGCCGTTTTCCAGCGCGCGCTGCCAGCCGAAGCGGTCGGCCAGGCCGTCGAGCATCGCCTTCACGCCGCCGGCATAGCGCAAAGGCCGGCGCGTGGCGCGATCGAAGCCGAATTTCTCGTGCTCGGTGCCGGCGCGCCATTGAGCCGCCGGCTTGCAGCCGGACTCGAAATACTCGACGAGCTGGCGGCGGTCCGTGATGGGCGCGCCTCCGCCACTGGGCGGTGCCGACATAAGGTGTTTCCCCCTGCCGGCGTCGCGGTCGATCGCGCCTGCCGACGTGTTGATGTTGTCGTGGTCGACGACGTTGCTAGCAAGCCCTGAGGCCGCGCTCAACCTTGCTCGCCGCGTCCTCGCATAAGGTTTCCTCGTTCGACCGCGCCGGCATAATCGGGCCAGCGCCGGGGCGTCGGCTCGCGCCAGTCGCCGATCGCCGCCTGCAGGCAGGCGAGCGCGGCGATCGCCGCCGTGTCGGCGCGCAGGATGCGCGGGCCCAGCCCGACCGGCAGCACGCCGGGCAGAGCCGCGATGCGATCGAGTTCCTCGCGCGCGAAGCCGCCCTCCGGCCCGATCAGCACCGCCCACGGCCCGGGCCGCGCGCCCGCCAGCGCGTCGAGGATCGGCTTGCCGCCGCCGGTCTCGTCGGCGATCAGCAGCCGCCGCCCGGCCGGCCACGCCGTCAGCAACCGTTCGAGCGACACCGGCTCGCGCACTTCAGGCACGCTCAGCCGCTCGGTCTGCTCCGCTGCCTCGACGGCGTTGGCGCGCAGCCGCTCGACATTGACCCGCTCGACGTTGGTGCGCCGCGTGATGACAGGCACCAGCGCCGAAACACCCAGCTCCGTCGCCTTCTCGGCGATGGAGTCGATGCGCGCCTTCTTCACCGGCGCGAAGCACAGCCACAGATTGGGCTCGCCGGCTTGCGGCCGGGTCTGGCTCTCGGCGCCGAGATCCATCGACCGCTTGGCGCTCGCCGTGACCGTCGCCCGCCACTCGCCATCGCGGCCGTTGAACAGCAGCACCGCGGCGCCGACGCCCAGCCGCAGCACGTCGCGCAGATAATGCGCACGCGGGCCATCGAGGCCCAGCGCCGCGCCTGCCGCGAGATCGTCCTCGACGAACAGCCGCGGCGTCATGGGACCGGCCCCCACCCGTCATTCCGAGCGAAGCGAAGAATCTCCCGGCCGCGGGAGATCGCTCGCTGCGCTCGGGGTGACGAAGACGGCGACGGCGTCGCCCTCATCGTCATTTGACGGTGATCGTGATCTTCGGCGATATCACGGGCGGCTCGTGCGGTATGTGGTTTTGGTCGCCGAGCACGAGCTGCAGCGTGTGCCGGCCGGGCGGCAGGGTGATGGTCGCCTCGGTCTGGCCGTTGCCGAAATGGCGATGCTGGTCGTCGTTGGGCAGGTTCTCGCCCATCGGCGGCAGGGTGACGACGTTGATCAGCAGGTGATGGTGGCCGGTGTCCTTCATCTCGACGCCAGCCGGCGCCACGCCCATGCCCTTCAGCCCCATCCGCACCGTGATCGGCCCGGCGATCTCCTCGCCGTCCTTGGGCGAGATGAAATAGACCTGCGCGCCGGCGGGCGCGGGAGTTCGCGGCAATTGCGCCAGCGCGATGCTCGTCACGAGCAGCGCGGCCAGCGCGGACAGGATCGGGACCGAACGACGCATCGCACCTCTCCTCTCGCTAGATCGATTGAGCATAGCATCTCCTGTGACCATGATGGCGACATGACCGCCAAGGGATTCACCGACATCAGGCCGCGGCACTGGACGTTGCGCCTGCTGCCGGCCTGGGCGCGGCCCTATGGCCGGCTGGCGCGCTGGGACCGGCCGATCGGCTGGGAGCTGCTGCTGTTTCCCTGCTGGTGGTCGATCAGCCTGTTCGCGCCGTTACAAACGCGCGAACAGATCACCGCGTGGGCGATCTGGATGGCGCTGTTCTTCGTCGGCGCCGTCGCCATGCGCGGCGCCGGCTGCACCTGGAACGACCTGCTCGACCGCGACATCGACGCCCAGGTCGAACGCACGCGCGATCGACCGCTGCCTGCCGGCGAGGTGACGCCGAGGCAGGCGCTGGTCTGGCTGGCGCTACAGGCGGCGATCGGCGCCGCCGTGCTCTTCTCGTTCAACCTCAACGCCATCGTCGTCGGCCTGGCCTCGCTGCTGATCATCGCGATCTATCCGCTGATGAAACGCGTGACGTCGTGGCCGCAGGTCGTGCTCGGCCTCGCCTTCAACTGGGGCGCGCTGATGGGCGACGTGGTGGCCAACGCCCGTGTCTCGTCCGCCGCGCTGGCGCTCTATGCCGGCGGCATCGCCTGGACCCTGGTCTACGACACGATCTACGCCATGCAGGATCAGCGCGACGACGCCATCGTCGGTGTGCGCTCGACCGCGCGCCGCTTCCAGAGCGCGCCGCAGGCCTGGCTCACCGTGTTCGCCACGATCACCGTGATCTGCTTCGGTGTCGCCGGCTGGCTCGCTGCGATCGGCTGGCTTTATTGGCTCGGCCTGGCCGGCGTCGTCGCGCATCTCGCATGGCAGGTCGGCACGGTGAAGCCGCACGACCCCGCCGATTGCCTGCACAAGTTCCGCGCCAATCGCTGGCTGGGCTGGATCCTGCTGCTCGGCATCCTCGCGGCGCGCTTCTGATGGCGCGTTCGCCCGACGATCCGGCCGGCTTCATCCGCACCTACACGGCGCTGGGCACGCCGGCCATGGTGCCGGAGCTGAAGCTGTGGCTGGCGGCGGAGTACCTGCCGATCTGGCAGGCCACCGAGGACTGGCTGGAGAAGCAGAACGTCGATCCGCCGTACTGGGCGTTCTGCTGGCCCGGCGGCCAGGCGGTGGCACGCTATCTGCTTAGCCATCCCGACATGGTCAGGGGCAAGCACGTCATCGATTTCGCCGCCGGCTGCGGCGTCGCCAGCCTCGCCGCCGCGCGCTCCGGCGCGCGCCGCGCAGTTGGTAACGAGATCGATCCGGTGGCGATCGTCGCCATGAAACTCAACGCCGAAGCCAACGCGCTTGGCATCGAGACCAGCGAGGCCGACTGGCTGCAAGGCCCGCCCGGCTCGCCCGAGGCCGATGTCGTGATTGCCGGCGACGTCTGCTACGAGCGCGAGATGACGGCGCGCGCCATGGACTGGCTACGGGGACACGCGGCGAAGGGCCGGCTGGTGCTGCTGGGCGATCCGGGCCGCAACTACTTCACCGCCGACCGGCTGGAAGAGCTGGCGCGCTACGATATCCCCACCTCGCTGCAACTCGAGAACCGGGGCTTGCGCGAAACCACGGTGTGGCGGGTGCATCCATGACCCTTCGCCCCACAGGGACAATAAAACCGTAACTAGTCCTTCACAATCGGAACCGCTACAAGCGGGCCGCGTCCCGCCAACCCCACCGAGCCGCATGCCCTCACCGAAGCTCAAGCCCGAGGATTTCGCCAAGCTCTACGCGGGCTTCGAGGCGCCGGTATCGCGCTTCGACTGCGGCAAGAAATGCTCGCCCCTCAATAACGGTACGCCCTATTGCTGCTCGACGCAGATGGCCGTGCCGGTGGTCGAGAAGAGCGAGTTTGCCTTCCTCAAGTCGCGCACCGATCTGTGGCATCGCTTCAAGCCCTACGACGCCGCCACGCGCCAGATCGTTGCCGACCTGCATCCCGGGGCGTGCGCGGTGGAGTGCAAGGGCGCCGCCTTCTGCGAGCGCGAGAATCGCACCCTGGCCTGCCGCGCCTTCCCGTTCTTCCCGTACTTCACGCGGCAGAAGGAATTCATCGGGCTCAGCGTCTATTGGGTGTTCGAAGACCGCTGCTGGATGATCTCGAACATGGGCCTGGTCGAGAAGCCGTTCGTCGACGCGTTCGTGACCACGTTCGAGGCGATCTTCGCCAAGGACAAGCTCGAGTTCGACACCTATGTCGACTTCTCCGCCTCGATGCGCCGCGTCTTCAGCCGCTGGGGCCGCGTCATTCCGGTGATCGGCTGCGACGGCAAGCCGATCTTCCTCGATCCCTCAACCGGCGAGCCGGCGAAGCGCCCGCCGCGCGACTATCCGAGATACGAGCCCTTCGACAGCGAGGCGCATTACCGCGCCGCGGTGAAGGAAGCCGGCGGCACGCCGCCGCCCGAGGGGCTGAAGCCAGTCTAAGGCGACTTCATGGGGAGCGCTGGCGCTCCCCGGAGAGAGGCGTCGTCGGCACGTGCGGATCGTGCGCTAGACTGGCGTCCGTGTCGCCCGCCTTCCGCCTCGCCCTCGCCTGGGTTTTCCTGTTCACCATGCCGGCGTTCTTCGCCGTCAATCATCTCGTCGCGCGCTCGGTCGACTTTCTCGCGCCGCACGCCATGGCGGCCGGCCGCTGGACGCTGGCCTGCCTGTTCCTGCTGCCCTTCGTCAGCACAGCGTTGTGGCGTAAGCGTACAGCGCTGGGGCGCGAAGCATGGCAATTGCTGGTCCTCGGCGCGCTCGGCATGTGGATCTGCGGCGCCTTCGTCTATATCGGCGCGCGCACCACCACGGCGACCAACATCGGCCTGATCTACGCCACCTGCCCCATCGGCATCGTGATCCTGGCGCGCGTCTTCCTTGGCGAGCGGTTGGCCGGTTCGCAGCTTGCCGGCGTCGCGATCTGCCTCGCGGGCCTTCTGCTGATTCTGATGAAGGGCGAGCCGGCACGACTGCTCGCGGTCGAGTTCACGCGCGGCGATCTGTGGGTCGCGGCGTCGGCGCTGTCGTGGTCGATCTACACGGTGCTGCTGAAACGCTGGCCGAGCGCCTTCGAGCCGACCGAGAGGCTGACCGCGATCATCGGCGCCGGCGCGCTGATCCTGCTGCCGATCACGACAGTCGAAGCGGCCATCGTCGGGCCGCCGCCGCCGGGCTGGCCGACTCTGGCCGCCTGGTTGATCCTGGCGATCGTGCCGGGAGTCGCCGCCTACGGGGCGTTCTCTTTCACCCTGCGCGAGCTCGGCGCCGGGCGCACGGCGATCTACATGTATCTCGGCCCGCTCTACACCGCGGCGCTGGCCTGGCTGGTGCTGGCCGAGCGGCCCAACTGGTATCACGTCGCCGGCGCGGCGCTGATCCTGCCCGGCATCTTCCTCGCCACGCGTGCGCCACGGCCGACGTAGCGCGGGTTCTTCTGTCATCCCGAGCGCAAGCGAGGGATCCAGGCCGGTCCTAGATCCCTCGCTCCGCTCGGGATGGCAGGAGCGCTCTATCGAACGACGAAGCCGTCGCAGGCGAGGAAGCCGTCGCCCTCGGCCAGCACCCAATGCACGGTGTAGGGACCCGGCGGCAATGGCCGGGCTGACAGGAAGTCGCGCGGGTACTCGACCTCGGCGAAGTTGTCGGCGATCACCTGAAACGGCTTGGACTCCAGGAGCGCGGCGGCGCCGAGGATGCGGGCCCGCACCATGGTGCGCTGCCCCGCATCGGCGTGCTTGTCGCGCAGGCCGATCGTGATGACGTCACCGACGCGCGGCGGGTTGCGCGGCGCGCTGACCTGCCATTGCCGGTCGAGCACGCCCTTGCGGTAGGGCTTGCATGTCTCGGACGCCGTGTCGAACCGCGGCGCCTGCGCCAGCGCGCCATCCGCGACGCCGAGCCATCCGGCCACTGTCGCCACGAGGATCCGATGCATGCGCCCCTCCCTTGCCGCCAACCGCGCCAGCGCACATATCCTGACAGCGCCGCGCCCCAGCGCCCACAGGGAGACCCAGATGAACCGACACCTCGTCCGCTTCGCCGCCGCCATTGTCGGGCTGGCGCTGGGATCGGTCGCGCTCGGCGCCGCCGCCGAGGAAGTCGGCGCCGCCAGCTATCGCTTCAAATGGATCGGGCCCAACGACAAGATCAAGGTCGAGGTGTTCGACGATCCCGAGGTACCGGGCGTCGCCTGCTACCTCTCGCGCGCCGAGCTCGGCGGCGTCAAGGGCGCGCTGGGCCTGGCCGAGGATCCCGGCGAGGCCTCGATCGCCTGCCGGCAGGTCGGCGCCATCGACCTCGAGAAGGTCAAGAAGCTGAAGAACGGCCGCGAAGTTTTCAGCGCCAGCGCCTCGCTGATCTTCAAGCGCACCCAGGTCGTGCGCTTCTACGACGCCAAGCGCAACGTGCTGGTCTACCTGACCTACACCGACCGCGTGATCGATGGCCAGCCACGCAACTCGATCAGTGTCGTGCCGGTGAACCGCCCGTTGTAGACTGGGCGGATGGGACTGATCTGGATCATCCTCGCCGTCATCGTCATGATCGTCGCCGCGACGGCTTTCCGTAGCTTGCGCCGCCCCAAGAACGACGTCGTCGCCGCGCCGCCGCCCAAGGCGCCACCGCCGCCCGGCGGCGACAAGCGCTGGGACGTCGCGCCGCAAGGCGTGAGCGCCGGCCGCTACGCCGCCGATGTCACGCGTAACGCGCAGATCGGCGCGCTGGCGGAGTGGCTGGTGAAGCGCGCCTCGCGCGACACGGGCATCGACCTCGCCGCCGACCGCATGGCCGTCACGCGCATCGCCGAGGCCGCCGGTAAGGCATGGCCGGAATTGCAGGCCGAGGGCCGCGCGCGCATCACGCTGCCCTACATCGCCGCCGACCGCGATGGGCCCAAACACATCGATCTGGCGATCGACAGCGCCACCCTCGTCGAGGCGGCGCGTCACTGGAGGGAGTGATGGAGATCTGGCTCATCGCCGCGGTCGTGGTCACGACGGCGGTCGCTGTGTACGCGCTGCTCAACCGCCGCCGCGGCGAGGTGATCGACGCGCCGCCGCAGGCGGGGGCCGCCGCAGCCGCGCCGGCCGAGGTGACCGAGGACATGTCCGCCGGCGACATGCTCAGGGCGGAAGGCGCCGACGAGCCGCTCGAGCACTTCGCCGACTGGCTGGAGTCGGAGGCCTCGGACGAGCTCGGCGAGGCCGCCGAGGCGCCGGGGCCGACTCGGCGCATCGCCGACGCCGCGCGCGACGTCATGCCCGTCATCCTCGCGCAGGGACGCGGCGTGGTTGAGCTGCCCGCGCTGGTGGTCGACGGCTCGGGCGCTCGCGACTTCCGACGCGAGATCGACATTGCCCGGCTCGAGCGCGCCGTGGCCAATTTCGGCTATCTCGACGTGCGCGAGATGACCGAATGGCGCCGCGAGGCGCCGCGTGTACGCGCCCTGGCCGGCTGGCTCGAGACCCAGGTTTTCGAGGACATGCCGCCGGGAGACTGCGAGACGGACGATGACACAGTGCGCATCATCGAAGCGGCGCGTCAGGCGGTGGCCGACATCGATCGCACGGGCAAGGCAGACATCGCGCTAGTGGCGATCGGCCGGGACGACAAGGGCCAAGCGTTCGACACGCGCCGCTCGCTCGACACGGCACAGCTCCAGACAATCATCACGGATTTCGAGGCGAACGAGCGCACGACGTCGGAGTAGGACGGTGTGGTGAAACGCTCCAGCGGTGTGCGTGAGGTCGACTAATGGACACGATGTGGCTGGCTCTGGCCGGCGTCCTGGTCGCGGCGGTCGTGATCGCGCTGGTGTTCTCGCGCCGCCGCGGCGGCGGCGCGGTGATCGACGCCGGCGGTGGCAATCGTGCCGGCAAGTCAGCCTCGGCGAAGGCACCGGCCGCATCGACGGGAGGCACGGACGACGTATCCACCGCCGGCGATCTGCTCAGGGCCGAAGGCGCCGATGCCTATCTCGAATTCTTCGCGGACTGGCTCGAAGACAAGGCCAGCGAAGCGCTGGGCGACGAGGCGGTCGCGCCGGAACCGACACGTCGGCTCGCCAATGCGGCGCGCGAGATCCTGCCCACGCTGTTGCGCGATGGCCGCGCCACTGTCGTTATTCCCGCGCTCGTCGCAGGCGCCGATGGGCCAAAGGATTTTCGTCAGGACGTCGACCTTGCCACGCTCGAGCCCGTGCTGGTGGGGGAGCACCTCATGGGTATCCGGGAGCTTCTCTACGGCCACGGCGAGGACCAGGCGACGGTGGCGCTCGGGCATTGGCTGATGAACCAGGCCGAGGGCGATGGCGAAGCGGAGGAGCGCGACCTCTGGGTATCGCCCGACGCCGTACTGCGCATCGCCGACGCCACGCGCGCCGCGATCCGGGATCTCAACGCACAGGGCCGCGCCGAGGTGGTCGTGCGCGGCCTCGTCTGCCAGCGTTCGAAGAAGTCCTACGACCTCGTGCGCACGGTCGACACGGCGGTGATGAACGAGGCGCGCGAAGGCCTGGCCCATACCGACAGCTTCATCGCCGACCTCCGCCGCAAGAACAAGGCGCCGCCCGAGATGCGACGGACGAAACCGTAACGCCGCGGGGTTATCGCATGGGGGGCTGCCTTCGGGCCGCGCCACTGGAGCGGCACTCCCCAGCCTTGAGGACCGTTCACGCGTAGAGGAACGTCCCGAGCAGCACCCAGCGACGCGCCTTCGCCGCCTTTCCCCGTTTGGCGACCAAGGGCGTGGTGTAGTGCCAGAACGGCAGGCGATAGGCCGTGAGTGTCGCCGCACCATGGACCGGCACGATCTCGCTGAGATGGCCTGCCTTGGCGTAGACCAGCCATTGATGGTCAACCGCCGGGCTCGACAGAGACAGATGCAGGTCGACGTAGCCGGCCCGAGCCCTGGCATTGCCGGGGTGATGATCGTTGTGCGGGCCGGCGTAGTCGCCCGCTCCGTAGCACAACACCTGTCGCCCGAACGCTCGCGCCAGCGTGCGACCTGCCAGCGCCTGGGCGAAAGCGTGGAAGCTCGCCGAGCGCAACATCGCGTCGAGGCCGATCCGGCGCGCCGCGCGCGCGCCCGGCTCGTCGGCGCGATCGAAGTAGACAGTGGAGGCGCGTGTCGCCTTGGGCAGCGTCTCGGCGTAGTCCTCGCGCATCTTCCAGATCGTGTCGGGCGGGATCGGCCGGTCGATGCGCTCCAGGGTGGTCGGCAACGCTTGATCCAGCAGCACACGCAGTCGCGCGGCCTTCGTCCGATCGATCAGCCCCTCCATGGACAGGAAACGCGTACGCGGTTCACCGAGCGCGCCGACCAGCGCGTGCGTGCCCGCCAGCACGCGCCGCCCCTCGCGCGTCAACAGATCCTCGAACTCGCGCGGCGCGTTCAATCGTCCTCGACGTGGGTCTCGATCTCGATGCGGTACTGGCTGAGCGCGTCGTCGACGGTCGACCAGGCCTTGCCCTGCCAGACCTTCTGAGCCTCGGCCTGCGTCCTGAACGGGCCGATGCGCTCCAGGCGCTTGCCCGCCGCCGGCTTGGTGAAGGTCGTGTCGGCGTATTCGCCGCCGACCACCCAGTACAGCGTCTCGGCCTCGGTGCCGACATCCTCGGTCACCAGCACATAGCGCGTCTGGGCGCTGTCGACGGTCGACCAGGCGCGGCCCGACCACGCCTTATGCGCGTCGTTGTAACTATCGAACGGACCCAGCCGCTCCTCGGTCTTGCCCGGCGCCAGCCTGCTGAAGCTCGTATCGGCGTATTCGCCACCAACCACCCAATAGCGTTTCATACGTCGCCCTAACCCACCTTGCTGCGCGCCAGCTCGAACCACGCGCGATCCTCTGGCAGCAGGCTCTGCCGCCACTGGTCCTGCGTGCGCACCAGCTCGGCGAACAGATTGCGCGCCCGCGCGACCTGACCATTGGCCTCCAGCATCAAAGCGAAACGCGCCTTGGCTTCGGGCCCCGGATAGGTCGGCACCAGCGCCTCGTATTCCTCGGTCGCCTTGCCGATCTCGCCCAGCGACTCCAGGGTGCGGGCGTATAGCAGATGGCCAGTGCGCGAGACATGGCCGGGATCGTGCTCCTGCACGAGCTCCAGCGAGCGGCGCGCGGCGGCGAAGTCGCCGGCCTCGAACTCCGCCCGTGCCCGGCCGATCAGCATCGCCGGATCGAACTCGTACATGCCGGTCATGATCTGCGCGTAGAGCAGGCGCGCCGCCGCGTGGTTGCCGCGCGCGACCTGCTCCTCGGCCAGCTCCAGCCCCGCCTTGGGCGTGCCGGTGCGATCCCACTCCAGTTGGCGCTCACGCAACGACCGGTCGGGATCGATGGCCCGGATCAGCCCGGCCTCGACCTTCCGTCCCGTGCGCGTGCCGCGAGACGAGGGCAACAGCACCATGAAGAGATAGCAGACCGAACCGATCCCCGGTGCCAGCACCAGGATGTAGATCCAGTAATTGGCACGGCCGGTGCGGATCGCGTGCACGATGCAGAGGATATTGAGCGCGTAGCTCAGGCCGAGCAGGATCGGCATAGACCAACCTCGTCACGTGGCGCCGGGGACAGTATAGCACGCGGCGGTGCTTTTCCCTTCTCGCCGCCTGCGCGGGGAGAAGGGAAGAATGCATATGTGTTGGCACACCCGGCGGACCTCTCGGCTATAACCGGTCCGTCACACAGGCCGGACCCCGACCATGCCCTACGCCTCGCTTCGCGACTTCATCGCCCGCCTCGAGCGGGAGGGCCGCCTGGTGCGCGTGAAGGCGCCGGTGTCGCCGAAGCTGGAGATGACCGAGATCCATCGTCGGCTGCTGGCCCAGAAAGGCCCGGCGGTGCTGTTCGAGAACGCCGTGCGTGACGACGGCTCGCGCTACGACATGCCGGTGCTGGTCAATCTCTTCGGCACGGTCGAGCGCGTCGCCTGGGGCATGGATCGCGAGCCGAATCAGCTCCGCGAAGTCGGCGAGACGCTCGCCTTCCTGCGTCAGCCCGAGCCGCCGGGTGGCTGGCGCGAGGCGCTCGACATGCTGCCGCTCTTGCGCACCGTGATGGCGATGAAGCCGCGCACCATCGGTGAGGGCATCCTTGGCGGCACGGCGGCTTGCCAGGAGATCGTGCTCAAGGGTGACGACATCGACCTGTCGCGCCTGCCGGTGCAGACCTGCTGGCCGGGCGAGCCGGCGCCCTTGATCACCTGGCCTCTGGTGGTGACGCAGGGACCCAATCCGAAAGGCGATCGCCAGGACAGCTTCAACCTCGGCATCTATCGCATGCAGGTGCTGAACAAACACCAGACCCTGATGCGCTGGCTCAAGCATCGCGGCGGCGCGCAGCACCATGCGCGCTGGCAGAAGGCGGGCAAGCGCGAGCCGCTGCCGGCGGCCGTGGTGATCGGCGCCGATCCCGGCACCATCCTCGCCGCCGTCACGCCCGTGCCCGACACCTTGTCGGAGTACCAGTTCGCCGGCCTGCTGCGCGGGCGGAAGGTCGATCTGGTGAACTGCAAGACCGTGCCGCTGAAAGTACCGGCCGAGGCCGAGATCGTGCTCGAGGGCCATGTCAGCCTCGACGAGTATGGCGACGAGGGTCCCTACGGCGATCACACCGGCTACTACAACAGCGTCGAGAAGTTTCCGGTGTTCACCATCAGCGCCATGACGATGCGGCGCGATCCGATCTATCTCTCGACCTTCACTGGCCGGCCGCCCGACGAACCGAGCGTGCTGGGCGAGGCGCTCAACGAGGTGTTCATCCCGTTGCTGCGGCAACAGTTTCCCGAGATCGTCGATTTCTGGTTGCCGCCCGAGGGCTGCTCCTACCGCATCGCCGTGGTGTCGATGAAGAAGGCCTACGCCGGCCACGCCAAGCGCGTGATGATGGGCGTGTGGAGCTATCTCAGGCAGTTCATGTACACCAAGTGGGTGATCGTCGTGGACGACGACATCGACGCGCGCGACTGGAAGGACGTGATGTGGGCGATCAGTACGCGGATGGATCCCGCGCGCGACATCACCACGGTCGAGAGCACGCCGATCGATTACCTCGACTTCGCCAGTCCGGTGTCGGGGCTGGGCAGCAAGATCGGGCTCGACGCAACGAACAAGTGGCCCGGCGAGACCAACCGCGAATGGGGCACCAAGATCGCGATGGATGAGGCGGTGGTGAAGCGCGTCGACGAGCTGTGGGCGACGCTGGGACTGCTGGGATGATGCTTTCGTCGGTCTACTGGATCGACAAGCCAGGCCCCGGCCGTCTCGCGATCATGGCGCGGCCGCGCGCCAGCGAACGGCTCGAAGACGAGATCGCGGGGTGGTGAAGCCAGGTCATCGACGTCGTCGTCAGCCTGCTCGAGCGCGACGAGGTCGCCGAACTTGGTCTGCGCGTGGAGGCTGAATTGTGTGCGGCACACGAGATGGAGTTCATCTCGTTCGCAATTCCCGATCGCGGCCTGCCCGCGTCCGTGCGCCAGATCAGGGCGATGGCGCGGCGCCTCGCCGGTATGCTCGGCGACGGCAAATCGGTCGCCGTGCATTGTCGGGCGGGTATCGGTCGGTCGGCCGTTGTCGCTGCGTGCGCGATGATCTGCGCCGGCATGACGCCACAAGTCGCGCTCGAAAGAATCGCGAAAGCACGTGGCACCGCGGTGTCCGATACCGACGCGCAACGCGATTGGGTTATCGCCTTTCGGAATACCGATGAGTGAGGCGAGGTACGCGCGCGGCTAGAGCGGGTACTTGATGAACGGATACTTGTCGATGTCGAGCCAGCCGCACAGGCGGCGCATCGGCTTGCCCCCCTTTCCGTCGGTCTCGCCGGTCAGCCAGCCAATGGCCGGATTGAAGGTACGCTCGCAATACCGGGCGCATTCCACGTTGCCGTTGGGTTGGCCCGCGTCGGCGGTCTTCCACAACGTGCCCCGCGCGCTGACGATGACGCCGACATGCTCGACCTTGGCGGGGCGCCCCTTGGTCTTGGTGGAGAGACAGATGCAATTGGTCTTGTGCGCGCCGTCTTCGCCGCTGCAGAGCATGTAGAGGTCGCCCGGCTTGGGACGGATCGCGTCTTTGGCGGACAAACGCGACAGGTCGTGATGGACCCAGGCGTTCTGCATCATCGCAGCGTCGCGCAGGCTGGCGAGGCCTGACCCGAGGATGCCTTGCGCCTTGCACTTGTCCGTCACGCCGAGCTGACTGGCGACGTGCGACGGCAGCCCGCCGCAGGTCGTATAGCCCGCTCCCGGTTTCCAATTGGCGTCGATGCGCTTGAACTTAGCGTCGCCGTAGGTGCTGGGCACGACCTGCGGCACAATGATGCCGAGGACATGTCGTCGGCGGGCGCTCAGCTCTGACATCGCCTTGTCTCCCCTCTTCGCCATCCAGTAGCGAAGAAATGAGTATGCGCTCGATTAAAGGAATGTCCAGCGGATCGCCCCGGCATGACACGTCGCGTGCGGTGACGGCGGCGCTGATGTAAGAGTTGTTAACATGAGCTGGAAAGACCGCGAGCGCGGCTATCACCACGGCAATCTGCGCCAGGCGCTGATCGAGGCGGCACGCGCGTTGATCGGCGAGAAGGGCCCGGCCGGGTTCACCTTCGCCGAAGCTGCGCGCGCGGCGGGCGTCAGCGCGGCGGCGCCCCCCCGGCATTTCCGCGACCGCGATGCGCTGATGGCCGATGTCGCCGCGCAGGGGTTCGAGCGCTTCGAGGCGGCGCTGGCCAAGGCGTGGAACGAGGGCAAGCCCGAGCCGATGATCGCCTTCCACCATCTCGGCCGCGCCTATCTGCACTTCGCCCGGACCGAGCATGCCTACTACTCGGCGATGTTCGAGTCGGGCCTGTCGCCCGACGCCACGCCGGAGCTGCGCGCCGCCAGCGACCGCGCCTTCGGCGTGCTGCGCGGCGCGGCCGAGACCTTGTGCGCGCAGCTACCGGCGGGCAAGCGGCCGCCGGTGCTGATGGTCAGCCTGCATATCTGGGCCATTTCCCATGGCGTGGCCTCGCTGTTTGGCCGGGGCGACTCCGGGCGGCGCAAGTTGCCGATGGACGCCGACGAACTGCTGGAGTCGGCGGTGCTGGTCTATTTGAACGGTTTGGGCCTGGGCAGGGCTTGACATCCCCAGCCGGCCACCCCAATGTAAATGTCGTTAACATTAACATGGAGAGCCTCGATGGGCTTGGTGCAGAAACTCGACGATTGGGGCAAGCCCGCCTGGATCGCCCTGATGGTCGCCGGCTTCGTCCTGTTCTGGCCGATCGGGCTGGCCATTCTCTTCTACATGAAAGGAAGCGGACGCATGGGTTGCTGGAAGCACGGCCGCGCCGGCCAATGGCACATGCCCGAGGGCATGCGCCCGAAGGATCACTACAGGGCGTGGAAGCGCAGCTGGGGTGCCTACCAGTCGAGCGGCAACGTCGCCTTCGACGAGTATCGCGAGGAGACGCTGCGCCGCCTTGAGGAGGACCAGCGCGAGTTCCGCGACTTCCTCGACAAGCTGCGCGCCGCCAAGGACAAGGCCGAGTTCGACCAGTTCATGGCCGACCGCCGCGCCCGCCCCAGCGAGCCGCCGCAAGCGCCACAGTCGCCGCCGCCCGCGCCGCAGGCCTGAGGCGCCGCCCCTACTCCTCCAAAAGCGACGCCGGCTGATAGCCGGCGTCGTCGCATTTGAGCAGTCGCACGAACAGCTGGTCGACCACGAAGGCGACATCCCAGGAGGCGATGCCAAGGACATCGAACGTCGCGAAGTTGCCGGCCTCCCATTCGATCAACGGCACCTTCAACGTGCCGAAGACACCCAGCGTCCCCAGCCGCTTCGCCGGGTCATCCTCGGGCGGATACAGCGTGTTGAGCGAGCCGCCCTCGATCACCTGAACCCAGACCTCCTCGCCCGCGAGGTTGGTCGTCGTGATGGTGCAGATCGCATCGCCGCCGGAGCGCGCGAGCAGGTCGCGCACCGCGGGCTCCATGATCAAACGCTGGCGCTCGCCCATTCCCGCCTCCCTGGACACCTGGGCGCTATCGTACATGGTTCGTCGCCTGTCTTCGGCCCCCCTCCTGGCGACAGAAAAAACGCGCGATATCTCCGCCGTAGGGGCAAGCGAAAGCCCTGTGCCATATGCAACGGATGCTCGGATAGCGCCGCCGTAGCCGCGGAAATAGGAGGCCCCGGCGCTCGGCGGTATCTTGCGCCCATTATCTCGATCGGAGACCTCGCCATGGCCCGCGACCGCACGCTGCCCACCGATTTCTGGACCTGGGAAGCCGTCATCGACTGCTCGATGATGGCTCGCCTCTTGTTCCTTGGCCTGTGGAACTTCGCCGACGATCACGGCGTGCAGCCGTTGCGCCCGCGCACCATCCGCATGCAAGTGTTCCCCGGCGACGCGATCGACGAAGAGACGGTGCGCGCGCTGATCGAGGAGTTGGTGGCGCGCCGGCTGGTGCGCATCTTCGCGGTCGAGGGGCAGGAGTATCTCTCGGTGATCCACTGGGAGCAGGTGCAGCGGGTGGGCCGCAGGGCTCGCCACCGCTATCCGCCCGATCCCCCCAAGGCCGTGCCGCTCGAGCCGGCGTCGCCGCCCGACACCGCCAAGTCCGCGACCGACAGCGTCAGGGTGTCGTCGCGCTGGCGCGAAGCGATCCGCCGGCGCCTGGAGAAGTCTTGGCCGGGCGGCCCGCCATCCGACATCGAACGCTGGATGGCGCGCTGGCTGATGGAAGGCCATACCCTGGAACGGGACGTGCTGCCGGCGATCGACGCGGTCTGCCAGGCCGCCGCCGACGGCAACCTGCTGGCTGACTTGTCGGCGGTGTCGGCTCATCTGGCGACCCGTTCCCTTGCCCGCAAGGGCACGGACGACGCCACCCCGAACGGCTCAGGCCTCGAGCGTTGCTGACCTTTCCCGAAAGGCCGGGCCGTCGCACATAGCCTCGGCCTCGGCTCAGTGCCTGGCGCCCGCGCCTGGAACAACAAGAGCCTCCGCACGGCCAATTGTGGCGATCGTCGGGCATGCTCAAAAGTCGCGCACACGCCGCGCCCTTTTTTCTGCCCCAATCGCTTCCCACTCTGCGGCCTCGCGAGGAGGCGAACGCAAGATGGCGAAAACTTCAGTGGCACTCGCTGCGGCTGGCGCTCTTGTCGTCGCGTTCGGGACCGCGGGTGCGGCGCAGGCCGGCGACAGGGGTGGTAAGCACTGGCGCTCAGGCCACCATCATTATCACCATCATCACCACCACCATCGCCACGTGCCGCCAGGCCACGTGCATGTGTACCACCCTGCGCCTGTGTACTACGCGCCGGCGCCGGTCTACGTCGCGCCCCCGCCGATGTACTACGCGCCCGCACCGATCTACGCCGTGCCGAGCCGCCCGGTGATCTCGTTTGGCGCCGTCATCCCGCTGCGCTGACCGCTGCTACCGCCTTAGTGTGAGAACAGCACAGGGATCGGCGACGACAGGATGAGGTGGCGGGTCAGCCCGCCAAAGATCATCTGACGCAGTCGGCTCTGCGTGTAGGCGCCCTTGACGATCATGTCGGCGCCAGAGGCCTGCGCGGCCTCGATGATCGTCGGTCCCGGAGCCTTGCTGCCAGCCGGCAAATGCCGCGCCGTCACCTTCAGGCCGCGTCGGCGCAACGACACCGCCAGATCGGCGCCGCTGGGCCCGTCGACCATGGCGCCATCGACGCTGATCACCTCGATGCTCTCCGCCCGGCGGAATAGCGGCATGGCCATCGCCACGCAGCGCGCCGTCTCGGTCGAGGCATTCCAGGCGATCACCATGTGCTTGCCGACGTTGGGGTGCTTGCCTGCCGGCACCATCAGCACCGGCCGGCCCGACTCGAACAGCGCGCCCTCGAACAGGCTTTCCGGCACCTTGGCCGGCCCGCCGGGCTGCGGCACGATGATCAGCTCGGCGGCGCGGCCGATCGAGCCGATCTCCAGCGGTGCCGCCTGTTTGAGTTCGCGCCACAGCGCCCCGTCCTGCGCCTCGGCCGACGCCGCCCGCGGCACGCCGGCCGCGTCCATGGCGCGGAAGAAGCCGGCGCGCAGCGTCTCGACGCGCTTGCGGTCCTCCTCGTCGTCGGCCATCGGCATGTCGAACGGCCCGCCCATGCCGACATCGGCCCAGGCGACGCTGACCGCGCGATAGGATGGCGGCTCGAGCCCGATCACGTGCGAGCTCATGTCGTGGGCGAGACTGGCGGCGACCTCGAAGGCCGACAGGTCATCGCCGCTCCAGGCCAAGGCGAGGATGGTGTTCATGACGACGCCTCCTATGCCGCGCGTCGGCGGCCTTTCGAACTCCCTGCGAGCGTCCCGGACTTGGCGCCGGCTTCGCCCACCACCACACTACGCCCGTCGTGCCGGGCGTCAATTCGCCCGCCGAGGCGGCGGCGGCAGGGCGGCGCGACCGCCCGTGCCCGTGTCGCCGGGCGCCGTCACGCAACGCCGCGCGGCTTCTGGGCCACCAACGCCGCCGCCACGGCCAGCGCCGACAACGTTCCGAAGACCATCAACGAGCGCACGTAGTCGCCGCCACTATCGCGCAGCACGCCCGACAGCACCGGGCCGACCGCCTGGGCCAGCACTTGCAACGACAGCGCCACGCCGCGGATCGCGCCGTAGCTCTCGCGACCGAAATAGTCGGCCCAGGCGATCGGCAGCAGGGTGAGGATGCCGCCGATGCCCATGCCGAAGACGCCGGCCGCCAGATAGGCGCCCGAGGCGCCATGCACCCAGATCAGACCGAAGCTGCCCGATCCGAGCAGGAGCGCCGCCAGCGCCATCGAGTAGCGGATCGGCCCGCGCCGCGCGAGATAGCCGAAGCCGATGGTCGCGACCGCCGACATCGAGGAGAAAACGCCCACCGCCGACGCGGCGATCATCGGCGAGATCCCGCGCTCGATGAGATGCGGTACCTGGTGCAGGCTCACGCCGGCCTGCACCGGGTAGACCAGCACGGTGAAGAGCGACAGCAGCCAGAAGGCCGGCGTGCGCATGGCCTGGGCGCGGCTGAAGCGCGGCTCGACAGGTGTCGCCGCCGCGTTGGCCGACGCCAGCCTATCGGGCACCAGCCCGACATCCTCGGGACGGCGCACCAGCAACAGCCAGCTCGGCAGGAAGCCCACGATCAGCACCGTGGCGCCGACCGCGATCCAGCCGTCGCGCCAGTCGCCCGCGCCGATAGCGAACTGCGCGATCAACGGCAGGGCGATCAGCCCGCCGATCTGCGCCACGGTGGCGATCGAGGTGACGAAGGCGCGGTGTGTCACGAACCAGGCGTTGAGCGCGCCGTAGAGGCCGAGGTCGAACGGCCCGGCCCAGATCATGCGCGCGAAGCAGAACACCAGGTAGAACACCGGCAGCGACTGGACCAGCGACAACCCCATGCAGGCGACGCCAGAGAGTAGCACCGCAAGCGTCAGCACCAGCCGCGCGCCCTGCCGATCGAGCATCGGGCCGATGATCGGCGAGATTACCGCGGCCAGCACGCCACCCACCGAGACGGCGCCGGCGATCGCGGTGCGCGACCAGCCGAAATACTCGGTCATCGGCGTGACGAAGATCGACAGCACCGCCACCGATGGGCCCTGTCGCGCGAAACCGGCGAGACAGACGCAGCCCAGCACCACCCAGCCATAGAAGAACGGCAGGCGCGGGATCAGCAGGCTGGGTAGCAGCGGTGGGGACACGGACCGATCAAGCGGCGGTGGGCTTGCGCACCAGCAGCACCAGCGTCAGGCCGATCAGCGCCGGTACCGCCTGGGTGACGAGGATCGAGGTCTTCGCGGTCAGGCCGCCGAAAACCCCGGCGACCACGACACAGCCCAGGAAGAAGCTCTTCAAATCTCGCCGATCGGACCAGATCGCCCAGCCGAGGCCGGCGGCGAGGAAGCCGTTGTAGAGGCCCTGATTGGCCGCCAGCACGGCCGACGAGGCGGACACCTCGGGCGTCATGCCGAAGATCTTTCGGCCGACGGGATGGTCCCAGAAGAACATCTCCAGCACTAGGAAGCCGAGATGACTGAGGGCGACGAGCACCAATACGACCGTCGTCAGCAGCTTCATCGCGCGTCCCCTCGATCGCCCGCCCTGCGGCCGCAAGCGGTAGCATGGCCTTCCTGCACGGTCGACAGCCGGCGCGCCAACGATCAGGATACCGGCGCAAACCCTGACGAGGCAGCGAGGCCATGGCTACCTACCAACGTCCGCCAATCAACCCGGTGGTCGACGCACAGCGCAGTTCGCGCTGGCCGATACTTCTCTTCGTGGTCGCGGCCGTGCTCGCGGTCGGTGGTGGCATCGCCTACGACCGCTACGTCGCCAACGCGCCGATCGTGCTGACGCCGACCAAGCCCACCGAGCCGGCGGCCAAGAGCCGTCCGTCGCAGTCCACGAGCCCCTCGTCGCAGCCGACACGACCCGGCCAGGCCAAGCCGCCCCAGGCCTCCAGCGGCACGCCGGCATGGATGCCGCTGGCCCTCACCGCTCTGCCGTTCATCATCATCGGCGCGATCGCGGCGGGCGTCGTGATCTTCATCCGCCGGGCCCGGAGCGCGGCCATGGCCCAGGCGGGCAGCGGCAATCCGATCGGCCATTGGTCCGGTGGCCAGCCTACCGGCTCCGGCGGCACGGCGAGCGGGCCATGGGCGCGGCAGCCGGGCACGGTCGCCTCGACGACGTCGGTCAGCACGACATCGAGCCAACCGGCCAAACGCAAAGGCGGCGGTTTCCCGCTGCTGCCGATCGTCGTCGGCGCCATCATCCTCGACCAGGCAGTCTTCAACGGCCGCTACAGCCGCGAGGCGCTGAACTGGATCATGAAGTTCATGGAGGGCTTCAGCCGCTAGACCCGCCGCGGCGGTTGACATTCCCGCCCCGGGCGCTAGCTTGCCGGCCCATGATCTGGCGACTGCGGAGCCTTCGACTTATCGCCGCCGGCCTCTGAGGCCGGTCGGGCGCATCCGCGCCCTTGTCACGCCGCCGTCCCTACCGTCTCCGGTTCCCGATCATGTGCTTCATTTCCCTGGCTGTTTCGACGGGCACGAGGCCGTCGCTGCGACTTAGCGGCGGCTTGTGGGCCTGAGCGCGGTTCAGCGTTCGCCCGCGAGCCTTTGGTCCGGCGCGCTCCGCCCCGGGCCGGACGATGCCACGACATTCGCCGCCCCTGGGGGGCGCAGGAGAGAGACATGCCGCAGAAGCCGATGATGCCGCGCGCCGACGAAAAATACGTGCCGTTCAAGCCGATCGACATCAAGGATCGTAAATGGCCCAACGTGGTCATCACCAAGGCGCCGATCTGGTGCGCGGTCGATCTGCGCGACGGCAATCAGGCCCTGATCGAGCCGATGGATTCCGATCGCAAGACCCGCATGTTCAAGCTGCTCTGCGAGATGGGCTTCAAGGAGATCGAGGTCGGCTTCCCGGCCGCGTCGGAGACCGATTTCGACTTCGTGCGCGAACTGATCGAGAAGAAGATGATCCCTGACGACGTCACCATCCAGGTGTTGACGCAGAGCCGGCCGGAGCTGATCGAACGCACCTTCGAAGCCTGTCGCGGCGCCAAACGCGCCATCGTCCATCTCTACAACTCGACCTCGACCCTGCAACGTCGCGTCGTGTTCGGTCTCGACTACGCCGGCATCATCGATATCGCCGTGTCCGGCGCCAAGCTGGTCAAGCAGCTGGCGGACGCCGATCCGAACACGGACTGGGTCTACGAGTACTCGCCCGAGAGCTTCACCGGCACCGAGCTGGAGTTCGCGCGCGACATCTGCGCCGCCGTCGGCGACGTCTACAAGCCGACGCCGCGGAAGAAGATGATCATCAACCTGCCGGCGACGGTGGAGATGGCCTCGGCCAACATCTACGCCGACCAGATCGAGTGGTGCCACCGCAACTTCAAGTACCGCGACTCGATCATTCTGTCGTTGCATCCGCACAATGATCGCGGCACAGGCGTGGCGGCGGCCGAGCTGGGCTTCATGGCCGGCGCCGATCGCATCGAGGGCTGCCTGTTCGGTAACGGCGAGCGCACCGGCAACGTCGATCTCGTGACCCTGGGTCTGAACATGTACACTCAGGGCGTCGATCCCGAGATCGATTTCTCGAACATCAACGAGATCCGCCAGACGGTGGAGTACTGCAACCAGTTGCCGGTGCACCCGCGCCATCCCTATGGCGGCGACCTGGTGTTCACCGCGTTTTCCGGGTCGCACCAGGACGCGATCAACAAGGGCTTCAAGGCCCTGCAATCCCAGAACAGCAAGGTCTGGGAGGTACCCTACCTGCCGATCGACCCGGCCGATCTGGGCCGCAGCTACGAGGCGATCATCCGCATCAACAGCCAGTCGGGCAAAGGTGGCATCGCCTATATTCTCAAGGCCGACTACGGCATCGACATGCCGCGCATGCTGCAGGTCGAGTTCTCCAAGGTCATCCAGCAGATCGCCGACGAGACCGGCAAGGAGATCCAGCCGGCGCTGATCTGGGAGACTTTCCAGCGCGAGTACCTCCAGCGCAAGGCGCCGGTCGAGTTCTTCGAGCACACCACGGTGCCCAACCCTGGCGCGCCCGAGCAGCGTCTTCTCGACGCCGACGTGAAGTTCAACGGCTTCAAGAAGAAGATCACCGGCGCCGGCAACGGGCCGATCGCCGCCTATGTCGACGCGCTGGGCAAGAACTGCGGCATCCGGCTCAAGGTGCGCGACTACCACCAGCACGCCGCCGGCGCGGGTTCCGACGCGACGGCGGTCAGCTATATCGAGGCGGAAGCGGCCGACGGCCGCGTCGTCTGGGGCGTGGGCATGGATTCCAACATCGTCGCCGCCTCGCTCAAGGCGGTGACCTCGGCCGCCAACCGCATCGCCGGCGCGCCCAAGCGCGTCGATTAAGCGGGGATATCGTCATCTCCCGGTGCGTAAGGACGGTTATGATCGCGGTGCGGCAGGAGTCGCGCCGCCATCGCTTGGGAGGATTTCCATATCTGCACGACTTCAGGGCTTCGCTCGTCTCGCCGCTGTCGCGGTGATCGCCGCCGGCGCCGGCGCCGGCACGATGTATCTCTCCGCCGGGGAAGCCGGCGCCGAGAACCAGCCGCACATGCGCGCCGCGCTGAACGCGCTGCAGACCGCCAAGAACCAGCTGCAGGTCGCGTCCGCTGACAAGGGCGGGCACCGCGTCAAGGCGCTCGGCCTGGTGAACGCCGCGATCGACGAGGTCCAACGCGGCATCGCCTTCGACAACAGGCGGTAGTGCCCTCAATACCTTCCCCCGCCAGCGGGGGAAGGTAGGAGACTACGTCACGTGCTGGTCCACTGATCGGCGCCGTCGATGAACGACTTCAGCACGCGACGGATCGTGGCTTCCGGGATGTCGCGGGTGATGAAGACGATCTTCGAGCGCCGATCCTCGTCGGGCCATTTCTCGAGAACGGCCGGCGGATGGAACACGTGCTGCACGCCGTGGATCACCACCGGCTTGTCGCTCTCCGAGACATTCAGGATGCCCTTCACCCTCAATAGGTCCGGCCCCCTATAAGTCACCAGCGCGTCCAGCGCGCCGGCGACGGTGGCCCAGGCGAAGGGCTTGTCGAAGGTCAGGCAGAAGGCGCGGATGCGATCGTCGTGCCGGTTCACATCGTGCGGGTCCTGGGTCTCGGCGTAGTGCTCGGGGCCCGGCCCGGCGAAAGGCTGGTCTGAATCGCCCTTCGGCCCGTGGTCATGATCGTGCGAATGGCCATGCTCGTGGCCGTGATGATGGTGGTGATGGCCGTCGCCGTGGTGGTGATGGCGATGCGGGTCGCCGAGATAGGCTTCCTCGTGCAGCCAGCGCTTGACGTCGGCGCTCTTGGTCTCGGGGTTGTAGAGGCCGGCGTTCATGATGTCGCCGGGCGACACCTCGCCGTGCTGGATGCTGAACATCCGCGCGCCGGGATTGAGATGCTGGAGGCGGTGCTTCAGCTCGTCGACGATCGGCGCCGTGGCGATGTCGGTCTTGGTCAGCAGCAGCCGGTCGGCCACCGCCGCCTGCTTCACCGATTCCATGTGGTTGTCGAGCGTACTGGCGCCGTTGACCGCGTCGACCGTGGTGACCACGCCGTCGAGGCGATAGCGCGTCGACAGCAGCGGGTCGGTCATCAAGGTGTGGATGATCGGCGCCGGATCTGCCAGGCCGGTGGTCTCGACCACCATGCGTTTGAAGGCGTTGATCTCGCCGCGCTGGCGCTTCAGGTACAGCTCGCCCATGGTGCGTACCAAGTCGCCGCGCACCGTGCAGCACAGACAGCCGCTGCTGAGCTCGACCATGCCCTCCTCGTTCGACTTCTCGACCAGCTGGTGATCCAGCCCGATCTCGCCGAACTCGTTGATGATCACCGCGGTGTCGCCCATCTCGGGCTTGCGCAGCAGCTCGCGCAGCAGGGTGGTCTTGCCGCTGCCGAGGAAGCCGGTCAACACCGATACCGGGATGCGTTCCTCTGGCGCCGTCGTGCTCATGATCCTCGCTCCTCATCCTCTTGCCCGTCGCGCCAGAAGCGCTTGACCCGGGCGAAGCGGCGCGCCGCGCGCGCCACGTGCTTGTCGATCGCCGCCATCGGCGCCGCCGACAGCCAGAAGCTGAGCGCGCCGGCGATCCAATCCAGCCTCCCGGCCGGCCGCGCCGCCTCGGCGATCTGGCCGACGACGCGCATGGCGTCGATCCGGTCGTTGGCCTCGCCCAGCGCGTCCTGCAATGACGCCGCAGCCCCGATATAGGCGCGCGCGGCCGTCGGGTCAAAAAGCGGCGACAGGAACGAGGCGGCGTAGCGCTGCTTCTTGACCTGGAGGCGCAACGCGTGCCGCGCCTCGGCCGGCAGCTTGTCGAGCGCCTTGAGCCGCTTGACGATGCGCTTGTGGCGCCGCCCCAGGCGGTCGCGCGCGAAGGCCAACGGACCCATCGCGTCCTCCGCGGCCGGCGCGACGGTCATCGGTCGGTCGAGCCAGTCCTCGAGGGCGCGGTCGAGGGTCGTGAAACCCTCGCCCGCCAACGCCGCGCGCGCCTGCTGATGGCGGGTACGGCGCAGGCGCAGCGCGGTCTCGCGCAGGGCGGCGAGGTCGCCGGGCGCGCGCGGCAGATGCGCCAGCGCCGTCACCGAGCGGCCAAACTCGCCGGCCAGCAGCACGTCGATATCGCGTGTCGGGCCGCAGGAATCGGCCAGAAGCTTCGCGTCTTCGCGCAACGCCAGCACCGCGTCGCCGGCCAGCGGCTCGCGGAACAGCGCCAGCGCCGCGCGCAGGCGACGCAAGGCGACACGGCTACGATGGATACCCACGGGCTCGCGCCCGCCCAGCACCAGCTCGCGGCTGGCCCGCAGCTCGGCGCGGGCCGAACGCAGCGTAGCGCGCACGAGGTCGTGCACGGCGGGGCTGTAGACCGGAAGCTCTGCCTCCATCTCGTCCATGGCCGCAGGGTGCCCTTGTCGCGCCGACCCGATCAACCATGATCGCCGAGCGGTCCGATCGTGCGGTCATCGGCCATTTCGCAGAGCGCCCGACTTGGGTTGCGCCGGGCCGGGCCATCCCCCACTCTGCCGCCCTGCGTAGAGAGGAAGCGGCGATGACCTGCGATCCGGTCGCCTTCAAGAAGGGTATGCGCCATCTGGCGGCCAGCGTGACCTTGATCACCACGCGCCACGCCGGCGAGCGCGGCGGGCTGACGGCGACGGCGGTGTGCTCGGTCTCGGCCGAGCCGCCGCAGCTGCTGGTCTGCGTCAACCGCTCGGCCAGCGCCCATCCGCTGATCGTCGCCAGCCGCAAATTCTGCGTCAACGTGCTGGCGCCCCAGCACCGCAAGATCGCCGAGCGCTTCGCCGGCATGGATGGTGTCGAGGGTGACGCGCGGTTCGAGGGGCTGGGCGAGTGGTGTTCGATGATCGGCGACGTGCCGACCCTGCTCGGCTGCCCGGTCACCTTCGCCTGCGAGACGGTCAACACGATGGTGGCGGGCACGCATACCATCGTCGTCGGCAAGATCATGGATGTCGCGCTGGATCCGGCGGCGGTCGCCCTGCTCTACGCCGACGCCACCTTCGTGCCCGCCGACGTGCTACGCGGCGTCGCGCCGCCATCCTGAAGCGCCGCGGCGCTTGCCCGCGCCGGCACCCGTCAGTATGGTCCGCGCGCTTTCGTAGTGGGGCGTAGCCAAGCGGTAAGGCAGTGGATTTTGATTCCACCATTCCCAGGTTCGAATCCTGGCGCCCCAGCCAGCGCACCGCACGGACTTTCCTCCGTTGGTGTAGCCTGACAAGAGCGACCGCGCCTCCGCGAGTCTGCCGGCCGGTTCCCGCTCCGGATGCTCAGCAAGGACCGCTGATCCCGAGGGCCCGGCACGCCCTTTGGGGCACTCTCTCCGGCCGTCCAGAACGTGATATCGATTCCTGATACACGTCGACGGGCGCAGCTGGCGGACTACCCCGTACAGCGACCGTGCCGGGCCGGAGTTCAGTGAGTCCGTGGCAGCGGGGCTGTGAGTAGCGAACAAGAGCTTCGACATCTGCTCGGATTCACCCGGTTCTTCATTCGTGTACGGGATGAACACCACGCCATCATCGGCAAAGGCTTCACGCCGCCTGGTCTACGGGACCTTATTCCATAGCAATGGTCGATGAGGACTCTGCCTCGCTCGAGAAGATCCGCGCGCGACAGGCTGATCGGCTGATGACCTTGAAGGGTCGCCTTGAAGATGTCGGGAGCTGGCAACACCGTCCGGACGATCTCGCCCCACATGGTCCGGCGCGGTGCCTTTCCCGCGTGCCAAGCTTGCGGTGGAGCGAACCTCACCGTCACACAACAGACGTCGACAACATGCACGCATGAGAGCGTTGGATATCGCCAGCGCGGTGGCGACGCAGTGACCGCTGATCACTAGCCCGTCCGTCTGTCAATTTGGCGGCGGTGCCTTTTTTGTGACAAGACGGCCCTGCGCCCCTCGAACGACGAAGGCCTCTCGCCCCAAACTTGCCAAAAATCAGGGTTCAGTTCCCTGTTGTGTCGGGGCCGGAAGGTCCGTTGCCAATCTCAAGCGTCAGTGCCGACTGACGGCCTGGCAAACAAGGCACGTCGATTGCATCGAGCTGAAACGGCTTTCCGAACTCTATGGGCGGAACGCCACAGCGGGAGCGCTGCCCCGCACATCGACGGGAGTGGTAATGGCACATACAGCGCAACCGACGTGGTTCATTGGCGTAGCGCTGGCGTTGCTCGCAGGCTGCGATGGCGGCGCTCGACGCGATTTCGGCCGGCCGACGGTGCAGTCACCGTCCGCTTCGCCACGCCTGGCTCGCTCGCCAGCGTCCATTGCTTCCCCCACGGTGCGCCAGAACGTCGTCGCCGCCGCCGATCTGAAGTTCACCGGCTTCTTAGAATCGGCCGATCGGGAGGAGATCGTGTCCCAGCCGCTGAATCTGGTTGGCCGGAGCGAGGGCGATATTCGCGCGCGTTTCGGTGCGCCGGCAAGTGAGGAGGATCGCACGCCAGGAAAAGTCTGGCGGTACAGGCACGTGTTCCCCGTCAGGGCTCATAGGACAGATTGAGGTGTTTGCGTAGCGGAGTGCTTTCGGCTCATCGTCACCGTTGAGAGGGACGAGGATGAGACCGATGAAGCAGCCGTCGCCGAATGGCACGGCGG